>Ga0224508_10003264_pt1 | contig 13442 bp, 11 predicted proteins | sample SF_Jan12_sed_USG_4_FD_170157 | JGI IMG/M metagenome (GOLD analysis project Ga0224508, IMG submission 170157) | Sediment microbial communities from San Francisco Bay, California, United States - SF_Jan12_sed_USGS_21 | ecosystem: Environmental > Aquatic > Marine > Sediment | place: USA...
CCGGCCTCCGCAGCCGAGCGACAGTACGCGAGCTCATCGCGGCCCTTCGACGGCGGCGACGAACGCCGCGGGTCGAGCTCCACGTTCGCCACGAGCGGTGCAACACCGAGGACGCCGACGAGCTGGAGGAATGGATACGAACCGGGGCGGTCGGCCTCCTGTCGTTCAACGACCACACGCCGGGTGGTATCGCCACGGTGACGGGGTTGACCCGTGAGCAGATCGAGCGCAGTGGGGTCGACGAGGCGACCCTCGAGGAGCTTCTCGCGTCGGCGATCGATCGGCGGCCCACCGGTCTCGAACAGGAGCCTCGTCTCGCCGCGGCTGCGGCCGATGCCGGGTGTGCGACGGCCAGCCACGACTCCCATGACGACGGCAACCTGCGGCGAGACGTCGAGCTCGGCGTCGCGATCGCCGAGTTCCCCACGTCGATCGAGCTGGCGCACCGGTACCGGCGAGCCGGTATCGACGTATCGCTCGGCGCGCCCAACCTGGTCCGGGGCGGATCCCACCTCGGTCACATGTCGGTCCGTGATGCCGTGGCCGACGGCGCCGGATCACTGCTGTGCTCCGACTACCACTACCCCTCGCTCCTGCACGCCCCGTTCGTCATGTCCCGCCTCGGGCTGGGCTCGTTCGGTGCCGCATGGACCACGGTGTCGGAGGCACCTGCTCGTGCGGTGGGGATGGCCGACCGGGGTCGACTCGAACCCGGGGCGCAGGCCGATGTCGTCGTCGTCGAACCAGCCGACGATCACACGCCCGCCCGGGTGCGCGCGGTGGTCGTCGCTGGTGTGGTGGCCTACCACGCCCCTTGACCCATGGTCGCCGCCGCGCGGCGCCACCTACGCTGAGCTCTCGGCCTCGTAGGCGAGCAGCCGATCGAAGAGCTCGCGCAGCTGGGTCGGCGTGGTCAGCCGGTGAACTGGGGCCCCACGACCGGAGGCGTCGGTGTCTGGTCGACGAGCGGGCCATCGCAGACGATCGTGGCGATGGCAAGTGTGCCGCGGTCGACGACGCCCACGCGGTCTGTCGATGCCATGGCCGCGACCGGGTCGACGAGCGGACCGCCGCCGAGCCCGCCGATGTCGGTGATCGCGCCGAACGGCGCGCCGCTCTGCTTCGCGAAGGCGTGGACGGCGCCACTCGCATCCGCAACCCAGATCGCGTCGAACTGGATGGTGAGATCACGCACGACGGGCGGCGTCGGATAGTCGGCCGGTTCGACGACTGTTGTCTCGGTACCACCGTCCAGGCCGATGATGGGCTGGACGGTGACCCGACCGTCCGCGTAGACCCGATAGGCCTGGTCGACGTCTACGAATCCGGCGACGATCCCCTGGTTGGACCCGACGAGCGTTGCACCGCCGGGTGTCGTCCGCCATAGCCGTCCTGCCAGGTCCACCGTCCAGATTCCGGGGAGGTCGCCTCCGACGGAGTCGACGATCGCGACGGATCCGATCGGAGCAGACTCGAATGAGCCACCACTGGTGGCCAACGATCGGCTCCCGTCGTCTGCTTCGACAAGCCAGATGATGCCGCCGTCGGCCGAACCGACGCCGCGGATGACGGCCGCCGAGAGGCCGCTCGCGTGTACGAACTGTTCGATCGTGCCCGTGAGGCCGACGATGCGGCCGTTCTGATCGTCGATCCGCGATCCGATCGATGTCGTACCGAACGTGCCCGCGCCGACAGCGTGTCCCGGCGCGTCGACCCCGATGGCGGGCCGGGGGATGGCGAATGGGGCCGCGGTCTGCCCGATGCCCGGCGACCGGTAGACGAGCTCGGGATCGGCGATCCAGAGTGCGCCGTCCGTCGTCACCGCCGCGGTCGGCGGCGTGACCGCCTGGGTGAGTCCGGACGGAGTCGTGCTGACAACCGATCCATCCGGCGCGTAGGTGGTGATCTGCAGTCCGACGGCGATGAGCTGCCCGGACGCCGCGTCGGCATACCCCAGGGCTTCGCCGTCGACAGGGAACTCGACAGCGAGCGAACCGTCGGGCAGGTAGCGGCGGATCGACGATGCGAACGTCGCCCCATCGAAGACCTCCACGTAGAGCTCGCCGGCGGGATCGGAGGCCACCGGCCGGGAGAACTCGGGTAGCCCGGAGATGAACGGGGCGACCGTTCCGTCGTCGAGTGAGAGCGTGACGATGCGCCTGACTCTGATGTCGTTGAGGTAGAGCGTTGTCGCATTCGCCCAGAACACACTCGTGGGCCGCACATCAGTGAGCGTGAATGCCTGGACGTCGCCGGTGCCGCTGTCGACGACCATGACCGTCGTGCTCCCGGATTGCTCCCGAATGGTCGCGATCCGCCCGCTGGGCCCGACGTCGGTCTGTGTGAGGACCTCCTGGGTCAGGAACGAGCCCTGCCACGAGCCGCCCCCCTCGAACAGATGCAGGCCGGGCACACCGGTCGTCACGAACCCGCCGCCCGGGAGGGCGTCGATGTCGATGGGCGCCGTGTTGTTCACCCCTCGGCTCGCGGCGCAAGTGCTCACCGCGGCGCTCGCGATCTGGTCGCCGGCATCGTCCTGGGCGGCGATCGGCAGCACCACGGCGCCGGCGAGGACTGCGAGCAGGCCGAGAGCCACCCCGATGACCGGATGTTTCCGTCGACCTTCGATCATTGTTCCCACCAGCCACTCATCGGTTTGTGCCGCAACCCTGCCACACCTCACTCGCCGGATCACGCGGTCGGCGAGGCCAGTTTCGTGCCGATGGACCCAGACGATGTGCCAGTCGATGTGCCAGACGATGTGCCAGACAATGTACGGGCGGCTGCCGAGCGGTTGTTGTCGGGCGAAGCGTGGGACGACTTCTGCGACACCCTGAAGGCGGCGGGCCGAATCGTCATCAGGGAGACCCCCGACGGGGACCCTCAGGATCGGTCGAGGGCTTCCGGTATCTCTGCCGCATGATGTTGATGGCCAACTTCCGGGCGATCGAGCGGGAGACGCCGACCGATCGTCGGCCCATCGCGGTCATCCCGCCGCCGATGAAGGGCGGCATCGGCGTGCAGTCGCCGAACCAGGATCACGTCGTGCAGGCCGTCGATTCCCGATAACGGGTCTCGACCGGAGGCGCGTTGGCCTTCGCCGCCTACGGGGCGCTGGCGGCCGCGGCACGAGAGCTCCTGTCCGCCGGCACCTCCACCTACACGAAGTCCGCGCTCTCGGCCGCCGACGGCCGAGCAGCGTTCGAGCGGTAACGTCGGAGCCCCTGGCAGCATGAGAATCGCGGTGGATCCGATGACCGAGATGGTGAAGGCGGCGACCCTGGTGGCGCCGTTCGACCTACGGGTCGAGCGGTATCCGATGCCGACCGATCTCGAGCCCGGAGCAGTGCTCGTGAAGATGCTGGCGTCGGGGATCTGCGGCACCGACAAACACACCTATCGGGGTGAGACCGAACAGTATGCGGGAACCGATCACGCGAGCACGACGCCGTTCCCGATCATCCAGGGTCACGAGAACGTCGGCATCATCGCCGGGATCGGCTCGGGCGGGGCCACTGCCTTCGACGGCTCACCGCTCGCGGTCGGTGACCGCATCGTGCCGGCGCCCAACCGGGCCTGCGGTCGGTGCCGGTTCTGCCTCGACGACTTCCCCTACTACTTCTGTCGCAACCTCGAGAACTACGGGAACTCGCTGTCGAGCTCGAACCCACCGCACCTCTTCGGCGGGTTCGCCGAGTACCTCTACCTGCTGGCCAACACCCCCGTCTTCAAGGTTCCCGACGACCTGCCCGATGAGGTGGCGGTGCTCACCGAGCTGTTCGCGGTGACCCACAGCCTCGACCTCGTCGCCCGCATGCCGCGACCGGGCGGCCTGCGTCCCGGCGACTCGATCGCGGTCGTCGGCGTGGGACCGGTCGGGCTCGTGCACGCGGCCAAGGCCGCGCTCGACGGAGCCGACCGCGTCATCGCCATCGATCGATTCGATGCCCGCCTCGACATCGCCGCCGACCTGGGTGCAACCGACTGCCTCGTGGCCGGGGATGATCCGAGCGAGACGACGGCCGCCGTGCGCGGGCTCGTCGATGGCGGCGTCGATGTCGTGGTGGACGCGACCGGGCATCCCGACAGCTTCGGCCCGGCACTGAGCCTGCTCCGCGACGGTGGGACGTTGCTGGAGGTCGGCGCCTTCGTCGACATGGGCCCCGTCGATCTCAACCCGGCCGACCTCCTCGGGCGCAATCTCACCGTGGTCGGCGTCGCCGGTGAAGACGCCAGGGCCTACGACGCCACGTTGCAGATGCTCGCCGACAATCACCGGTCGATCCCCTTCCATCGAGCGGTCACCCACCGGTTCCGGATCGAGGACGCCGTCGCGGCCATGCAGACCGCCCTCGGGGCCGGCGACGCGATGAAGGTGGTCATCGCGCCGTGACGACCGCTCGCGCCATTGCCGAGGCCAGGGCGGGTTGGCACTCGTCGGTGCCGCCGAACGGCCTGGCGAATCGGCCCCGTGAGGCCTACGGCGACAACACGAACGTGTTGGGCCTCGACACACCCGAACCCGACATCGAGATCGAGACCACTCCGGAGCATCGCAACCTGGTGGCGGGAGATCCGATGTGCGCCGGATGGACGCGCGCGTTCGACGATCCGAACGTGGTCGCCCTCCGCGAGAGGCTCGGTCGCGAGAACGGGATCGAGGGTCTCGAGATCGTGGCCCCGAGCGAGGTGAGCCGGGCCGCCGAGCTGTTCCACCGCGACGGGTTCGTCGTCGTCGCAGAGGCACTGTCCGTCGACGAGCTCTCGGACATCCGCGCCGCCACGGATCGGGTGATCGATGCCCTCGTCGAGATCGACCCGACCTGCGCGGTCGGTGGAGGGGCGGGCGGCCTGCCCCACCGGTACTCCTTCGGGGCCACCTCGGCGTCTCGTCACCGGCTCCACGAGCGGGCGTGGACCGCGTTGATCGACCTCCCGACGACCACGCCGATCCTCACCGAGATCTTCGGGTCAGCCAACTATGTGGTCGGCGGTGGTGGTGGCGACCTCGCGATGCCCGGCGCCATCGAGTACCAGGGGCTGCATGCCGACAACATCTGGGCCGAACCCCACGATCCCTCCGGCCGAGTCAAGATTCGCGACTTGCCAGCACCGGTCGTCACGATCAACTTCCCGACGGTCGACCTGACCACGGAGAACGGTCCGATCCGACAGATCCCCGGCAGCCAGCAATGGCATGACCCGATACCCAACCTCGCCGACGAGCCCGACTGGATGAAGACGAGCACGCTCTGTCCGGTCCCGGCCCGGAGTGCGATCATCCGCGACAACCGGGCATGGCACGGCGGCACGCCCAACCTGTCGAGGGAGGTGAGGGCGCTGCCCAACATCGAGTACTTCGCGCCGTGGTTCCGCAGCGAGGGCATCATCCGATCGATGCCCTACGAGCGGTGGAAGGAGCTCTCCGACCATGGGCGGCGCGTCTCTCGACTCGTGATGTGCGGCCCGGGCGAGATCGTGATCGGGGCCGGCTTCACCCACCCTCGCGCCAGGGCGCGCGACGGATTCGTCGCCGACCAGCTCGAGGCGATTGGCCCCGACGCGGCTGCCGAATACCTCCAGCGGCGCTGAGTCGGCTCAGGACACGAGCTCGGCCATCGCCGCGAGCTGTTCGGGTGTCTGCTCGCCGCTGGCGCGCCACATGACGGTCCCGTCGGCGTCGACCGCCACCCAGTACGGGAAGCCGCTCAAGCCGTAGCCGGTTGCGACGGCATCGTCGGCGCTGTCGCGCAGGACGGCGCCGGTGAAACCTTCCCGCTCGAACCAGGCCGACGGCGGGTAGTTCGGGTCGCCCTCGCTCACGCCGGTGGACAGCGCGACCACCTCGACGCCGTCGGGCACCGCGCCCTGTGCCATCCAGTCGACCACGGTGGGGATCTCTCGCTGGCAGTGCGGGCACCAGTGCGCGAAGAACCCGATCAGCCGGCCGGTGCCATCGGCGGTGTCGATCGAGACGCGGGTCCCGTCGAACTGCGACGCGGAGATGTCCGGTGCAGTGGCACCGACGGCCGGATCGGTGGCGAGGCTCGTGTCGTGCCGGGGGAGCGGGTCGCCGATGATCTCGGCCTGTCCGGTCTCGCCTTCGATGTCGCTGGCGACGTTCGAACCGGCGGCCACGGAGTCATCGTCGCCTCCTGTGGTCACCGCGGCGGCGATCACGAGCGCGAAGATCACCGCGGCGGCGAGCCCGCCGAGCAGGAGGAGCCGGTTCCGCCTGGCCCGGTCGTCGGCCCTGTTCGGTGGGTGGTGCTGCCGGCGGCGTGCGATCTTGCGGCTCGGGTTGTTGCTCATCGGGCGGGGGCCTCCTCGGGGCGCGCAGCGAGCGTGAGGGCGATGATGGCCAGGAATCCGGACAGGGCCATGAACGGGATGGAGATGAAGCCGAACTGCTCCACCCACCGGAACGTGCACGGCGCATCGAGCCCGCAGCTCGAACCCTGATCGGGGAAGACCTGGAGCTGGTAGTGGTAGATGCTGATCGCCGCGCCGATTGTCGCGAGGGGTACGACGGTCCAGTGGGCATCGCGACTCCGTCGGGCCGCGGCGATCACCAGCACGACCACGAGGGGGTACATGGCGATGCGCTGGTACCAGCAGTACGTGCACGGCCTGAAATTGGCCTGTTCGGAGTAGTAGAGGCTGCCGGCCATGGCCGTTGCCGCGACTGCGGTGGCCACCCAGAGACCGCCGTCGCGGACGGCATCTCTGAGCGGTGCCAGCCGGGACGTGACCAGCGAGGCGCCGGCCAGAGCGGCCAACCCCAACGCGAGCAGGCTCAGCAGCGCGAAGAACAACGACATCGTCGACTCATCCATTCGTCATACCGTCGACAATATACCCCTGGGGGTATTTCTCCTCACGGTTGTACACCGCACAGGTGCACCGCACAGCCACTCCTTCCTCGCGACCCATCACAGCGTCGTCGCCGGTCACGGATCATCGTCGAGGGGCGGCGCCGGTCTGCCTAGGGTCCAATGGCCCGTCCGGGCCTGGCCGGGACGTTCGCCTCTTGGTCAGAGACGCGCCCCGTGCTCGGATGAGGTGGTGACGGTGAACGGGTGCCTCCGTTCTCAGCCGGCCACACCTGCGGGCCAGCCCGATACCAGGAGAGACGACATGAACAAGAAACTCGTCATCGGCACCGCGGCGGGGTGTGCGGTGATCGCCGCTGTCGCGGCAACCAGGAAACGTTCCTCAGCCGGTCCCAGGCCCACGATGTGGGACAAGATGCAGGCGTGTATGGAGCAGATGCCCGAGGATTTCCCGCCGCGCATCATGTTCGACAACGTCGAGGCCACTCGACGGAACACCGAGAGGATCCTCGAGCAAGTCGAGCAACAGCAACGGTCGGAAGACGACATCGAGGTGTTTGCGCCCAGCTGAATCCCCGTCACGCTCCCCGGCGGCCGACAGCGGTGAGCCGATCGGGACTCAACAGATCCTCGGGAGCTGCTCGCCGAGGGGGCGGTCGACGATGCGGTGCGCACCGAGCGCCGTTCGGGCCACCACCACGCCGGGGTGTTCGTCGGTGACGGCTCCGATGACCACCGCGTCGGCCCCGAGCTCATGAGCATGCATGGCTTCGAGCACGGTGTCGGCGTCGTCGGCCGGGAGGATCGCGACGAGCTTCCCCTCGTTGGCGACGTGGATCGGATCGAGGCCGAGGAAGCCGCACGCGGCCCGGACCTCAGGTGGGACGGCGACGTCCGACTCGTCGAAACGGATGCCGAATCCAGCGGTCTCGGCGATCTCGCAGAGCGCCGCAGCGAGGCCGCCTCGGGTGAGGTCGCGTAGGAGGTGGATGTCGCCGTCCGTGGCGAGCATCGACTGGACGAGACCGTTGAGGGGAGCGCAGTCCGAGCGGAGCTCGGTGCCGAACTCCAGCCCTTCTCGGACGCTGAGCACGGCCGTGCCGTGCAGCCCGACGGGTCCGCTCAGGATGATCGTGTCGCCGGGTGCCGCTCGTTCGGGGCGAACGTCGACATCGGCGGGCACCAACCCGATGCCGGCTGTGGTGATGTACATGCCGTCGGCCTGGCCGGCATCGACCACCTTGGTGTCGCCGGTGACCAGTCGGGCTCCGGCGCGGACTGCAGCCTCGCCCATGGCCGTGGCCACGCGACCGAGCACGTCGAGCTCGAGTCCTTCCTCGAGCACGAACGCCGTCGAGAGGGCGAGGGGCTGGGCACCGGCCATGGCAAGGTCGTTCACCGTGCCGTTGACAGCCAGCTCGCCGATGTTGCCGCCAGGGAAGAAGAGCGGCCGAACGACATAGCTGTCGGTGGTGAAGGCCAGCCGGTGCCCGGCCATGGCCACCACCGCCGAGTCGGTGGGTGTCGCGTCGACCGCGGCGTCGCCGAACGCGGGGAGGAAGAGGTGACGGATGAGCTCGTCGGTCAGTTGGCCGCCACCACCGTGGCCGATCGTCACCTTGGCGTAGTCACGCAGGGGGAGCGGGCAGGTCCAACCGTCAACCACCGGGCACCACCTCGTCGCCGAGGCGCCGGTACTGGAAGTAGGCGGCGCAGGCTCCCTCGGTCGACACCATGGTCGCCCCGAGTGGGTGGCGTGGCGTGCAGGCGGTGCCGAACGCCTCGCACTCGCTCGGCTTGATGATGCCCTGGAGGACATCGCCGGATCGACACAGCCCGCTCTCCTCGACCGCGAGGTCGCCCACCCCGAACCGGATCTCCGCGTCGTAGGAGCGATATCGCGACGTGAGTCTCCAGCCACTCGCGGGGATCGGTCCGATCCCACGCCACTGGCGGTCCGTCGGCTCGAAGACGTCGGCGAGCATCCCCTTCGCGACCTCGTTCCCGTCGCGCCGGACCGCGCGGGCGTAGGCGTTCTCGACCTCGGCCCGCCCGGCTTCGAGCTGGCGGACGGCGCGCCGGATGCCGTCGAGCACGTCGAGGGGCTCGAATCCGGTGACGATGATCGGCACACGATGCTCGGTCACGATCGCCTCGTACTGGCGGGTTCCCATCACGGTGCAGACGTGGCCGGCGGCCAGGAAGGCGTCGACCCGCGATTCGGGCGAGGTGACGATGGCCTCGATCGCGGGGGGCCCCCCCCCATGGCTGACCAGCACCGAGAAGTTGGTCAGGCCCCGTTCGTGGGCCTGATGGACGGCCATCGCGTTCGCGGGCGCAGTCGTCTCGAATCCGACGGCGAAGAAGACCACTTCCTTCGACGGATTCTCCTCGGCAACGGCGACGGCATCGAGGGGTGAGTACACGACGCGGACGTCGCCACCCGCCGCCCGCACCGCGAAGAGGTCGCCGGCGGACCCCGGGACCCGCACCATGTCGCCGAAGGAACAGAAGATGACGTCGGGCATCGCGGCGATGCGGAGGCCACGGTCGATGAGCTCGACCGGGGTCACGCACACCGGGCAGCCCGGCCCGTGGATCAGCTCGACTTCGTCGGCCAGCAGCTGGTCGATCCCGTTGCGGATGATCGAGTGGGTCTGGCCGCCGCAGACCTCCATGATCGCCCAGTGTCTCGTCACCGTGGCGCTGATCTCGTCGAGGAGACGCTGGGCGAGCACGGGGTCGGCGAACTCGCTCAGGTACTTCACGGTGCGATCTCGTCGGTCGTCGCCGAGACGATCCCGAGCTGCTCGAAGAGCTCGAGGGACTCCAGCGCGGCCTGCTCGTCGAGGATGGCGATGGCGAAGCCGGCGTGGATGATGGTGTAGTCACCGATGCCGGCGTCGGGCGTGTAGGCGAGACAGACCGTCTTGGTCACGCCACCGAAGTCGACCGTCGCCATCGGTGTCCCGCGGTCGTCATGGGTGTCGACGATGCGGCCGGGTACGCCTAGGCACATGGTCCGGCGCCCCGGTCCCGACTCGTCGTCGTGGCACGATGGGCGGCAACCATCACCTGTCCCAACGCGAGCCCGCCGTCGTTGGCCGGCACGATGCGGTGGGTGAGGACGCGAAAGCCCATCGCGCGGAGTCGGCTCGCGGCGAGCCTCGTCAGCAGCCCGTTCTGGAACACGCCGCCGGTGAGACCGACGACGTCGAGCGACCGGTCGCGACGGACGCGCTCGGCGCAGGTGGCCATGACCTCGACGACGGCTTCGTGGAAGCCGAGGGCCAGCGAGCGCCGGTCGACACCCGATCGGATGCCACGAACGAGATCGCGCAGGATCGGGGTGGCGTCGATGGTGCCCGTCGGGTCGACATCGAAGCGAAGCTCCGTCGCGGGCCCCGTGGCCTCGTCAGCGAACATCTCGAGCTCGATTGCGGCCTGGGCCTCGTAGGTGATCCGCTGCCTGAGCCCGAGCAACGACGCCACCGCATCGAAGAGGCGGCCCATGCTCGTGCTCCTCGCACAGTGTGTTCCCGTGGTCAGTTGCTGCGAGAGCACTCGCAGCTCGGTCGCGTCACAGGTCCGGACCGAGGGAAGATCGTCGGACCACTCGAGACCCGATGCCGACAGGTGGGCGAGCGCGACGCGGCACGGGTTGCGGACAGCGCTGTCACCCCCCGGCAGCGACACCTCGGCCAGATGACCCCATCGTTCGACGTCGGCGTACCCGCCGATCAGGACCTCGCCTCCCCAGCCTGCGCCGTCAGTGCCGTAGCCGGTGCCGTCGAACACGAATCCGATCACCGGTTCGAGTCCGTCGAGACCGTGTTCGGCCATCAACGACGCCAGGTGCGCGTGGTGATGTTGCACTTCGACCATGTGATGTCCGTCGGCGTGATCTCGCGCCCAGCGCCGGGTTCGGTAGCCCGGATGCGCATCGACGGCCAACAGCTCGGGTTCGGTCCGGTACAGGCGGCTGAGCAGCTCGACGGAGGTCTCGAACGCGTCGAGCGTCTCGAGGTTGTCCATGTCGCCGAGGTGCTGGCTCATCCACGCCGTTCGGCCCGTGGCCAAGGCGAACGTGTTCTTGATCTCGCCGCCGACCGCCAGCACCGGCGGCGTGGTCGTCGGGAGCCGGACGGGAAGCGGCGCGAACCCGCGACTCCTCCGGATCGGCGACTCGACGCCGTCGATGACCCTGGTGACCGAGTCGTCGCAGGGGACGTGGATCGGTCGGTCGTGGGCGAGCACGCTGTCGGCCAGGTCGGCGAGTCGAATGCGAGCGTCCACGTCGTCGGAGCAGATGGGTTCACCGGCCATGTTGCCGCTGGTCATGACCAGCGCGCCGGGCACGGTGGTCTCCTGCCCGGGCACCGCTCGGAACAAGAGGTGATGCAGCGGCGTGTAGGGCAGCATCAGCCCGACCAGCGGATTGCCGGGGGCCACCAGCGACGACAGGTCGGAGTCGTCACGAGCCGGGACCAACACGACGGGGCGAGCGGCCGATTCGAGGGCCGCGGCGCCGGCCTCGTCGATGTGGGCGAGACGGCGGGCTACAGCGAGATCGGGAACCATGACGGCGAACGGCTTGTCGAAGCGAGCCTTGCGGTCGCGCAGACGCGCCACGGCGTCGTCGTCGGTTGCGTCCACGGCCAGGTGATAGCCGCCGAGGCCCTTGATCGCGACCACACGACCGTCCCGGAGGTCGTGGTGGACCCGGGCGAGGGCCCGGTCGGTTCCGCGTGTGATGTGCCGCGCCCGTTCGTGCCACACGGTCGGGCCGCAGCGCTCGCAGGCGAGCGGCTGGGCGTGGTGTCGCCGGTCGGCCGGATCGTGATACTCGGCGTCGCAGGCCTCGCACAGCGAGAAGCGGCGCATGGTGGTGTTCGGGCGGTCGTACGGAAGGGACTCGATGATCGTGAATCGTGGGCCGCAGTTCGTGCATGTGATGAACGGGTACCGGTAGCGGCGGTCGCCGGGGTCGAAGAGCTCGTCGAGGCAGTCGTCGCACACCGCGGTATCGGGCGGAATGAGCGTGACCGGTCCGTTCCGATCGGCGCTCGTGCTCGCGTCGATCCGGAAGGTCGACTCGCCTCGACACGGGATCTCTTCCGCCTCGATCGTGTCGATCCGGGCCATGGGTGGGCTCTCGGCCCGGAGTCGTTCCTCGAACCATTCGAGGCTCGGCAGCGGCCCCTCGATCTCGATGCGGACGTGCGTCATCTCGTTGCGGACGAACCCGGTGAGCGCGAGCTCCGTCGCAAGGTGGTGAACAGATGGGCGGAACCCGACGCCTTGCACGACACCGGCCACGATGAGTCGACGCCGCGCGACCGTCATCGCCTCGGCCGTGACCTGCTCGATCAGGGACGGCAGTGCGGCCCTGACCTCGCTCGAGAGACCCTCTCCGAGCGAAACGTCGCCGGCTTCGATCCCGAACACCACGAGGTGATCCGGGAACAGGCCGAGCGTCCGGCCCAGATCGACGGCCTCGGCCAGGCCGGTGCCGTGTGAGCTGTGCGCGGCGGTCCAGGGCGGCAACGGGTCCGATCCGACGTCGATCCGGTGGATGGAGCCGGCTGGGTCACCCGAACACGCGGCGTCGATCACGATGGCGCGCCGGCGATCGCGCCATGCCTCCACCAGCCGGGTCGGCTCGCCGTCGAGGGTGAGCAGCTCCACGCCCTGGCCCGTCCCGGTCAGGTCGGACGATTCGAGCGACTCGACGGCCGCCGGACCGATCCCGTCGTCGTGGCGCATGGGATTGCCGATGCCGATGATCACCACGTGGGGCGTCGCGGTGGCCGGCATCACGATCGCTCCACGGTCAGGTCGAGGAAGTGGGTGGCGCAGCTGATGCACGGGTCGTGGTTGCGGATGGTCACCTCGGCCCGACGGCGCAGATCGTCGTCCTCGAGATGCAGGTGATGCTCGACGTAGTGCCACAGATCGTGTTCGATCGTTGCCTGATTCTGCGATGTGGGCGGGATGATCACCGCGTCGGCGACGAGCCCGGCATCGTCGATCTCGTAGCGGTGATACAGGAGTCCCCTGGGTGCTTCGGTGACGCCGTGACCGACACCGGCCCGCACCTCGACCTGGACATCGGGTCGGTCGGGCGGCTCGTAGCCCTCGATGATGTCGAGGCCGACTTCGAACGCGTGCACCACCTCGACGGCACGGACGACGATGCTGCGGAACGGGTTGTGACACGTGGGCCCGAGGCCCGCGTCTCGCGCCGCGGCCGCGGCGCCGGGCGCGAGCTTGGAGGCGTTGAGGCTGTAGCGGGCGAGCGGTCCGACGAGGTACTCACCCCGTTCCAGGAGCCGTGCGTGGAGTGCCGTCGAGTGCTCGACATGGTGCTCTTCGACGTGGTCGAGGAATGCGGCCGCGTCGATGTCGAGTCCACGGTCCGACACGATCCGCTCACCGAGTACGGGGTACTCGTCGGGATGAGCGACCGAGACCAGCTCGTAGTCCATCTCCTGGTCGGGGAAGTCGAACGCGGCCACGAAGTCGACGACCTCGAGTGCGAGATCGCGACCCCGTTCCAGGCGATCTCGGAGCGGAAGCAGCTCTCGGCGGGTGGGAACGCGGTAGAAC
>Ga0224508_10003265_pt1 | contig 13440 bp, 9 predicted proteins | sample SF_Jan12_sed_USG_4_FD_170157 | JGI IMG/M metagenome (GOLD analysis project Ga0224508, IMG submission 170157) | Sediment microbial communities from San Francisco Bay, California, United States - SF_Jan12_sed_USGS_21 | ecosystem: Environmental > Aquatic > Marine > Sediment | place: USA: California...
TTCCCCGTTGAGCCTGATCGACATGCAGCGAGCCGGGCCCATGGCAAGCCTCACATCCCACCGAGACTTCCGAATAGGTCGTATCGAAAGTATCGGTTTCGAGGTCGTAGTTCAAAGCCACATTCGTCGAATGACACTCTGCGCACATGTGGTTCCAGTTGAAGTACCGACCTGTCCAGTGCAATGGATCGTCCGGACCAATGTATTCATCGGGATACAGGTGATACCAGCGTTGGCCGCCCGACTCCGCAGGCCTGGTGTCCCACGCGAAAGACGGAACCTGCTTTCGTCCGCCGGGAAAATCGACCAGATACTGTTGCAGTGGCGTGACTCCGAAAACATGCGTCACATTGAATTCTTGTTGTTCGCTGTCGCTGCTTTCGGTTCGTATGATGAACGCGCCATCGCGGGTGACGAACTCCGTATTTGTGTCGTAATAGTCGAGTGTTGCGCCCGAAAAATCCCCGAGCACCGTGTCGACACTGGCAGCCTGCATGGCGAGCTGGTGATGTGATCCCTGCCAATCGTCGTACTGCGATTGGTGACAGTCACGGCACGCCTGGCTGCCCGTAAATTCCTGCGCCTGCGCTGGCAATTCGTCGACCGAGCTAGAATCACCGCATGCCGCGACGAGCAGGACCGCCAGGCCCGGCAAGAACTTTCTGTGGTTTCTCGCCCAGGTCCAGAAGTGACTTTGAAGCCGAGCCAGGATGCTGTCTCCAGTGATGAATATGGACGTCATAATATAAAAGCGGTTTCGATTGAGTTTTGTGCGCTCGAATTGGCTATAGTTTTCAGTATGGCACGCGACTCTTCCATAGATTCCCAATCAAAACCATTGTCCGGGCTCCACCTGTTGCTGACCTATGAGTGCAACTACGAGTGCGAGCATTGTTTTGTATGGGGCGGGCCATCGCAAACCGGCACGATGACGGTCGAGATCATTGAGAATATTCTGGGTCAGGCCACGGCACTTGGCAACATCGAGTGGATCTACTTTGAGGGTGGTGAAGCTTTTCTCTACTACGAGACATTAACGGCCGGCATTCGTCTGGCCAAAGACGCCGGTTTCAAAGTCGGCATCGTTACCAACGCCTATTGGGCGACCTCCGACATCGAAGCCGAGGAGTGGTTAAAGCCGTTTGTTCGATCAGTCGAGGACCTGTCTGTCAGCAGCGATGTCTATCACGGCAACGATGAGGTCCCGGAATGCCCCGAAACCGCCCGACGAGTCGCAGAGCAGCTCGGCATTCCGGTCGACTTCATCACGGTCAACGAGTCAGACGTCATGTATCGGGGCCGCGCAGCGGAAGTGCTCGCATCACGCGTCGCGGCAAAGCCATGGGAGGAATTCACCGAATGCCCGTGGGAGGACTTGCGGCAGCCGGAGCGCATACATGTCGACTCGTTCGGCAACCTGCACATTTGTCAGGGCATATCCATTGGTAATCTGCTTGAGCGTTCGCTAACAGACATCATGGGCGAGTATGACGCCGACAAGCATCCGATCGTTGGACCTTTGCTTGCCGGCGGCCCCGCCGAGATCGTTCGGCGATATGGTTTTGCCCACGAGAATGGCTACGCCGATCACTGCCATCTTTGCTACAAGTCACGATGCGCATTAAGGGAGCGATTTCCGGCGGAGCTGACGCCGGATCAGATGTACGGCACAAAGTAATTGGGGACATTCTGCTTTTCTTCATTCTGCTTTTCTTAAAAAAGCAGAATGTCCCCTTTTATTGGTCGCACTCGTCCTGGCGGCCACAGCCACCGCACTTCATCGATCTCGCTTTCGCATCGGGATCGTGCCGCGACAGCCACAACTGGAAAATCGCCCAAAACGCGCACAGCAAAACCACGGCGAGCAGTGAATAGAGATAGGTCATTAACATCGCGGCGTATATTCCTCAGGTCGAACTGAATAGTCCGGCAAAACCCATAAACGCCATCGACAGTATGCCCGCAATAATAAGGTTCATTGCAGTGCCTTTGATCAGTTTCGGGATGTTGGACAATTCCGATTCCTCACGCAGGCCGGCAAGCAGCACCAGCGCCAGCGTAAAGCCGATACCGGCCCCGAGCGCATAGACGATGCCTTCCCAAAATCCGTAGCCGCGGTTGGTTGCGAAAATCGCGAGACCGAGAATGGCGCAGTTCGTCGTGATCAACGGCAGGAAGATGCCCATGGCACGGAACAAAGCAGGGCTCAGTTTCTTGATCAGCATCTCGATGAATTGCACGGTGCTGGCGATCACGACGATGAAGCAGATCAGCCGCAGATACGGCGCATGAATCAACACATAGGTGTTGAGTACCCAGGCGCACACCGCAGTGACCAGCATCACGAAAGTCGTCGCGAGCCCTAGCCGCGCCGAGGTCTCGAGCGAGTTGGAGACACCGAGGAACGGGCACAGCCCGAGAAAATAGGTCAGCACAAAATTATTGACGAGCAATGCGCTGATGAAGATCCAGAGAAGGTTGTCCATCAGTTGCCACCCCTCTCTGCCGCGGCGACATCTTCCAGGAACTCGTCCTTCTTGAGTTTGAACCAGTTGAAGAACAACAGGATGACGCCCAGCGTCAGGAATCCACCTGGCGGCAGGATCATGATCACCCAGGGCTCGAAATTCTCACCGAAGAGGTTTATCCCGAACAGCGCGCCGTCACCGAGTATCTCCCTGATAGAACCGAGTGAAAGCAACGCCAGCAGGAAACCGCTCGCCATGCCCATCGCATCCATCACAGCGAGTTTCGTCGGGTATCTCGATGCAAACGCTTCTTGCCGACCCAGGATCAGGCAGTTCGCGACAATCAGAGGAATGAACGCGCCGAGTTCCTTGTGCACCGCTGGAACGAGCGCGAGCAGTGTGTAATCGGCGATCGTCACGAAGGTCGCGATGATGATGATGAAGCAGGAGATGCGTACCTGCTTCGGAATCACGTGACGGAACGTCGATACCAGGAAGCTGGATCCCACGAGCACGAAAAACGTTGCCATCCCCATCGCAATCGCGTTGATCGCCGAGTTGGTGACCGCGAGCATCGGGCACATGCCGAGCACCTGAACGAAGACGGGGTTGTCGCGCCAGATACCCTTGATGAATTCTTCCTGGGACTGGTTCTTTTTCATTGTTCTGCCTCGGGGCCCGCGGTCTCTGCTGCTTCGAGTTGCGGCTCGGAACCCGGCGTCGGCAGTTGCGCCGACCAATCGGCGTGAGTTTCGTTGATAATTCTGACAACGGCCTTGGAAGAAATCGTTGCCCCCGTTATTGCGTCAATCTCATTCGGCTGACTCTTCGTGCCTTTCTTGACCGCGTATATCTCGGGCTCCACGGACAAAGCGCTGAAGCCGCCAACGAACTCGGCATCCTTGTAGATCTTGTCACCCAGCCCGGGCGTCTCGCGACTCTCCAGGACTTCCATGCCGACGACGATTTTCTCTCGCGGCTTGTAGCCGTAGAGAATGGCAATCGTGTCCTGAAAGCCGGGGCCTGCCGCCGGCATCGCGTAACCCACAAATTCGCTTTGCTCGTCGTAGCCCCCATAAACGACAGGCTCGTCCTTGTCCGGTTTTTCCACCGCGACGAGATCGCCATCCCGGTACACAAGCGCCTGCATCTGGCTGACTCCCGGCAGCACTTTGAATACTGCTGCGCGCAGCTCGCGAGCCTTGTTTGCTGTGATCGTGGGCAACGTCGACTCGTAGATGCCGATAATCGCAATGCCCGATACCAGCCCCGCGATTGCCAGCGTCAGCACGAGCCGCAGCGAGCTGGGGCTGCTCGTGTCGGTGGGCGCGTTCATTTCGATTCAGCCCCGCGGCCGAATACCGTTGGTTGCGTGTAGCGATCAATCAGCGGTGTTGCCGCGTTCATGAGCAGAATCGCGTACATCACGCCCTCGGGCAGGCCGCCGAATACGCGAATCAGCATCACGAGGACTCCGACACCGATGCCGAAGATCCAGGCGCCGCGCGGTGTGACCGGCGAGGTCACCGGGTCCGTCGCCATGTAGATCGCCCCGAGTAACAGGCCGCCCGAGAATACCGAGAACAGCGGTGTCGGGAATCGTTCTGCGTCGAACAGCCCCAGAGCGGCGGAAAAGACAACGACCGTTAGCAGGATGCTCGCCGGTATGCGCCAGTCCAGGTCCCGCTTGAGCCAAAGATAAACCCCGCCGAGCAGGAGCAGGAGACCGCTGGTTTCTCCCAGCGAACCGCTGGTCTTGCCAAACATCAGGTTTGCGAGCGGCGTAACTTCCTGTTCGAACTTCAACATGCCGAGTGGTGTTGCGGCTGTCACGCCATCGACCTGTGCCTGCATGAATGGCAGCGCGAGATTGCTCGCGTAGACATGAAAAAATCCGCCGTCACCAATCGCCGGTACCCAGGTCGTCATGGCGATCGGAAATGTTGCAAGCAGAAACGCACGGCCGAGCAGTGCAGGGTTGAACAGGTTATGACCGAGGCCGCCCCAGATGACCTTGCCCAGGGCGATGCCGACGAAGCCACCGAGGAACGCCATCCACAACGGCAGGCCGGGTGGCAACGTAAGGCCAAGCAACAGCCCGGTCAGGATGCCGCTGGCATCCGTCAGCGATTCGCCACGAGCTTCCCGGTTGGCAAACAGCCATTCCGCCAGTACCGCGCCGGCGATACAGGTCCCGAGGATCAGGATCGCGCTCAATCCGAAGAACCACAGCGACGCGCCCGTCGCGGGTGCTAAAGCGTACAACACGTCGCGCATCGCCTTCGGCGTGGTCATTCCCTGGCGCAGTAGCGGCGCGTGGAACAGCAGGAGGTCCGGGTCACGTTTCTTCACGCGTCGGGCTCCTTGCGGTGAGTCAGGTCGTCTTTCGCGGTACGAATGAGCTGCACGATCGGGATGCTCGACGGGCAGGCGAACGTGCAGCAACCGCATTCGACGCAGTCAAAGACGTTATATGCCTTCATCTCATCAAACATGCGTGACTTGGATAAGCGCGCAAGTCGGGACGGGTTCAGGAAATAAGGGCAGGCTTCGAGGCATCGGCCACAGGAAATGCAGGGATACTCCTTGCGCCTGGCCGTCTGCTCCTCGGTAAATACCAGGACACCCGAGCAACCTTTCAGGATCGGCACATCGAGGCTGGCAATGGGGCGGCCCATCATCGGCCCACCCATGATGATCTCCCGGGTTCCCGGCTTGAGGCCACCGCAGAATTTCACGACGTCTCGAACCGGCGTCCCGAGCGGCACGATCAGGTTGGCAGGGTAGGTTACGCCCGGACCCGCCACGGTCACGACACGTTCTATCAACGGCAGGCCGCGCAGGAAGTAATCTGCGATCGCGACAATCGTGCCGACGTTGTTGACGTTCACCTCGACGTCGCGCGGTAACTGGCCGGCAGGCACCTCCTTGCCGAAGACGCTCTTGATCATCATCTTCTCGGCGCCCTGCGGATACTTGACCTTGAGTGGCACGATACGCACAGGGTCACCTGGCTTGATGTGCTTGCGAACGATCTCGATCGCGTCAGGTTTGTTCATTTCAATGCCGATGACCGTCTCTTCAGCACCGAGCTTCTGCCGCATGATCTCGGCGCCCTCGAGCAGCGCCTCGGGCCGTTCCAGCATGAGTCGGTGGTCGGTCGTCAGGTAGGGTTCGCACTCGGCACCGTTGATCAGCAGATGCCGGATCCTGACGCCATCGGGCACTGACAGTTTCACGTGAGCAGGAAAGGCTGCACCGCCCATGCCGACGATTCCGGCCATCTGCACCGCCTCGATGAATTCCTCGAGGGAGAGTGACTGCCAGTCCACAGCGGCGCTGGCGTCGATCTGCTGGGTTGCGAACGGGTCTGCTTCGATTGCGATTGCCGGTGCGAAGCGTCCATCGACACCGCGAAAATCACCAATCTCTTCGACCGTCCCCGTGACAGGACTGTGCAGTCCTGTGGATACGAAGCCGCCCGGTTCCGCAATCAACTGGCCGCGTTGGACGCGCTCCCCGGCGGCAACAATCGGTTTGGCCGGCACGCCGATATGCTGCCCCAGAGGCATGACGTAGTGCTTGCCAAATGGCACGCGCTGGATCGGCAAGTCTGCGGTCTGCTGCTTGTGATGGGCCGGATGGACTCCGTGCTCGAAACTGCGGCGCAATAAATTGAGAGCTTTCATCGCTGTCAATTCCGCTTCTGCGATGCGAGCTGCAGCAGGCGGCTGCGGATCTTGCTCGCGATTTCGGCCTGCGTTTTCTCCTGGATCTGCTGGATCTCTGCGGCGGAGGCTTGCTTCTGAGCATCGAGCGCCGCCTGGTGCTCGTCGGCGAGTTCCGCACGGATTTCCTGCTCGAGTCGTTCGGTAAACGGTGTGACGATGCCGGCGAGTTCCTGCAGAGTCTGCCAGTTCGCGAGACACTGCCCGGCACTATCAGCAAGGGCTTGCGACACTGCGTAGCGTTGCTCTTCTTCTGCCTCGCCGGAGCTTACGAACGGCGTCTTGCCTTTCTGGCCCTTTGCGTCCAGCTGCAGCCACTCGTGTAAGGGAGTGGGGGCTGCCGCGTCACTGGCCAGCGGCCCAAATTGCGAGGCGAAGCGTTCTTGTCCCAACGCCCAGTCGGCCAACGTCAGAAGACGTTCGCCGTCCGGCCCGGGGGCGAGTATCTCGTCCGGTGCCGGGTTGCCGTCCAGGCTTATGCGCAACCCGAACACGCCCTCAGCCCTGGGATCGTAGCGGAATACTGGCAGTGTGCGGCTCGCCATCGCGAGCTGGGCCTGAGCAGTCGTTTGCCCGCTCGCAAAGCCATGCCGCGTGGGACTCGGGGCGTAGACCTGGAGCAGGGCGGGGCCTTCATAGCTGAGTGCCTGCAGCATGCTCTCGCCGAGGTGAACGGGATCGGCGATCGAGGTCTGTGCGACAAAGGCGTTGCGTTGTCCGAGGGCAAGCAGACCGAGGTTGCCGCGCGGGTTGTTGCTACTCGCCCCACCACCGCCGAGGTCGAGCGCGCTGAGAACCAGCACCTTGATCGGGAGACCGGAATTCAGCAGCCAGATCAACTGGCTGAGCCCCTGCCCGGCGAGCATCTCGTCGCTGCCGAGCAGCACGAGCGGTGGACAGACTTCCAGTTCCTCGTCGCTCAGATCCTGCCAACGCAAGCTCGCCAGCGCTTCGCGCTTCCAGTTGGCGCCGTCAGGCTGGTCGATTTCAAGGCGTGCCAGACGCAGCAGACGAACCAGATCGGTGGTCTCGTCCAGATGCCCCTCGATCAGACCCGCTGCGAGTTGTGCCGCATCACCCGTCATATCGACGAGGACCGGTGCCTGGAACGGGTTGTGCGGAAACGCGCCGGCCCAGGCAGCGGTACTGCCGCCCGCGACGGTCAGGCCGTAACGGGCACGGCCGAGACCATGTTCGCCCTCAACGAGGCGATGGTGTGCCTGAGTTATGCGGTTGGAGAGTTCGATCAGGCGCAGCAGATAGTCGGTATCGATCGAGTGATCGCCGGATGCGTCGCCGATGCCTTCGGCCAGATCCTTGAGATCGACACGCGGACTCGTGGTGTGTATCAGTTTCTCGGTAACTGCATCGAGATCCTCTACCGCAAACGTGCTCGAGAGCGTCTCGTTGATCAGTTCTGAGACAGACTCGCCCGCCTCGGCGAGCGTTTTCGCAAAGCGTTGCACGAGTGGCTGCTGGTGAAACTCGGTCGCGGAGAGGACCAGCCTGACCGCCATCTTTTCGCCGGAGCCGGCTTCCGCGTGATCGCCGCCCGCCAATGCGAACTGGCAATAACGCGATAACAGGATAGCCGCCATCGTGCCGATGTCCGGGTTCTCCGCGACACGTTCCAGCGTCTCGGAGGGTGTGTCGGGCGTGGCCGAAAACACCGACCAGAGTTCACGCGCCTGTTTGAGCGATGCTGCATCCTGCTCGCTCGTGCGCAGTGCTTCGGGTTCGCAATGACTGACACAGATGCCACAGGCCTTGCAGGCCTCCGGGTTGACTACGAGTGACAAAAGTTCCGCGCTGTCTTTCTTCTGCGCCTCGGCAGCAAAGAAAAAAGGTTTCGTGACGGCAACCGGCAGCGCGCCCAGCGCCGTGCCAATCTCGTCGATACCATTCTGGATCGCCTGCTTGCGTTCTTCCGGAAGTGGCATCTTGTCGCTAAGCCAGCCGTAGGCGTCGTCGAGCAGCCGGCCGAACGTCGGTGCAACGTCATCGGCTTTCTTGCTACTCGAGACGATGCGCGACGCGAGTTTTGACGAAACCTGGCGCACGGCGTCTGCGCCGGTGCGGCTTATGCCTGCGTCAATGAGTGCTGCCGGTGTCGCTGCGACGACACCGATCGCGCTGTCCGGGCAATGCGTCCAGCACTTGCCGCAGCCCGTGCAAAGTGCAGGATCGAAAACCGGCATCGTGCCACGCGTCTTACTCGTGTCATTGAAGGTTGAGCTCAGCGGCGGCATCGTACCGGTAGCGAGAAACGGGTCCGCGGTCAGCCGATCTGCCTGGCCGTTGCGGTACAGCACGCCAGTCTGGTCCCAGAAGCGGGGCAGGCTCGCGAAATTATCATCGTTACGGCCGAGATGACGGACCGCGGCCGGTGCTTCGCCTTCCCAGCGAGCGGACACGCCGGCAACGGCGTCGTCGCTACTGTCGGCCTCGACAAGCTCTTCGAGACCGGCCTGAAAAGCATCCACGAGCTCGTCGCTGCGACCATCGCCGACACCTTCGATCAGGTCTTTGCGAGCGGCAATAACGCGACGTGATTTGTGGTCGAGCAATCCAGTCTTGAGCAAGGCGCCGAACAGGCCGCCGAGCAGTATTTCTGATGCCTCGGCGCCACCTTCCGCCAGCGGAACGCGAAATGTTCTTGCTCGGTTGCCGATGAACACCTCACCGCGCGGCACGTCCAGCGTGACGTCAGCGACGAGATCGTCGCCGGGATCGTGCAGGGATTCATCGCCGTGGGTCAGCCAGTCGACGCTGCTCCCTGACCAGCGCTCCCATGCAACGGCTGGGCGGGTGCGTACCCGGCCGCCGTCGAGTGCGCGAAGCAGGGCACCGGCCGCGCCGAGCATTTCCCTGTTACCGCTACCGCGATGTATTGCTATTGTCAGCGAGTCCTTCGCTTTTTGTATCGGGACATTGCTTGCTGCGCGGATGCCGGATTCGGCAGCGTCAGGGTAGGCGCGCCGCAGTGCGTCGAGCAGTACTTCGCGTTTGGGTTGCTCGCCCGACGTGTCATCAAACGCCAGCCCCAGGAACAGCGGTGCTGTCGAATCCCTGTCAGCATCGCTACATAGCTCCACGAGGTCGGCAATCCGTAACGGCAAGCCGCCAAGGCCGTAGACCACCGGAGAACAGCGCGGGCGTCGTTTGCTATCCAGTCGATCCATGCTGGCGCGTATTTCCCGGGTCAGGGGTGGTTCGCCGGACATTGGCAAATTGCTGCGCTCGAGGACGAACACGCGGTCCCGCCCCTCGAGTGCGTTGACGATCTCGGGGCCCGGAAAGGGTCTTAGCGCGTGAATGCCGAGCACGCCGGCCTTGATCTTGTGTTGTTTGTGCAGGTAGTCCGCAGCAACTCGCGCCGTTTCGACGGCGGCTCCCTGCGCCAGCAGAACGGTCTTCGCATCGTCAAGCCGGTAGCGAGAAATGGCTTCGTATTGCCGGCCCGTCTTACGTGCGAACTGTTCGAACGATGCGCTAAGTGATGCCTCGACAAATGCATCGAAAAACGGCCCGCGTGCCAGGGCGCCAAGCGCGAAGCTCTCTTTTTCGAACAGCGCACCGGTCAGCACGGGTTCGTCGAGGTCATGCCAGGCCGGAACGCGGCGCCGCGTCTCGCCGAACAGCAACTTCTGCGCAGCCGTTGGTGCCTCTATTTGCTCGCGTGCCGCGCCGATGAAATCGTTGACCTGCGCTGGCGACAGTAGCCGGACGTCCTGCGGCGCGAGTGCTGTTTGCTCGCCATCCATGATGACCATGCCTGGAACAAGTGCTTCTTCGGCCGTGCGCCTGGCGATGTAAGTGAAGTCGACCGCCTCCTGTACATTGGCAGCAAACAGCATGAAGAAACCGGCATCTGCGCTCAGGTGAACGGTCCCGTGGTCGCTCCCGAGAGCTGCGCCGTGTGCCGCCGCCGCACGCGTCGCCACGTGCAATACCAGCGGGATATGTTTGCCGGACGCCGAGATCAGGAGGTCTTGCGCCGCGGCGATATCCGTGCCGGACAGGAACGCGGTAGCGCGTCTGCCGGCCAGTGCCAGGCCGGTAGCCGCGGCGACGATACCGCGGGGCCCCTCGGTGGTTTGGGCCGACAGTGCCTCGCCGAAAAGATTGGAGCCGCCGTGTTCGAGCTCACTCAGCCAGACTGCATCGGTGTCGGCGGATGGCAACGACCCGCCCAGTACGGCGTGGCTCGCTATGCCTGCCTCCGACAACGCGACCGCGCTGTTGCCGTCGAGCACACAATCCAGTCCTTCCTCGCGGATGTCGGAACCCGCCGGTGCACCGAACACGTCCCGGTACCAGCGAATCGCCAGGTCGCGCAGGCCAGGCATCAGGCCGTCCCCGCCTTTCTGGATTCCTGGTCCTCGAATTGTTCGCGCTCCAGCCAGACGATCGATCGCGTCGCACAGCGAAAAGTTGCATCGGGTCTGGGCTCACCGCCTGCTGCATAGTCGATGACCGGAAGATTGTCTTTCATTGTAATAAGCCCGGGCGCCGCATCAGCGACGCACTTGCCGCACGCATCGCAGGCCACTGCGCAAAGTTGCGTTGCAGCCTCGCCAGCCAGCGGAATATTGCATTGCACATACAGGTTCTGATTGAGTGGCACTAGCTCGAACAGGTCCCTGGGACAGGCCGCGACGCAATCGGGGCAGGCACGACATTTCTGGGTGTCCACCTGTGGAAGACCGTTGGCGTTCATGTGGATGGCGTCGAATGTGCACGCGGCCTCGCAATCGGCCAGCCCGAGGCAACCCCAGGCGCATCCCTTGCCACCGCCCGACACAACGGCCGCTGCACGACAGCCTTCGAAACCCTGGTACTCAGCTATCTGGTTGGCTTGCAGGTGACCGCCGTTGCAGCGCAAGCGGGCAACCAGTTTTTCCGCGCGGCCCGCATCGACCTCGAGATACTCGGCAATCTGTTCAATGGCGTCGTCGGTACTGACCGTGCACTGACCCGGATCGACTTCGCCCGCCACCAGTTTTTCCGCAAACGGCAGGCAGCCCGGTTGCCCGCACGCGCCGCAGTTCGTACCCGGCAGCAACTCGTTCGTGGCCTCGATGCGAGGATCTTCGTCGACCTTCAGGAAGCGCTGCGCGATCGCAAGAACCGTGCCAAAGAACAGGCCGATTCCTACCATGATGGCCGGCGCTACGAGCAGACTGTTCATCAGTTGAACGGTGCGGCGCGGGCGATCAGCTCTTCGAGACCTGGTTCATTCGGATCCAGGGGCTTGCCCGGGTGGATGCACTTGGCGGGACAGATTTCGGCTGCCGCCACGAGATCAGCGTAAGACCCGGCTCTGGGATCTTTGATGATCGCCTGTTTGTCGTCGTTGTATACAAACATCATCTTGTTGATGCCCATGCAGTCGTCGCAGGTTGTACACATCGCTGTGTCGAGCCAGGGTTCGTCGAAACTGAGTTCTTCCTCGGCTTCTTCTGCCGCCTCGGGCTGCGGCTCCGCGGCAACTTCCTCAGCCGGGGCCTCGGTCGGCGCGGGCGCTGCGGCCGGCATTGAGGCCAGCTGGCTGCCACCTGCGAGCATGCTCGACAGATCGGCGCCCATCAGGACATCGACAAGTTGCCCCATGGCGTCGCCGGCCGCTTCCGAGCGGACGCTTTCCAGCTGTTCTTCGTGTTCTTTCAGAAGTTGTTCGCGTTCAGCTTCGATGGCCGCCTGTTGTTCTGCGATGATACGGTCGATCGCCTCTTCGACGTAGAAGTTCTGGACTCCGGCCAGCTCCTGCAGCGTGTGCCAGTAATTCAGCCGGTCGCGACACGCGAATACCAGGGCGCGGGACACGACGAGCCGCACGAGTACATCCTGATCGTCGATCGCCCAAATTGTCGGCACCAGGCGGTCGAGGCCTTCGTCGTCGGCCTGCAGGTATTGATCGATCGGTACGAGGTCGTCGGACTCGTAGCCAGCGGGGACCGTGCGAAAATGCTCGTGCAGTGCCGGCATCAACAATGCGTAATCGGCGAACGTAAACGCGAGGTTCATCTCGGTAACGTCGCCATCGGCGTTGCGGTACTCGAGCTTCTCGACAGGCCAGTCATTTTCAGCCTGCGGGTTACTATCGAAGCTGACGCGCTCGGCGGCGTGGTCGCCGGCATCCGGATTGACCAGGATGAACGGATGGGCGCGACTCTCCAGCGCGGCACTCGCGACAAACCAGGCATCGAGCAGCGGTTTCTTTGTCTTGGTCTGGGTCCCGCGATTTATGAGGTGCAGACTTGCGCGATTGCTATCCAGTGCGCACAGAAATCCTGCCAACAGATCGTCATGGCGCGCTGCAGAGGTTTGTGCGACGACAACCTGGCGGTGACCGACGCCAAAGTAGGCGAGCTCGAATCGATAGGAATCGAACGGATCCTCGCCAGGTTTCGCAGCTGGATTATCGTAGGCGCGGACCCAGCTCAGCACGTGTACCGGCAGGCGCGATCCGAGCAGGCGCGAGAACGATGGCAAGCCGTCGCCCGCAAGATAGTCCGCCGATACCAGCGCCACCACGCGGGTGACGAGCTGGATCTCTTCATTTGAAAAGGCCTGCCAGTCGAAACTCGCGAACCACGAATCGTGTATGGCCGGATTGTAGTTGCCGTCGATTTCAAGCGTTGCGATTCTGAGCGCGGCAAACAGGCGCGCGAAGTCTGCAGCGTCGCGTTCGAAGACCTCGGCGGACATCGTGCACGGGTCGTCGCTGTTAACGAGTTCCAGCTCAGGCAAGTTGCCGAACCAGGGATCGTCCAGTTGACCGACAAACCTGACCAGCACAGGGTCATCCCCCCAGGCTTGCAGTGCTTTGAGTGCGACTTCGATTCTGGTCCGTCGCTCTGCCGGCATCTCCACGGAACCCTGGACGCGGTGTTCGAGCATCCCGGAAAGTGCGTCAGCGTCAAAGTGCCGGGAGCCCGGCCCGACCTTGGTCCTGACACTGCCCGGCTCGTTCGCGTCGGCTGACTTGGCCTTTTCGACATCCAGCAGCGATTGCAGTCCGTGAATGTGTTGATCGATCTGCCGGCGAAGCTTTTCGCGGCTTTGATCCTGGCGGTGCCGAATCGCATGCAACATCAGATGCAGTGATACGCGCGGTCCGTAGCCCAGGAATTGCCCGCCCGCTGCGATCGTTCCTGCGAGTCTGTCGAGATCGGCGCCCAGTTTTTCCCGGCTGGCCGGATCCAGGTCGAGTTGCTCCTGCAAGGCCTTCGCCGCTTTCG
>Ga0224508_10003266_pt1 | contig 13436 bp, 14 predicted proteins | sample SF_Jan12_sed_USG_4_FD_170157 | JGI IMG/M metagenome (GOLD analysis project Ga0224508, IMG submission 170157) | Sediment microbial communities from San Francisco Bay, California, United States - SF_Jan12_sed_USGS_21 | ecosystem: Environmental > Aquatic > Marine > Sediment | place: USA...
GTTCGGGGTGCACTCCGCGATGCCGACGTACGAGGCCCGCCGCCGGTGCCCGGACGGGATCTACCTGCGCGGAGACATGGCGCGCTACAGCCGGGAGTCGAAGCGCATCTTCGAGGTCTTTGGCCGCTTCACGCCCGTCGTCGAGGGGCTGTCGCTCGACGAAGCGTTCCTCGACCTGACCGGCACCGAGCGTCTGTTCGGCACCGCGCGCGAGGCCGCCGAGCGGTTGCGAGCGGAGGTGCGCGAGGAGACAGGGCTCGCCGTGTCGGTCGGAATCGCGCCCGTCAAGATGGTGGCCAAGATCGCCAGCGCGCTCTCGAAACCCGATGGACTGCTCGAAGTGAAACCGGCTGAAGTGCGAGCCTTCCTCGATCCGCTGCCGGTCGGCCGCTTGTGGGGAGTCGGGCCGGTTGCGCAAGAACGCTTCGAGGCGGCAGGGCTCCGAACCATCGGCGACCTCGCTCGCGCCGACGGCCGCGAGCTCGGCAAGACACTGGGCGATTGGGGCGGCTCGGTGGCGCGGCTGGCGCGCGGCGAGGACGTCCGTGAGGTGGAGGCCTGGCGCGACCCGGTCTCGATCAGCGAGGAGAACACGTTCTCGTCGGATGTGGGCGATGAGCAGAGGCAGCGGGAGGCGATCATCGCGCACGCCGAGGCGGTCGCTCGGAGGCTGCGCCGCACCGGGTACCGGGCGCGCACGGTCGTGCTCAAGTGGAAGTTCGGCCGGCGCGCGCGGCCCGGGCCTCGCGGCTACCCGTTGCTCTCTCGGCGCCTCACGCTGCCTCGAGCCACGGACGACGGTGCCGAACTCTCCGCTCGAGCTCAGGACCTGCTCGTCGAAGCGGCGTGGGCCGAACCGGTTCGCCTGATCGGAGTCGGCGTCACGAACCTGGAGTCGACCGAAGCCGGGCAGCTCGCGTTGTTCGAGCCGGAGGAAACGTCACGCCGCCGACGTCTCAATCGTGCGCTCGACTCGCTGGCCGACCGCTTCGGCGCCCGCGCCGTCGTGCGCGGGGGTCGCGAAGAAGTCGCGCGCGCGGGCCTCTCCATGCAGATCAAGCGCGGCGGCGACGAGGACGACGACCCCCCGGCGTAGCAAGTTCAGAAAGGGGACGGTCCTGATTTGGAGTTTAGAAAGGGGACGGTCCTTAGAAACTTAGAAACTCCGCAGTCCTCGAGAGGTCCGGACGGAGCCGGGGAGTTTCTAAGTTTCTAAGGACCGTCCCTGTTTCTAAGATTTGGAGAAGAGGTAGACGGCCCAGCCGAGTTCGTCGCGGCCCCAGCGGAGGTAGAGGTCGCGTGCCTTGTAGACCTGCTCGAGGAGTTCGGGCACGTCCGGGTCGTCCGGGTGGGCGCGTGCGTAGCGCTCGGCGGACAGCCATTGGAGGCCCTCGTAACGGTCCCAGTCGTCGTCGTTCGCGACGATCGCGTGGAGGAGGGTGAGCCCCGCCTCGGAGCCGGCGCCGCAGTTCTCCTCGTGGGAGCCGAACTGTTCGCGGGTGTACCCGGCGGCTGCGAGATGCTCGGGCGACGGCTCGCCGCGCCAGAAGGGCTCCCCCAGTGCGACGAGCCCGCCCGCCGGGACGAACCGCGCCAGCGCCTCGAGGGTTCCCGTGGCTCCGCCCCAGATCCAGCTGGCGCCGATGCACGTGGCCAGGGCGAACGAGCCCTCCGGTGCGCGGTAGTCGGATCCATTCGCCTCGACGATCTCGACGCGCGCGCCGAGGCCGGCTCGCTCGACTCCCTCGCGGGCAGCGGCCACGAACGGAGGCGAGAGGTCGACGCCGACGCCGCTGCATTGCCAGCGCCGGGTGGTGCGCATGAGCAGCTCGGCTTTCCCGCACGCGATGTCGAGAACCCGCGCGTCAGCCGAAAGGTCGTAGAGGTCGATCAGCTCGTCGAACTTCTCGGCGCTGAACGGGTTGCAGAACTCGTGACGCTCGTGCCCGATTGCGAAGTACTTCCAGAGGTCCATCGCGCACAGGGTAGGGTGTTTCGGGCGGGCGACTCAGTCGTAGAGCGCATCGATTTCCCAGCGGTGATGCAAGGGATCCCAGCGCAGACGCGCGACGACGCCGTCCTCGGTGGCGACGTCCCAGTGGTCGAAGGCGAAGTGCTCTTCGGGGGACCACCAGTTTCCGGTCGTGCGCCAGGGGCCCGCGGCCTCGACGACGGATCCGTTGGCGACGGCACTGCGGATCCAGGCGGGTCGGCCGCGTGCCGCGCGAACCTGGGCGGCCACGGGCGGCCGCAGGGCGCGGACGGTGAGCGCGTACGGAGGGGGCGTCTCGCGGCACCGGTCGGCGTTTTCGCGCGGGGGCGACCAGGGGCCCGGAGCAAACGGAGCGAGTGCGAACGCGTCCGGACGGTGGGTGTCGACCGCCTCGGGTTGTCCCACGCGGCCCGGGCCGCAGAGGGCTTCGAGTTCGGCGAGTGTCCGGCTGAGGGCCGCCGGGGCCGGGCCGGGCGGACGAAAGAAGTCGAGTTGATCGTCGCGCGGAGGGACGCCTCGGGTACTGAGCGCGACGGCATCGATCTCGGCTTCCGGGGAGTGGGTTTCGAGGGAGAGCGCGATCAGTCGAAGCAGGATGCGGACATCGAGGGTCGGAGCGGCGATTCCGATCCGCCGCGCGTCGCGGCCCCCGCCCGACAGGGTGAGCTGGACTTCGAGGGAATCACAGGCGAGTCCCCGGCAGCGCAAGCGTTCGCAGAGCCGAGACAGGAGCGCGTTCAGGACGAACAGGAGCGGTTCGACGCGATCGATCGGAAACTCGAAATCCTGTGCCTCGTCGAAGCTCGCTGCTTCCTGAGCCGATGGGGGCGGCTCGGAGTGTCGACCTCGCGCGAGGGAGAGCAGCTCCTGCCCGGCGCTCCCGAACCGCGCGACGAGCGCACGCTTGGGGAGTCGAAGCAGTTCGCCGACGCGCCGAATTCCATAGCGATCGAGGGATTGGGCGAGTGCGTCGGGGGGATCGAGCAGATCGAGCGAGAGCGGAGCCAGGAACGCCGCGTCGCCACCCGGCGGCACGACGTCGCTGGGGCCCGGATCGTCTGCGGCGCGCTCGGCCCAGGTCGTGCGCAAGCGCCGAGCGGCAATGCGCGCCACGCTGCGAGAGCCCGCGACGGTGACGATCGCCGGGAGGCCGAGTCGGAAGGCGCGTGCGGCCAGCGCTGCCGCGAGGCCCGCGTCGGAGCCGAAGAGTGAGCCCGTGCCCGAGGCATCGAGGTAGACGGTGGCCTCCGCCGCATGGAGGCCCGACTCCGGCGGCGCCCATTCGGCGCGCGGAGAAGCGGAGAGTGCGACGTCGAGCAGCGCACGCCGGGCCGAGGCCTCGAGCGCCGAAGAAACGAGGCGCACCTCCAGCTCTGCGCAGGCGGCGCGGGCATGAGTGACCGTGCAAGGAAGTCGAACGCCCGCCCGCTCTGCGGCCGGTGAAAGCGCCAGGACGTCGGCGCGCGGCCCCGGTGCGGCGGCGACGGCGAGCGCCCGCTGGGCGAGCTCGGGTTGGGTGCGGGCCACCGCAACCCACGGCAAGTCGGGGATCAGTAGACAAGCGATGCGGGGGGGCTCGCGGTCTCGCATCGGAAATCATCCGGACCCCAGCAATGGGGAGGGCGCTTCGAGTGGGATGCTGCGCTGCTCGGGGCCGAGGCGGCTGCGGACGAGCTCGGCACGGCTTTCGAGTGCGAGCAGCAGGGTGCCGGCCCCCTCGGCGCCGGTCTCCGTGTGGAAACGCGCAGAGCTGGGGGCCAGCTCGAGCGCGAGGTCGGCGAACGTGTGGACGATGCGTCGGTCGGCCAGCACGATGAGAGCGGTATCGCTGGCCGAGACCTCTTTGCGCAGGCGCGGCCAGATGCGTGCGCCGATGCGGGTCTCGCATCCGGAGAGGTCGACGAGCACGACGCCGAAGCCGCCGGCGGTGAGCATCGGATGCACGGCGCGGAGAGCGTCGCGCTCGGTGGGTGCGCGCACCCAGAGCACGCGGCCGAGGTCGATGCCGGCAGCCTCGGCCGACGGCGGATCGAAGTGATCGGCCGCATCGATGACGGCCGTGACTTCCCCCTCGCCCGTGGCCCGAGCCAGCGCGGCGAGAGCAAGTGACGTGCGGCCGGAGCCCGGAACTCCGGCGACCTCACTGAGGCCTCCGCGCGGGAAACCGCCGGAGAGCAGCGCATCGAGCGAGGCCAGACCGGTCGGGCAACGGGGTCGTTGGGTTATGGGCGGCGCACCGTGTCCGCCTAGTTGGATCTGGGGGCCGAGCTCGCGCAGCAGCCCTTCGAGCTCTCGGGGAGCCCGCTGGGGGGAGGGCATCAATCGACTTTCGTCTTTTTTTCGCCCCCAGTCAAGCGCTTTCTAGCGGATGCGGACGCGGCGCCCTTCGACCTCGACCCGGCCCTCCGCGAAGAGTCGGACCGCTTCGGGCACCAGGCGTCGTTCTGCGGCCTGGACGCGCTCCGCGAGGCGGTCGGCGTCGTCGTCCTCCCGCACGGGCACCGCCTCCTGGAGGACGATCGGCCCGTGGTCGTACTGGTCATCGCAGATGTGCACGGTCGCGCCGCTGACCTTGCAGCCTCGTGCCAACACCGCTTCGTGTACGCGGCGCCCATAGAAGCCCTGACCAGAGAACGCCGGAATGAGCGCGGGGTGGACGTTCAGCACGCGGCCGTCGTACTTGCCGCGCCCCTGGAACGGGGAGAGGAAGCCGAGCAGCAGCACGAGGTCGATCTCGTGCGTGCCGAGAATCTCGTGAAGGCGATCGTTGAACTCATCGACGTCCGAGTGCCGTTTGCGCGACACGGCGTGCGCCGGCACGCCGCGGCGCTCGGCCCGCGCGAGACCGCCGGCGCCAGGCTTCGAAGAAACGACGACCGCGACTTCGGCCGGAACCTTGCCGGACTCGATCTGCTCGAAGAGGTTCTCGAGGCTCGTTCCCTCGCCCGAGAGCAGGACTGCGACACGAAACGGGCGAGAGGCGGGCGTCACGATCGGAAGAGGTTCGCGTGCACCCGCCGGGTCGCCGGCGAGCGGTTCAGCGTGTAGAAGTGGATGCCGGGCGCACCGCGGTCGAGGAGCCCCCGGCACTGTTGCGTCGCCCACGCGACGCCGGCGTCGAGGGCGAGCTGAGGGTCGTCGCCCGCTTCCGCGAGGCTGGCTTCGAGGTCCTCGGGGATCTTCGTTCCCGGGGAGAGCGTCGCCATCCGCTGCAGGTTTGCATGGCTGACGACCGGCATGATGCCCGGGACGATCGGGATCTCGATGCCCGCACTGCGAGCGCGCTCGACGAAGCTCCAGTAGTCCGCGCCGTCGAAGAAGAGCTGCGTGATGAGGAACTCCGCGCCCGCGGCCACCTTTCCGACCAGCCGCTCGAGGTCGGCCTCGGGGGTGGGGGCTTCGGGGTGCTTCTCCGGGTAGCAAGCGCCACCGATGCAGAAGTCGAAGCGCTCCTTCAAGAAGGCGATGAGTTCGTCCGCATGGGCGAACCCTCCTGCGACGGGGCGCCAGTCGGGCTGATCTCGCGGGGGGTCGCCGCGCAGTGCGAGGACGTTTTCGATCCCGTCGCTGCGCATCGAGGTCAACGTCACTTCGAGCTCTTCGCGGGTGGTTCCGGTGCACACCATGTGTGCCATGGCTGTGAGACCGACGTCGTTCTGGATGCGTGCGACGAGGTCCGCGGTCTTGGTCCGGGTGTTTCCGGCCGCGCCGCAGGTGACCGAGACGAAGCCGGGATCGAGACGTTTCAGCTCGGAGATGGTCCGATAGAGGCCCTGATAGCCGCCGTCCGTCTTCGGCGGAAAGAACTCGAACGAGAACACCGGCTCCCCGCCGGAATAGAGGTCTGCAATGCGCATGGAGGCAGGAGCTTACCGCAGCCGTCCGCGCGGGCCGTATTGACCCCGCCTCGGCGGCCCGCGAAACTCGGGAGCCGGGCTGGATTTCGCGGCCGAGAACGCGGGACGGTGGGAGGTGAGCATGGCAGTGCTGGTATCGGGCTCGGTGGCGGTGGACCACATCATGGTCTTCCGTGGCCGCTTCGGGGATCACATCCTCCCGGAGAAGGTCCACGCGCTGAACGTCTCCTTTCACGTCCCCGACCTGCGCCGGACCTGGGGTGGTTGCGCGGCGAACATCGCGTTCAACCTGAAGCTCCTCGGCGAAGAGCCGCTGGTGTTGGCCACCGTCGGGCGCGGCGACTTCTACGCGTACTCCGAGTGGCTCGACCGCCATGGCCTGCGGCGCGATTGGATCCGGGAGCTCGAGGGCGAAGCGACCGCGGGTGCCTTCATCACGACGGATCTCGACGACAATCAGATCACCGCGTTTCATCCCGGCGCGATGGACCGTGCCCACGAGGTCGAGGTCTCCGAAGTCTCCGAGCCGTTCGATGTGGGGGTCGTCTCGCCGAACGGGAAGCAAGCCATGCAAGACGTCGCGCGCGCACTGAAGGCGCGCGGCACCCGCACGGTGGTCGACCCGGGCCAGGGGATCGGCCTGTTCGACGCCGCAGAGCTGACCGAGCTGCTGACGGGTGCCGACGTGTACGTGGTCAACGACTACGAGTGGTCGGTCACGCTCGAACGGACCGGTCTCGATGAAGACGGGGTTGCAGACCGCGTCGGTTCGGTGATCGTGACGCGAGGCGCGCAGGGCTCGTGGCTCCGCACCGGCACCGAGCGCTCCCTGATTCCGGCGGTGGAGGCAGAGGCCGTCGTCGACCCGACGGGGTGCGGCGATGCCTACCGCGCCGGGCTGCTCTACGGAATGGCCCGTGGCTTGCCGTTCGAGACCTCGACGCGCGTCGGCAGCTTGATGGGTTCGCTGAAGGTCGCCCGCTCGGGGACCCAATGTCTCGACTTCTCCGCCGAGGAGTTCCGCGCCCGCTTCCAGCAGGAGTTCGGTAGCGCGCTCTGATGCTCGACGCGTTCAAGCGGAAGGGCCCGATCGGCAAGCGCGACCTTGCCTGGTTGATGTTCGCGGCCAGCCTGCCGCTGCCCTGGCTCGTGGCCGATGCTTTCGGCGGGCTGGGGATTCCGCATGCGACCGTCGCGGTGCTGTCGGGCTTCGCCATCCTCGGGAGCGCCTTTCTGCTCTCCTGGTCGATGGAGCTCGCAGAGCACGACATCCCGCAGTCGCTCGCGCTCCTCGTGCTGGCCCTGGTGAGCGTGCTGCCCGAGTACGCGGTGGATCTCACGTTTGCGTTGCGCGCACCCGAGCAACCGGAGTACGCGCACTACGCGGTCGCAAACATGACCGGGGCCAACCGCCTGCTGATCGGGCTCGGCTGGGCGTCGGTGACGCTCGTCGCGTGCCACCAGTCCGGGAATGCCTCCCTCGAGATCGAACCCAACCACCGGATCGAGATCCGGTACCTGCTCTACGCCACGCTCTATTCGTTCCTGGTGCCGCTCGACGGATACCTGAATCCGATCGATGCGATCGTGCTGCTCGCGCTGTTTCTCGCGTATGTCCGTGCGGCGATGCAGGGTGACAGCTTCGAAGTCGAACTCGTCGGGCCGCCGGCGATCATGGCGCAGGAGTTTGGCGACTTCGGTCGTCGCGCGTGGGCGATCTTGCTGTTCGCGTTCGCGGGCTATGCGATCTTCATCTCGGCCGAGCCCTTCGCCGATGGTCTGGTGCACACGGGCCGCGAATGGGACATCGACGAGTTCCTGCTCGTGCAGTGGGTGGCGCCGCTCGCGTCGGAGTCGCCCGAGTTCGTCATCGCGATCCTCTTTGCACTGAGAGCGCGGGGGGCGGTCGGGCTCGGTGCGCTGATCTCGTCGAAAGTGAACCAATGGACGCTTCTCGTCGGCGCGCTCCCGGTCGCCTACATCCTCGCGGGCGGAAGCTGGCGGGGGCTGCCGCTCGACGGCCGCCAGACCGAGGAGTTGCTGCTGACCTCGGCCCAGTCGTTGCTCGCCACCGTGCTGATCTGCCAGCTGTCGTTCTCGCGCGCCCAGGCCGTGCTGATCGCCGCACTCTTCATGGTCCAGCTCGTGTTCCCCGACTCGTCGGTACGGGTCGCATTCTGCGTGCTGTACCTGGCGCTCGTCGTCGGAATGCTGGTGCATTCGCCGGAGCGGAGGGCGGCCTTCTTCGGGCTCTTCCGGCCAGGCGGGGGGGCTTGAGCCCGGACGTCGATGTCGACGTGCTGGTCGTGGGGGCCGGGGTCGTCGGACTCGCCTCCGCGGCCGCTCTGGGGCGGGCCGGTCGCTCGGTGTGGGTCGCCGAACGTGCGGACGGTGTCGGCCGCGAGACGTCGAGTCGCAACAGTGGTGTCATCCATGCGGGGCTCTACTACCCGGAGGGCTCGCTCAAGGCGCGCGCGTGTGTCCGTGGTCGCGAGCTTCTCTACGAACGCTGTCGGCAGCGCCGCATCGCGCATCGCGCGTGCGGAAAGATCGTCGTTGCGGCGAGCGCGCAAGAGGTGCCGGAGCTCGAGGCGCTGGCCCAGCGCGCCGGGGCGAACGGCGTGCCCGGATTGCAGTGGCTCTCCGGCGATCGGGTGTCCGTGCTCGAGCCGCACGTGCGCGCACACGCGGGGTTGCTGTCTCCGGCCACAGGGATCGTCGACGCGCACGCGTTGGTGCTGTCGTACGCGGCGGAGGCGGAGAGCGCGGGTGCGCACATCGCGCTGCGCAACGAAGTCCTGGCGCTCGAACTCACCGGGGGCCGGTGGCAGGCGGAAGCTCGCGGTCCCGACGGGTGGGCGCGGGTGCGGGCGGCGGCGGTGTGAACGCCGCCGGGCTCGCCTCCGACCGGCTGGCCGCTCTGGCGGGCATCGACATCGATGCGGCGGGCTATCGGCTCCATCCGTGCAAGGGCGACTACTTCACGATCGCGCCGCGCGCGCCGCTGCGTTTCGAACATCTCGTCTATCCGCTGCACGGCCCGGCGGGTTTGGGCGTGCACGTGAGCTTCGATCTCGGCGGCCGCGTGCGTCTGGGGCCCGACACCGAATACGTGAACGTCCCGCGCTACGACATCGACCCGGCGAAGAGAGAGCGCTTTGCATCTGCGGCTGCGAAGTACCTCCCCGAACTTCGTGCCGAGTGGCTGACCCCCGACCAGGCCGGGGTGCGTCCGAAGCTCGCCGGCCCGGGCGAGGGGTTTCGAGATTTCGTCGTGGCCGAGGAATCGGCCCGCGGCCTGCCGGGCCTCGTGAACCTCGTCGGCATCGAATCGCCGGGTCTGACCGCGGCGGGAGCGCTGGCGGAGGACGTCGCGGCGCTGCTCGGCTCGCTGTAGGAGGATGGCCCCGGAAGTTCGGGTGCCAGCTTCCTTTGTCAGTCCGCCGGAGTGGCAGGCTTCGTCAGTTGCGCCGGGCGCTCGACGATGATCTGCGGCTTGCCCTTGTGTTCGGTGATGGTGCCGTGCGCGCAGACGTCCTGCCCCAGGAGGCTCTCGGGAGGCGCGGAGAAGCGGGCGCGGTCCTTGCCCCAGATGAGAGCGGTGAAGATGTGGTCGGGGTAGGGCCGATCGAAGTTGAGGAACGTGGGCCGACCCTTGCTCTCGAGGGAGTGGTTCGCGCTCGCGACCCGTCCGCAGACTTCGGCTCTCTCGCCGATGTGCTGCGCTGCGGCTTCGGCGGTGATCGCCTCGGTGGCCGGCGCCAGCAGCGGGAGAGCGAACCGCGCGATCACGAGGAGCACGGCGAGGCCCGCGAGCGCGACGGCTAGGCGCCGAGCCAAACCACGGCCGCTGCCACGTTGTCGCCCGAGCGTTGCTTTGCCTGTGCGGCGAGCGCTCGCTCGGCGACTCCCCGCGCGGATTCGAGCGCGCGGAGGTCCAGGGCGGCCCGAGCCGCGGTGTCGACCGCTTCTTGCACGGCGGCTCCCGGGTTGGCGACCCCGATGCCCTTCTCGGAGAGTCCATCGGTGGCCAGGACGATCGCACGCACGCCGTGCAGCGGTTCGCTCCCGATGTGGGCGCGCTCTGCCATCTCGGTCGGGGTCAGCCGGTAGTCGCCGAGGAACTGGTTGCGGGCGTCGCCGCTGCGGGAGACGAGGTCGACGGTCTGGTCGCCGCGCACGCGGAACAGATGGCTGTCCCCGATCGACGCGTAGAGCAGCACGCCGGCCTCCGGGAGCACGAGTGCGAGGGAGAGGGTCGTCCGGGGGGCTGCACCGGCCTGGCGTTCGATCTCCGACTGCACCTGCGCGTGGGCATCGGACAGGACGGCGAGGGCCTGGCGATTCCACGAATTCTCGTCGACTCCGCCCGCGGCGGTCCAGTGCGGCGCGGGGTTCGCGACGAGATGCTCGAGCGCGACCTCTGCGGCCTCGAAGCCGCGATGCCCGTCGGCGACGGCGACGAGAGTGCCGACCTCTCCGATCGCAAAGAGTGCGGCGTCCTCGTTCGGGTCGGCGTGCGAGTAGGTCTTCGGCGCGCCGCCGACCGAGATCGCGATGGCGGCGTCGGCCTCGGCCACCGCATCGATGGCGCCCAGCGCCACGTGGTCGCGTCCGCGCAGCAGCGCCGATTTCAAGTGGGTGCGCCGGCCATCGGATTGGTGGCGAACGCGAGGTCTGCGACCGGTCGACCCTCGATCAGATGGTCCTGGATGATCCGCTCGAGCGCCTCGGGCGTGCAGCCTCGATACCAGGTGCCCTCGGGATAGACGACCGCGATCGGCCCTTCGCGGCAGACGCGCAAGCAGTTCGCCTGGCTGCGGAAGACGCCGTCTTCGACATCGACGAGGTCGAGCTGGCGCAGCCGCTTCTTCAGATAGCGCCACGATTCGAGCGCGGCCTCGCCCGGCGCGCAGTCTCCGTGGGTGCAGAGGAAGATGTGACGCGTGAAGGTGCTGAGCTCGAGCTTCTCAGTGAGCTTCTGGAGTTCTTCGGACATCGGGACGGGGTAGTATACAGAGCCCCGTTCGGAGGCGGACAGCATGACGGTGGATGCAGCGCTCCTCGGGGCTGGGAACCGCGGGCGCTTCACGTACGGCGCGTGGGCCCGGAAGCACCCGGATGAGCTTCGGATCACCGCGCTGGCGGAGCCCGACCCGCAGCGGCGCGCAGCCTGCCAGAGCGAGCACGGAATCCCCGACGAGCGCGTGTTCGCCGACTGGCGCGAGCTCACGGCGCGACCGCAGCTCGCGTCCTCGATGATCATCGCCACGAGCGACACGATGCACGCCGAGCCCGCGATCCGGGCGCTCGAGTCCGGCTACGACGTGCTGCTCGAAAAGCCGATCGCGCCGACCCCCGAGGAGTGCGTGGCCGTCGTCGCCGCGGCGGAGCGGACCGGGCGTCTGCTGCAGATCAGCCATGTCCTCCGCTACACCGGTTTCTACGAGAAGGTGCGCGAGCTCGTGGCGAGTGGAGTGCTCGGAGACCTCGTCACGATCGACATGAAGGAGCACGTTGCGTACTGGCACATGACGCACTCGTTCGTGCGCGGGAAGTTCCGGAACCGCGAGATGGCCGCGCCACTCGTGCTCGCGAAGACCTGCCACGACCTCGACCTGATGGTCTGGCTTGCGGGCAGCGCGCCACGACGCGTGGCTTCGATGGGATCGCTCCAGCACTTTCAGCCCGCCGGTGCGCCCGAGGGGGCGCCGGCGCGGTGCACGGACGGCTGTCCGGTCCAGGCGGAGTGTCCCCACGACGCGGAGCGCTTGTACCTGGGCCCGAGCGAGGAGATCGCCCGTTTGTGGCCGTGGTCCGATGTGTCCCCGGATCCCTCCGAGCGGGCTCGCCGCGCGGCCCTGGAGACGGGCCGCTACGGCCGTTGCGTCTACCATTGCGACAACGACGTCGTGGACCACCAGGTGTTGGCCGTCGAGTTCGACGGGGGAGTCACCGCAACGTTCACCGTACAGGGGCTCGCCTCCGAAGAGAGGCGGACGATTCGCCTGACCGGGACCCGCGGCGAGTTGCGCGGCGTGCTGCACGAAGGGTTGATCGAGGTCTCTCGACACGGCCGGTTCGGCACGGAGCAGCATCCGGTCGAACCGGGCTCGGGTCTCGTCGGCCACTTCGGGGGCGATGAGCGTCTGGTCGAGCACTTCGCCGCCGCGGCTTCAGGCAAGGGAACCGAGAGTGTGCGGACGTCGGGGCAGACTTCTCTTTCGGGTCATCTCCTCGGATTCGCAGCCGAACGGGCGCGGGAGACCCACCGTGTCGTCGAACTCGCGGACTTCCGGCGCGAAGTGGGGGCCGACCCTGCATGAGTGCTCGAAGCACGCAGCGGCGGGAGGAGCGCAGCGCGGAGCAGATCGTTGCGCTCGCCCATGAGGTCGGGAACGTGCTCGCGGCGGTCCGGATGTCCGCCCACCTGCTGCCGGACGGATCGCCCCGAGAACGCCGGGACGGAGCCGACGAGATCGAACGCTGGGTCGCGCACGCCGGAGAACTGCTGGCGCTGGGCCGGCCGATCGTCGGCGCGAGCCGCGGCGGCCGATCCCGCGTCTCGGTCGCGGAGGTGCTCGACGGCGTGGGGCACGTGTTGCTGCAGCCCGGCGAGCTGCCCGGGCCGTTCGAGGTGGCCTCGGCTCCGCGGGGAGCCCCCGGCCTGCGCGTCGACCTCGACGCCCTCCATCATGTGCTGCGCGTTCTCGTCCGGACACTGTTCTCGGAGCAGCCGGGTTGTGAGGTTTCGCTGCGCGCCGGGAGACGTGGCGATCGGGTGGAGTTCGTCATCGCCGCGAGCGGCGGCGACGCGCGAGGTCGGGAGGCGCTGGCGATCCAGATCGCAGACGCGGCCGTCCGGCCCGACCGCGGGAGAGTCACGCAAGACGCGACGAGGCAAGGAACCCGGGTTCGGGTCTCGCTCCCGGCCTCGCAGTAGGCGCCTCGGCGGCTACGCCGCTTTGGAGAGGTCGGCTTCGGACGCTCCCGTGCGCTCGAGCACCGAGGCCGGCGGTGTCCGCAGGTCCCAGACGAGTCCGACGGCTGCGAGACCCTTGAGGATGTACCAGGTGCCGTCCACTTCCCACCACCGGAACCCGTTTCGGGCCGAGGCCTGGTAGTGATGGTGGTTGTTGTGCCACCCCTCGCCGAGCGTGATCAGCGCGACGAGCGCGTTGTTGCGGCTCCCGTCCGGCGTGTCGTAGCGCCGGGTGCCCCAGATGTGGCAGAGGGAGTTGACGCAGTAGGTGCCATGCCAGAGGAGAGTGGTCGAGACCGCGAAGCCCCAGACCAGGCCGGCGCCTCCGGCGATCGCATAACAGAGAACCGCGAGCGACAGCGGCGGAACGAAGTGCCAGCGGTTCAGCCACTCGAGCTCGGGATAGCGGGTGAAGTCCGGGATCATGTCGGCCGGCGTGCCGCCCCAGCGGGGTTCGAAGATCCACCCCTGGTGCGAGTGCCAGACCCCTTCTGTCGGGGAGTGCGGATCGCCCGGCTGATCGGAGTAGCGGTGATGCAGGCGATGCGTGCCGCTCCACCAGAGCGGACCCTTTTGCGTGGCCGCACAACCGAGCCAGGCGAGC
>Ga0224508_10003267_pt1 | contig 13435 bp, 8 predicted proteins | sample SF_Jan12_sed_USG_4_FD_170157 | JGI IMG/M metagenome (GOLD analysis project Ga0224508, IMG submission 170157) | Sediment microbial communities from San Francisco Bay, California, United States - SF_Jan12_sed_USGS_21 | ecosystem: Environmental > Aquatic > Marine > Sediment | place: USA: California...
GCAGGCCAACGTTTGGTGCAGCAAACCAACCTGGGCGAATCATCCAGCTGTTTTCGAAGCTGCTGGTTTGCCGGTCAAACAATATGGCTACCTCGACGATTCGGGCACGGGATTCGACTTCAACACAATGATGTCGTCTCTAAATCAAATTCCTGCAGGCGATGTCGTCTGCCTTCATGCCTGTTGTCACAATCCAACGGGCGTTGATCCAACGGTCGAGCAATGGAAGCAGATCACCCAGGTAGTCCATGACCAGAAACTCCTGGCACTCGTCGACTTTGCCTATCAAGGATTCGGCGACGGCCTCGCGGAGGATTCTCGTGGTTTACACGAACTTTGTTCGCTCAATCGCGAGCTGTTACTTTGCACGTCGTTTTCAAAAAACTTTGGTTTGTACGGCGAACGAGTTGGAGGCTTTACTATCGTTGCTGAAACTAGTGACGCGGCGCAAGCAGCACTAAGCCACGCGAAAAAGTGCGTGCGAGCAAACTACTCGAACCCACCAAAACATGGTGCGGCGATTGTAAATACGATTCTCGCCGACGGGAAGCTGCGCTCCCAATGGGAATCGGAACTCGCCGAAATGCGCACGCGCATCAACGGAGTGCGGCAACAATTCGTCGACGCAATGAATGCCCAGGCACCGGATCACGACTTTTCATTCATCACGGCACAGCGAGGCATGTTTTCCTTTTCCGGCCTTTCGCCATTGCAGGTCGACGAACTGCGCCAGAAACACTCAATCTACATCGTTGGCAGCGGAAGAATTAATGTCGCTGGTATCACCAGCACGAATATCGATCGATTGTGCACCGCCATCGCATCTGTTCTCTAGCGCCTAATCATGCTGCAACATTTCGACGAGCGTAACAAGGACGTCCTGATCAACATCAATGGCAAGCTTGTCCATCGAGACGAAGCCGGTGTGAGCCCCTTCGATTCGATCGTGCAAGGTGGAGATGGTGTTTGGGAAGGATTGCGATTGTACAACGGACGCATATTCCGTCTACTTGAACACCTCGATCGCCTGCATCATTCAGCTCAAGCTTTATCGTTAGAGCAAATACCAACTCAAGAAGAAATCATCGAACAGATTCGCCGTACACTCGAAGCGAACAAAATGCAGGACGAAGTACACATTCGTCTGACACTCAGCCGTGGAGTCAAAGTTACCAGCGGCATGGACCCTCGGCTCAACCAATCCGGTCCGACTTTGATCGTTCTGGCCGAGTACAAGGCGCCGGTCTACGAAAAGTCAGGAGTGACGCTCATCACGTCGTCAATTCGACGTCCTTCGCCTGACGTGCTCGATCCAAAGATTCACCATAACAATTTGATCAACTCGATCTTAGCAAAAATCGAAGCCAATGTTGCAGGAGCCGACGATGCGCTCATGCTCGACTCGCGTGGGTTCGTTGCCGAAACAAATGCCACGCACATATTCATTGTTCAGCAAGGAACTGTAATCACCTCGCGTGTCGTCGCCTGCCCGGGAGGTATCACACGCAGCGTCGTCCTACAGTTGTGTAACGACAACGACATTGCTGCTCAAGAACGCGATTTAACTCTTACAGAAGTCTACTCGGCCGACGAAATGTTTTGCACAGGTACCATGGGTGAACTTGCTCCGGTCACTCAAGTCGACGGTCGATCGATTGGCGATCCAAAATCACACCCAATCACACACCGACTGATGAAGCTGTTCAGAAGACTCACAGAGGTCGAGGGAGAACAGGTCGTATGAGCAGCAGCAGAATGCAAAGTGACGAACCCGTTGAGGCCCACGAGCGATCCGTCGAAAACTTTTTCGACACACTTACTGACGATTACACTGCCGCAATTGAAAGATGCTTTCCGCGGTATCGAGAGATGTTATGGGCATTGCTAGACTATTTGCCGCGTGATCGTTTGTTCAACTCGATTCTTGAACTCGGGTGTGGAACGGGAAATCTCTCAGTAATACTCAAGAAGGCGTTTCCCACGGCTTCGCTGCGGCTTGTAGACGTTTCCGGCGAGTCGCTGGATGTATGCCGGTCTCGTATTGCACAAAGCGAAAACTGCAATTTCGACCAACGGGACTTTCGCAACCTCGCTTTCGGTCGGAATTCGTTCGATTTAGTTGTCTCCAGCATCTCGATTCATCATCTCGACTCTGCAGAAAAGCAAACGCTCTTTTGTCAAGTGCATGGCTGACTGACGAACGACGGTTTATTCAGCTATGCTGACCAATGTGCCGGGGCAACCGATGATCTCTACACTCGCCACGTTGAGAATTGGAAAGAGCTGGCGATTGAAGCCGGGTCATCCCAGCAGGAGTGGGACATGTGGATGCAACATCAAGCGGAACATGATTACCACGACACACTCGCCGACCAATTCAAATGGCTGAGTAATGCAGGCTTTACAAGTGTTGACTGTCCTTGGCGCTACCTTCTGTGGTCGGTAATTCAAGCGAGAAAATAGTCAAGACTGACTTGTATTGAGCAGTGTATCGCCACTTGGGACGACGACCCTGCCGTAAGATAATCAGAGAGTCGGCACACGTCTTCGTTTTCGTTCAATTCGAGTAGTAAATCTTCAGTATCGTGAATTCGGATGCGTTGAAGAACAATCGCGGCCGAATATGCGTTATTGAATTGATGGAGCTAATGACTGGATTACAATCACCCTATCAGGAATGGCGGCTTGTTTCATTCTCTGTTCTACTGACTCAGAGTTTCATGAGGTATTTGAAAACGAGGACCAACGATGATCCGCACCAAAACAAACTCCCGCCGTGAATTCATTCGTAAGGCGGCTTCTCTGTGTATTGCGAGCCAATTCAGTGTCGCTTGCCGTGCGATGGCCGAGAACGACGAGCGACCAAAGGAGCTTCCGCTGATTGATTGCCACCTACACATCAACCACTTCAAGCGGACAATCGAAGATACGATCAAGCACATGGATGCGACTGGCACTACCAAAGCGTTCGTGTTACCTCTGGAAACTGGCGAAGGCGGTGTGCTGCTTCGAAGCGAAACTGTTTTGCACGCCTTTCATCAATACTCGGATCGCGTCATCCCCTTCTGTCAGACGGACATTCGCAAGGACGATGTACTCCAACGGATTCGCGCCTATCATTTGCTCGGCTGCCGAGGCATAGGCGAGCAAAAAGAACATCTGCCGCTCAATGACACTCGCGTCGAACGAGTAATTGCACTTTGTGACGAATTGAACTGGCCAATTACCATTCACTTTCAAGACGGCGAAAAAGGCTACAACCAAGGGTTGGCCGAACATTTAGAAACGTACTTGAAGCGATACAAACGAGTTCGCATCATCGGTCACGCTCAAACATTTTGGGCAAACATCAGCGCGCACGTACCCGATGCAGCGAAAACGCTCTACCCAAAGGGCCCAGTCAAGCCAGGCGGATTGCTTGATCGCTTGATGGGAAAATACCCGAATTTGTACGCCGACATGTCTGCCGGCAGCGGATTCAATGCCCTCTCGCGCGACGAAGAATTCACAGCGGGCTTTCTTGAAAGAAACCGCAAACAGTTGTTATTCGGCAGCGATTGTCCCTGTTACGATGGCAAGGGAGAAGCCTTCAAGGGCATGTGCTACAGCACTCAACTACAAGCATTTTTGCGTCGGATGATCAATGACGAAGCCGTTTTGAAAGACATTTTCCACGACAACGCGATGCGGGCGCTAGAAGGTTCAGCCTAGATCTACTCCACGGATTAGACATGCAAACCGAAACTTGGAACGATTGAATGGCAAATTAAAAATCCGCCAACGTTGCGTCGGCGTCGCCGAAATGTTCGGATTCAACTCCCATGCGTTGCATAATCGATAGATACATACTGCACAACTTCCGATTGTCATCACCCTTATTTGTGTAGTCTATGACTCGGCCGGTTTTTATTGTTCCCCCAAGACCTCCAGCAGTAAGCAACGGGACTTTGGTGGAATCGTGTTTGCTACCGGACCACATGTTGTTGACGAACACGAGGCACGAGTTGTCCAGCACTGTGCTGTCGCCCTCTGGCATCGATTCAAGACGTTGCGTCAAGTAAGCGAATTGCCTGCAATAGTATCGCGAGATGCGCTCCCAGTCGTCTGTCCGGTCGGCGTGAGAGGCTGAGTGATGCGCTTTGCGGACATCGAGGAACGGGTAGAAAAGACCTGAAATATCGCGGCATAGCAGCAACGTCGCAATTCGCGTTTTGTCGGTCTGAAAAGCCAACGCGATGATGTCGCACATCAGCCGCATGTGTTCGCGAATGTCTTCCGGTAGCCCGTTGTCCGGCCGCTCCATCGTGACAATCGACTTGCCGCGCGTCTTCGCGCGTTCTGCCGCTTTGTTTTGTTCGGCTCGCATCCGCTCGATGCGTTTTTCGACTTCGCGAACGCTGGTTAGATATTCGTCGAGCTTGGACTTGTCACCGGAACTGGCGCGTTGGCTCAAGCTCTCCGCCTGCTCTTTCACTCGGTCGAGCACACTCTTGTTGCGGCGCGATCCACGGTTGTCAAACAGGCTGTCGAAGGCCAGCGAAGGATAGACTTCCATTGGAACTGGAGAAGTTGCGTTCTGCCATGAGATGTGCGAACTATAAGCCATCGAGAAATTCGTTTCGTGATAGCCCGTGATCGGTTGTTCGCAGCCAAGAACCATGCTCGGTTGCGCGGTCTCCTGTCCCAATTGATTGGCGAGCACTTGGTCGACGCTGATACCGCCACGTAACTCGGCACCCTTTTGCAGGGACGCGCCCGATAAAATGTTTCCAGTTTGTCCAGGATGAATTCCGACGCCTGTTGCATTCTTGTTGAACAAACCCGAAATGACGTTCATCTTTTCCTTGACGGGTACCATGGGCTTGAGGCTTTTGCTCAATTCCATGTCCGTTCCCGCACCTTTGGCCCACCAATGATCCGGATGAATGCCACATGCCATGAACAACACGGCAAAGCGCTTTGGACACTGACTGGGTGCATCGCCCTTCGCCGATTCAAATCCCCAGACTGGAATCGATTCGAGCCAAGGCAATGCCATCGCAACTCCAGCACCGTGAAGAACTGTTCGACGAGAGACTCGGCGAGGATTGTTGTTTGTTGAACTGGTCATTCGTTCTATTCCTTGACGAGTTGGTCGCCACGTTTGTTAAGGAATTGCGGGCTTGTGACGATGCTCACGATAAGACTGCTAAATCGGTGGTCGTTCGCTTTGAGCTTCTCTTGCATCTCGCTAATCAGCGGATTATCTGAAAGCTGCAGTGTCCGACCAAGAGCATACGATAGCATCTTCCGGCATAGGTTGTCGACAAATTCTTGTTGTCGATGCTCTAGCAAATACGCGCGGAGACCGTCAATTCCTTCCGCCTCGTGTCCGCCGGGAAATGTTGCGAACGTACTGACCGCGCGTCCGCCAAGGTCTACGCTTCGTTGCTCACCGACTGGTCCGTAGCTTTCAAACGCCAACCCGATCGAATCAAAGCGTTCGTGGCAACCTCCACAGCTTTTATGATCACGATGCTTGGCCAATACTTCTCGCAACGTCAAATCCCCCAACTTTGACTCGTCATTCGGTAGCTCCGGAACATTTGGGGGCGGAGGCGGAATTCGTTCTCCCAACACTCGGCGGACGACCCAATAGCCACGCTTCACCGGACTGGTTCGCAGTCCCGGCGCGTTCTTAGTCAAAAACACGGACATCGGTAAAAGGCCACCGCGGTTGAATTGATTGGCGTTATCGACTCTTATCCACCGCTCACCCTCAAATTCGAGTTCGTCAATTCCGTAGTGCTTTGCCAATTCAGCATTAACGAAAGTGTGGTCAGCTTCGAGAAACTCAATAACCGAGCGGTCGTTTTGAACAACGTCGATGAAGAACAGAATCGGCTCCTCGAACATCGCCTTGCGCAATTCGTCGGTGAACTTCGGGAATCGTTCTCGGTCGACGCTGTTGTGCTCTTCGAAGTGACGGAAGTCGAGCCAGTTGCCGGCGAATTCCGTCGCTAGTCCGCGAATGCGATCATCGCGCATCATTCGCTTCGTTTCGGCGACAAGTACGTCGGGCCGATGAAGTTCACCACGATCGGCCCGTTCCAACAATCTTTGATCCGGCATACTGGACCAGAGAAAATAGCTCAAGCGACTGGCCAGTTCGAAATCCGACAACGGTCGTTGCTTTTCTCCCGCGCCGGCTAAATCGATTCGATAGCAGAAAAACGGCGACATCAAAATCGAGACAATCGTGTCTTGAATTGCGTCTTCGTGACCGAGACCGTCGTTTTCACGCAGCTGTCGATAAAATGCAAGAATCTCTTGGCGTTCAGATGCAGATAGCTTGCGACGGTATGCCCGCTCGGCAAACACAAGCAAAGCATCAAGGTGGCTGTTTTCCGCTTTTAATCTGGCTGACTCTACCCAACGGATTTGGTCATTGATGTTGCGAAAGTAATCCGCAATGGCATTTATCTCGACATCGCCGCCGCCGTTTCTCTTTGCTTTCGCAAGATAAACTTGAGAGAGCTTCTCGATTTTTGACTCGGATAACGCGTCCTTATCTTCGGCTCGCGCGAAATCAAATTCAGGACCCCTCATGAAACGAGAGTCCGTCCGTTCAAACCAGAGAAAACCCGCGTACTGTCGCATGGGGGCGGATGTTACGAAGTCTAACTCCTGCCAAAGCATGTCAAGCTCACGCTGTTCGTCCTTGTCAAGAATCAATTGATATAGCGGGCCGTCGTCGCGGAAGTATCCCATCATGCTGTGAAATCCGGCGCTAAGCAGTCGCCCCTTTTCCTGCTTCTCCTTAGGCTCGCCGAGATAGTCGCGACCTCGTTCCGAGATATAAAACGCATCAGGAAAGATCGCACAGAATCGCTTGAATGCGTCTTCGTATCGTGAACGCTCTTTTTCATCAGCCGGAACGATTAAGTCTGAGTTCGCGCCGTTGGTTGCCTTTGATTCGTCCATGACGATTAGGGCGTCGAGGTTGCCCTCCATTCGATGTGCTTCATATTGACGATTCTTCCAGAGTACGAACGTCTGCGAGCCTTTGTGGTTACCTTCAACAAAAAGATTGTCAAAAGTCGGTTCAAGTTTGCTGCGCAGGTTGACAACAAAGTCTCTCATCTTCGAACAACCAGCGCGGGCCTGTCGTTCCAACTTTGCTATTTCGTCAGCAGATGCCTCGCCTCTTGGTTCCGGCAAGTTGCTCCACATCGTCTGTAACTTTGCGATCGGACCGACATCTTCTTTAGATTCGACCAACGTAGACCGGATCGTCGCCAGATACTTCGCACTAACATCGTTTGACTTAGCGAGTTCGTCCAGACTAAGTTTTTCGTTACCAAACTCAGTACGATATTTGAAACGCCACGCCGCTAGAAAATACTCCGCGTAATCAGTCGGTTGTCGCTCGTAGAATTGAACGATGCGTTTGACGCAGTACTTGTCGCGGTCCGTATCCGTCACGACGGGGTGAGGTGCAAAGGCAAATCCTTCCGGTTTTAGAACGAGATGTTCGACAACTTGTCGCGCGGCACCCAGATACTTCTTTAATAGAGCTGGCGACATAGCAAGCGATTCACCGGAATTGTCAAAGCCAGCTTCATTTGCGGGATCAACTGGGAATGTCGCTGTCGGGCGAATATCAACGCCGGTTAAGTCTCGGATTGTGTAATTGTATTCCGCGTTACTCAACCGCCGCGCGAGCACAATGCCAGGGTCGCCCGCATTGCGCTGTGCTTCAAACTCGCGCATCGTGCGGATCCACTCAATGACTACCTGCGTCTGCTCACGCTTTGGCTGCTTCTTCGATGCTTCAGGTGGCATCTCCTGCGCCTCGAGACGCTCCAATACGATTTCCCAAGTTTTGTGAGCTTTCGCAACGTCCTCGACTGACGAATAGCCACTCAGATTCAGCTTCGTTTCTTGGCGCTCTTGGCCATGGCAATCGAAGCAGTAAGTGTTCAAAAACGGGCTGACCGTTTCTGCGAATCGACGCTTCAAATCTCGTTCATTAGGTTCGCTCGCCGTTCCGGTCGTTGTTGCGAATCCAACAAATAGCAGGATTGCGAACAGGCGGTCGATACTCTGTTTTCTTTGAGAATTACACATTGTTAGGCAGGACCGTCGGGTAAGCGTTCTCGCTTGCCCCAAGCGTGCAAAGGCACATGCGAGGACGATTATGCTACGAGTCACAGCAACGATTGGCATCAAAGTTGCTGAAACTCACGGACGACATCGTGGGTAACGGTGTGTGGATGGTGTGCGCGTGCCTCAATACCTCAAGTTTCCTGAGTTTAGGAGAAGCAAGATGAACCGTCAAACTATTCCGCAAAACAGAGCCTTAGTTCATGCATTGTCCATTCTAGTTGCTTTGGCGGTCATTTGTTGTCAGGGATCTGCATTCGCGGCACCTCAAATCGAAAAATATTTAGAATCCGGAAAGTTGGCTGATGGCGAGAAAACGTTGGCTGCAATGTTGAAGAAGAACCCGGATGACAATGAGGCACAGTTCAGCCTGGGCATTATTCAGTTTTTACAAGCGGTCGAGCACCTTGGACAGTCGCAACACAAATATGGCCTCATGCACCACCGCACGCGCGCAATTCCGTTTCTCCGCTTACCCATTCCAAGAAATGACAAGCCCGAAGAACTGGGTTATGAAGAGTGTCGAGCGATATTCAGCCAGTTCTCGGAAGACCTCAAAGCCGCCGAGGCGACATTGGCCAAAGTCGACACGACCGACGTTAAACTCCCCATCCACTTTGGCCGCATCCAACTCGACTTGGACGGCGACGGAAAGTCTACGGATGAAGAGACGTTTTGGCGCATCTTTGCAATGTTCAACCGTGGAGTGAACGAGGCTGCTGGCACGGAGTTCAAGATTGCCTTTGACGGAGGTGACGTGCATTGGCTGCGCGGCTATTGCCATCTGGTCATGTCGTTATGCGATATCGTATTGGCACATGATTGGCAGGAATTGTTCGAACGCTGCGGGCATTGGGCATATCCGCTCGTCAGAACACCTCACAAGTTCTTGGCCGACGAAGGAACTGTTGAAGTGCGCGGCTTCGAATATCGCTGGATTGCAGACGCCATCGCAGCAATTCATCTGATCAACTTTCCGGTGGAAGAGCCCGAGCGCATGAAAAGCGCGCACAAACACCTGCAAGCCATGGTGACACAAAGCCGAGCATCGTGGACGCGAATTCTCTCCGAGACCGACGACGACAACGAATGGTTACCGAATCCAAAGCAAACTGGTGTGATTCCAAACGTCCGCGTTCGTCAGGAAATGATCGACGGATGGCACGAGTTTCTCGACGAGTCCGAGGCACTATTGCGAGGTGAAAAGCTTGTTCCGTTTTGGCGTGGATATCGAGAGAAAAGAGACGAGGTTTTCGTGCAAAAGCGCGGCGTGAACCTGAAGCGAGTGTTTACTGAGCCGCGTCAATTCGACCTAGTAATGTGGGTAACTGGAACAGGTGCAACGCCTTATCTCGAAGCAGGTGATCTGACAGACTTTCGAACCTGGGACCGCCTAATGCGCGTCTTCGGTGGCGAATTCATCGGTTTTGCGTTCTGGTTTAACTGAGCAATGTGACTGCGAACGAGTGGTAGGGTGCCGTGCTCGCACGCACTGCTTGCGCGCTGCGAATTGGCGCGTGCGAGCACGGCACCCTACAAGTTGCGTTTAAATTGTCATTCGCTACGTGCTAGCGCACCCATCGGATCCCAGGCTGGCAAGACAATTGGCTCTAGGTCGATCGCGTCTTGGAGTTCGGATGGAAGATAGCTTTTCCGCGCGGCGATTTCGAACATATACTCGTCAAACCACGAGTCGTTCATCACGTAAAAGCCTTTCTTACCGCCTTCTTCGCCCCAGCTGTTTTCAACTCGCCAGCGTCGAGGCTTTGGGCCATCGGACGTATCAATCACATCAACGCCGGTGAATAACATGGCGTGAGTCATTAAAGTCTCGTGATACGTGAGCCGATCGGCCTTGTCGAGCGTGAAGGCCGTGTCGTAGACGTTGTCGTACTCAAACAAATTGGCGTCCCATAAACCGAGATCGCGACGCATCATTTTGCCAACGTCGCAGCCCATCCAAACTGGTTCGCCGTCCATGATCGTGCGCATGGCGATGTCTTTCATCCCGTCGATCTCGACATTCAAGTACTTCACAATGTCGCCGCCTACGACATTGCCTAATTGATCAACAGTAAATGTGCGACCGAACGGACTAGACTTTCGTGGGTCGTGCACGAGACAGACATAATCATCGATCGGCAATGAAATGTACTTGTCTGCGAACTCGAGCGGCGTGATTTCTCCGTCGCGCGAGAATTCTTTGTCTTTGTCGTTCCACTGCCAGTCAAAGTTCGTCGGTGGCGTGCCGAGGTGATACACAAAATACGGTGAATCGTTTCCAATATCTCGCACTTTGCGTCGGCAATTGAGATGGAATTAGTCTGACCTTCCGCCAAAGCGCGGAGCGTTCTCGCTCCCTCACGAAGCTTGGCCAGCAAGATTTCATTCATTCGCGCGGTATTCGAAGAACTCTCCGTCTCCGGCATTGCAGATTTCGGTACCAAGCCATGCTTCTTGATTACGTTAACGAACATATTCCATTGGCCGCCATCGTTGAGCGGATAATCCAACAGCCGCGCAACGGTTCGATCATCGACTGGACGGTTCGCCATTTCAATAATCGCTTCGAGAAAGAAATTCGCCCGTTCCAGCTTGTCCCAGAACAACGTGTAATTCTGGCTAAACTCAAACTCCTTCAAATTCATCTGCTCCATCGCGCCAACCCGCAACAAATTCAATCCCGCAAACATCCAGCAGCGTCCCGACTTCTTTTGATTAGTAACAGTCCAATCGTCGAGCAAGTGCGAGAAAGTATGATCTGTCGTCGTGACAACACTTCGATTCAACGCCACATCTGAGACGATTGTTTGTGTGACCGCGTTTTGCATCAGCCGATTGGAGCGACTGCTGTCAAAGTCGGCACGGAATCGTTTTAGTAGATCAGGAGTTAGTTCCTTGCCGTTTTCGTCACGCGAGTTGACTTGCTCGGTTGCTGCGATTGTTGATGACATGGCTGTTTCTCCGTTTGTTGTTTTGTGTATTCTCGTGTGTCTTATGACATGAGACAAGTGCAATGGATACTGTGTTTTACCATCGCGAAACAATTTGAAATCAGACAAAAGTTGTTGAATTGCAGCTCGTGTTGTGAGAGGCTACTTCTCTAGCGGCCTCTTTAGTCGGAGAGACCGCGCGAGCAGATTTCCCGATTCAACGGAGTCTATTCTATGATTCGCCGAAGAGATTTCCTTGGAGGCGCCATGGGAGGTGCAGTGGCTGCCACTCTCAGTATGATGCCAAGCCTTGACGGATTGTTCGCAGCGGCGCCACATCTACCCAAAGCAAATCTTGGGGAAGACATCGTTGCATTCGTGCAGAGAATCAAAGGCTCGTTCGAAGATCAGTTCTACAAGCAGATTCTGGGTGCCGCGAATGCGTTCAAAGAAGGTGATCAGATCGTTGGAGTCGCGGCGGCTGATGAGGAGTCTCGTGAGGCTGCTCGTGCCTTGCTTACCTACACGCTTGTCCTTGATATCGACGCGCACCCGCTGCTTAATGACAACCTTTTCGAATTTGTGCAGAAGAGTCTCGACAATGAGGCCTCGAAAGAGACAGCTAAACTCACATTGGGAGAGCTGAAGGATTTCTTGCTTAATCAGGAAGCCAAATCAATACAGACGGTCATGGCAGGTTTGTCGAGCGACGTGATTGGCTGTGTCGTTAAGCTGATGAGTAACCAAGAGTTGATTGCCGTGGGCGCGAAGATCTTCAATCCGTTGCCGGGCAGTCAAATTGGCGCGGCTGGATATCTTGGTGCTCGAATTCAACCGAACTCTCCGACTGACAATATTGATGACATTCGCTGGCAAGTCTTTGATGGTTGGTCGTATGCCGTCGGCGATGTGCTACTTGGAACCAACCCGGTATCTAGCGATCCAAACTCGGTAAGGGCGATTGAACGGGCGCTTCAGGATTTGCTGGTTACTTTCGAAATTGATGATGTGCTTCCCCATTGCGTTCTGTCTCACATTGATGTTCAGGCGGAGGTTGAGACGTCGTCGCCCGGTAGCACTGCTTTGTGGTTTCAAAGCATCGCCGGCAGCGACTCGGCAAATGCGACTTTTGACGTCAGTCTTGAGAAGATGACTGACTATGCGGACAGTCGAAGCGGGAAGTTTGGCTTGTATTTCGAAACTGGTCAGGGTGCCGACTTTACGAACGGACATAGTCATGGATACGACATGGTTCTTCATGAGTCGCGAAAGTATGGATTTGCCAGGGCTCTCAAACAGAATGTGGCCGCAGCGCAGGTTCGTGAAGGTAGCGAGTTCAAGCCCTGGGTACATCTGAACGACGTTGCGGGGTTCATTGGCCCGGAAGTCTTTCGAACGCGCAAGCAACTGGTTCGCTGTTGTCTGGAAGACATTGTGATGGGCAAGCTGCACGGACTTTGTATTGGACTCGATGTGTGCTCGACGTTGCATATGGATGTCTCATTGGATGATCTTGATTGGTGCCTGGATCAGGTGATGCCTGCTAATCCAGCGTACCTGATGGCATTGCCAACGAAGATTGATCCGATGTTGGGATATCTCACGACAGGGTATCAGGATCATGTGCGGCTGCGCGAGAAGTTTGGCTACAAAGTGAACGACGGAATGTGGCAGTTTTTCAAGAAGTTGAACGTCATCGATGCAAGCGGCAAACCGACCAGCCATTTCGGCGATCCTTTGTGGGTCTACTTGCAATATCAACGCAGAAAAGGTGACAAACGCAGCGATGACGAACTTCTGAAAGATGGAGGTTCGCAGCTTGAAGCGGTGCGACGTAGAGGCGTGTTCATCGCGGAAGGGCACGGTGCGAAACCTTGGGAACTTGAACCCAAAATCAAGAAAGACATTCGTCGTATCTACGCCGATGCGAAGAAGTGCATCTGGACTGAGTTGGAGCCGCCGTTTATCAAACAAATCCCGAATGTCTTCAAGCTGGAGACGCGGTCAACTGATCGTACGGATTACATCCTTCATCCAGAGTCGGGCGAACAATTGCACGGGTCGTCGCTGCAAGCACTGGATCGTTTACGAAAGCAACACGCCGCGAAGTTTGACACTCAGATTGTCATTTCTGATGGACTGAATGCTCTTGCGATAACTGATCCGGGGCACCTCGTTCCGTTTCTCAAACGGTTGCGTGATGGACTAAAACGGGAAGGGCTCGCGCCGGCGTCTGACCACATTGTCCTGACATCAGGACGAGTCCGGGCGGGATATCGAATCGGCGAGAGATTGTTTGGTGATCTGGACGAAAAGCGGGTCATCCTACACGTTATCGGCGAACGCCCTGGAAGCGG
>Ga0224508_10003268_pt1 | contig 13434 bp, 13 predicted proteins | sample SF_Jan12_sed_USG_4_FD_170157 | JGI IMG/M metagenome (GOLD analysis project Ga0224508, IMG submission 170157) | Sediment microbial communities from San Francisco Bay, California, United States - SF_Jan12_sed_USGS_21 | ecosystem: Environmental > Aquatic > Marine > Sediment | place: USA...
CCAATTGACAAGGTAGGGAACCAGCACAAGGTGTCCGGAACTCGAGATCGGCAGAAACTCGGTCAAACCTTGCACGACCGCCAGGACGATGATCTGCAATCCTGTCACGGCTCGCCTCGGCCAATTATTCGTTCATTCATAAAGTATGTGTCCTGTCGGCCATACGAAACGCCGACGGTGTTTTGACATCGCCACGCCGCAGCGCCATGCACTTGAAGTGCTCGCCCATCGCCCCCGGCAGAGTAAGTGTTTTAACCTGTCCCGACAATTCAAGCTGTGACGCGAGTGGCAGCGATGCGAATTCCCGCATCTCGGCATCGAGTCCGCCGCCCAGCAGAAACTGTGCTTGCGCCGAGTAGCCGGCCACATCGAGTCCACTATTCAGTCCTGCTTCCGCGACGGCGCTGAAATCGACCCATGCAGTGATATCCTGGATGCCTGCCAGAACCAGCGGATCGTTGTGTGCATAATGGCGAAAGTGACATCGCAGCCATCCGCCTGATCGTTCAGCCGCGTAGTACTCCCTCCGCGTGACGCCGTAGTCGAACAAGAATGCTACGCCGTGTTGCAGCGTACTCGCCAGCGCAGCAACCCAGCCCGGCATTCCCAGAGAAATGTCAGAGACAAACCCGACAGGTAAACTCCGGCCCAGCTCAACTTCTATTGCGAGTACGGCGCTCGAGAGCCTGTCCGACGCGGGCGCTTCAACAATGGCGAACACACCGCTGTCATCAATGACACGCAGTTGCCTGATACCGAAGTCGCTCCGCACAAACCGCTCGATCGGCAGTGCATCGAGCACTTCATTCGCGATAATGACGCCTGAATGTTTTTCGGGCGGCCCGGCGAGCCACGAAACAAGAGAAACCAGTTCAGGTATTTCTGCCCGCAAATAACGCACCTGGCGCTCCTGCAGCTCGGCCGATACTTCCAGGATTTCGTATCGTTCGGGAAGCGCATCGAGCCGGGCCAGTGTCTCAAGTATATCGCGGGCGAGTTTGCCACTGCCTGCACCGTATTCGAGGATCGCCCCCCCATGCACATCGGCCAGAACCTCGACGCATTGTCGTGCAAGCACGCGCCCAAAAATCGGCGACACTTCCGGCGCCGTCACAAAATCGCCGTCGGCGCCGAACTTGGTCGAACCCGCTGTGTAGTAGCCGAGACCGGGCGCGTACAGGGCATGCTGCATGAACTCGGCGAAACTCAGGCTACCATCCGCATCCGCCATTCGCGCGCGAATGAACTCGGCCACGCGTACGCTGTGCTCGGCGCTTATTGCGTCAGGTCGTGGGAGCACTGGGCGGTCGTCGTGTTGCATGTGAGCTGCAAAGTCTTTAAGAATGTCGTCTTGATCATCAGCCAGGATTCTTGATGTCAGAACAGGACCTAAATGGCAAAGTCTTGCTCGTAACCGGGGCCGCCCGACGAATCGGCGCGGCTATTGTGACACGGCTGCAAGAAAACGGCGCGCGCGTGGCGATTCATTATCGGAGTTCGGCGAAAGAAGCCGACAGCCTCGCGACACGACTAAACAATGAACGAGCCGACTCGGCTGCAACATTTGCGGCTGACCTGCTCGATATGAAACAGCTGCCACAGCTGATTTCCGATGTCGTGGACTGGGCCGGACGCCTCGACTGTCTCGTCAACAACGCGTCGACTTTTTACCCGACCCCGGTGGGCAGCATCTCCGAAGCACAGTGGGATGACCTGATTGGCAGCAACCTGAAGGCGCCGCTGTTCCTCGCGCAGGCGGCGGTACCGCATTTGCGGCAGCATGGCGGCACGATCGTCAACATTGTTGATATTCACGCGCAGCGGCCGCTGCGCAATCACGCCGTGTACGGCCCGGCCAAAGCCGGTCTCGCGATGCTGACGCGTTCCCTTGCCAAAGATCTGGCGCCCGATATCCGCGTGAATGGCGTATCGCCCGGCGCAATTCTCTGGCCCGAAGACGGCACGAGCGACGCTGCGCAGCAAACGATCCTGCGGCAGGTGCCTCTGCAGCGTCCTGGTGACCCTGACGATATTGCCGGCTGTGTGCTGTACCTGATGCGCGATGCGACCTATGTAACCGGGCAGATCATCGCCGTGGACGGCGGACGTTCCGTCGGTTGGTAGGGCCCGACCACCCGACACCTTGAAGGCGGCGATCGCTGGGGAATCTGTAGGAGCGGCCATTGGCCGCGATCGCGCGTAAGGCGCGCTCCTAGAGTATGTCGCACCTGCGCTGCCCAATCGTGCTGCGTGAGGCCCCCGCTTGGGGAGGTCCTCTCGCTTAACCTCGCTCGGCGTCCTGCCTCGCTCGCATCGGGCTCCGCTTGCTTTGGCGTCCATGCGTCGCTGCGCTACGCACGACGCTTGAGGACCTCCCCAAGCAGGGCCCTCGTGTTACCCACGGTGTCCGACGAGACAGCGGCGGCGAGTGCCGGGGTGTCTCATAAAGCGAGTTTGCGAAGCAGCTGTCCGAGCGACTGAGATTCCCCGGCGATCGACGCCGCGATCAGCACACTGGGTGGTTGGTCGGTTGTGAGGTTAATGCGCGCCCGCGATTACAGAATAACGCCGACGAGTTCCAACGGCTGACTCTCAGCATCGAATTCCTGCCAATGAGTCAGCATCGTCTTGCCCGTCACCGGGTGTACGAGATCCGGAGCCAATTCCGCCAGCGGCCGCAGCACGAAGCTGTATTCCAGAATGTCGCCGCGCGGCACCCGCACCGGGCGCTCATCGATCACCTGGTCATCGTAGAGCAACAGGTCGATATCGAGCGGGCGCGATGACCATTTATCATTGCCCCGATCCCGTCCCGCCAAATCATGTAATCGTTCGATTTCGTGGCAGATTTCGACCGGCGTCTCTTCAGACCTGAGCTGAACAACGAGATTAAGAAAGTCATCGCCCTCGAATCCAATGGCCGCGCCGCGATACACCGCCGAGACATCCAGGTCGCCGTAATGCCGCCGCAGTTCGCGCACGCCAAGGCTAAGATTCTCTTCGGGCCGTATGTTGCTCCCGAGCCCAAGGTAGACATTTGACATGATTCTTCCCGAGCTCGTTTTCAGTCGGACCACTGGCCCCGTTCGATGAGAATGCCGACATCGCGCGAGCCTCGAATTGCGCCGACCTTATTGACCCGGACTTTTACCCACTTAACCCCGAATTCGTCGCGGACAATTCCGGCAATTCGCTCCGCGAGCGTTTCGACCAGCTGGAAACTCGAATCAGAAACGAAAGACTGAATGCGCTTGGCAACGGACTTGTAGTTCAGGGTGTCTTTGACATCGTCGGTTGCCGCCGCTTTCGCAATGTCCGCGCTCATTTCCAAATCGATAATGACCGTCTGACGAATCTTGCGCTCCCAATCCCAGATACCGATGACCGTCTCGACCTTGAGTTCGTTTAGAAAAATCTTGTCCATAGTTTGATCGCTATTCCTTTCTCATTGCGCCGGTCGCGGCACGTCTAATGATGCTATTGACCAACGTGACCGCACTTTTATTTCTTCGGCAGGTGCTGCCTCCGCCAAACGGAGCGCGCCGGCGATGGCAATCATCGCACCGTTGTCCGTACAAAACTCCATGCGAGGATAAAAGACGCAGCCATCGAAATGCTCAGCAATTTCCTTTCGCAGCAACTTGTTAGCACCCACGCCGCCCGCCACCACTATCCGCTCGAGCCCCTGCGAATTGGCCGCCTTTATCGCGCGTTTGACGAGCGTTTCCACGGCCGCGCGCTGAAACGACGCCGCAACATCTTCGCGGCACAACTTGCCCGCGGCTTCGGCCTTTCGGACTTCGAGCATGACAGCCGTCTTGAGGCCGCTGAAACTGAAATCGAAGCCCGGTTTCTGCAGCATGGGTCTTGGAAACGCAAACGCCTTGTCATTGCCCGTTTCTGCCAGTGCCGCCAGCGCAGGCCCGCCCGGATAGCCGAGGCCGAGAAGTTTCGCAGTCTTATCGAAAGCCTCCCCGACCGCGTCGTCGAGCGTAGTTCCAAGCAAGTCGTAGTCACCCAGCGCGCGCACGGCGATGAGCATTGTGTGCCCGCCCGACACAAGCAGCGCCAGAAAGGGGAACTCGGGCGGATTATCCTCGAGCATCGGCGCCAGCAGATGCCCCTCCATGTGATGCACCGGAATGACGGGGCAGCCCCATGCCAGCCCCAGCCCGTTCGCCATGCCTCCGCCGACCATCAGTGCGCCGACCAGGCCGGGCCCTGCCGTATACGCGATTGCATCGGGTTTCTCGATGCCGGCCGCACCGAGAACCTGTTGGATCAGAGGCAGCAACATGCGGACGTGATCACGGGACGCTATCTCCGGAACCACGCCGCCATAGACCGCGTGCAGGTCAATTTGGCTGTGCAGCGCATCCGCGACCAGGCCACACTCGCTGCTATACAGTGCTACGCCGGTCTCGTCACAGCTGGTTTCGATTCCCAGAATATTCATAGGCGGCGGATGATACCGTGTAGGAGCGGGCCGTGCCCGCGACAATCCGCCCATGTGGCGGCCTCCGCCGGCCCCGTATTGCGCCCCCAAACCCTTTGCAAACAGCAAATTCCGGCGTTATCATGTACGGCTCAGTCCCGGCCCTGCGCCGGGTTTATTTATGTCTGGACGGAATACCTGAACAATGCCAAGTGTTCGCGTAAAAGAGAACGAGTATTTTGACGCTGCCCTGCGGCGCTTCAAGCGTGCCTGTGAAAAGGCTGGAATCCTGACCGAGCTTCGTCGTCGCGAGTTCTACGAGAAGCCCACCCAGGAGCGCAAGCGCAAGAAAGCGGCTGCCGTCAAGCGCCACTTAAAGCGCATTTCTCGCGACGAAGCCAAGCGCAAGCGTCTCTACTAACACGATTTAAGCTCTGCAATCGTAGAGCAAATCGCTTACCTTTCCTGCCCATGTCCCTCAAAGGCCAAATTACGGAAGACATGAAGATCGCCATGAAGGCCGGTGAAAAAGACCGGCTTAAAGTGGTGAGGCTCATGCTCGCAGCGATCAAGCAAATCGAAGTCGACAAGCGCGTTGAACTCGACGATGCCGAGGTACTTGCCGTGCTGACCAAAATGGTCAAGCAACGCCGCGACTCGATCGAACAATTCGAAAAAGGCAATCGCGAAGATCTCGTGAAAATCGAGCGCGATGAAATCGCCGTCATCGAACACTATCTGCCCAAACAGCTGTCCCCCGATGAATTGGCTGCCATGGTCGACGAGGTTATACGGGCGACGGGGGCTGATAGCATTCGCGATATGGGCAAGGTCATGGGTCAGATCAAAGCCAAGGCAGCAGGCCGCGCCGATATGGGCGCAGTCAGCGCCACAGTCAAGGAACGCCTTAACGCCCTTTGATCGGAGAGTTCAGACCTTGTAACAACAACCAAGACCCGGCATTGCCCGGTCGCCGTTAGTACTAATATGTCCGGACTGATTCCTCAGGATTTCATTGACGATCTGATCGCAAGAGCAGATGTCGTCGAGGTTGTCGGTCGCCGCGTACCATTGAAAAAGGCCGGCCGGGAATTCAAGGCCTGCTGCCCATTCCACGATGAAAAGACGCCGTCGTTCACGGTCAGCCCGGGCAAGGGTTTCTACCATTGCTTTGGTTGCGGAGCTCACGGCACGGCCATTGGCTTCCTGATGGAATTCGATCATATGAGTTTCGTCGAGGCCATCGAGAGTCTCGCGAGCTCGATGGGTGTCGAGGTTCCGAGAAGCGAGAGCGACAAGCCGGCCCGCCGCTACGACGAGCTGTTTTCACTCATGGATGCCGTTGCCAAACACTGGCAGGCGGCGATGAAAGACACGCCCGCGGCCGTTGCGTATCTGAAAGAACGCGGCATTGACGGCGCAACCGCGAAACGCTTTGGCATCGGCTACGCACCGGACGGCTGGAGCAACGTGCTCGACAAGTTCGGACAATCGGCGGAAGCCGCCGAACGGCTGCTCGCGACCGGCCTGATTATTCGCAAGGATAACGGCCAGCATTATGATCGATTCCGCGATCGCATCATGTTTCCGATTCGGGATACACGTGGCCGAACGATAGGATTTGGCGGTCGCATTATGGGTGACGGCGAGCCGAAGTACCTGAATTCTCCCGAGACCGTGCTTTTCCACAAAGGCCGTGAACTCTACGGACTGTTCGAGGCGCGCCAGGCATTGCGGCAGATCGAGCAGCTCGTTGTCGTCGAAGGCTACATGGACGTCGTTGCACTGGCTCGGCATGGCATCGACTTCGCGGTTGCTACACTCGGCACGGCGACCACGAGCGAACACCTGAATAACCTGTTCCGCCTGACCGAGAACGTCCATTTCTGCTTCGATGGCGATCGCGCCGGCAAAGCGGCTGCCTGGCGAGCACTGGAAAACGCCCTGCCGCAAATACGCGAGGGTCGCCAGATCCGCTTCGTTTTTCTGCCCGATGGGCACGATCCCGACTCCTTCGTTAACGAGCATGGCGCTGACGGATTCGTTAACGCCCTGGATAGCGGTGTTGCCCTGTCCGAGTTTCTTATTGAGGAGCTTGCGAGCCAGGTCGACATGGAGACCGTCGATGGGCGAGCCAGATTGGCCGAACTGGCGCGACCCCTCGTGAACAAAATACCGACAGGAGTCTATCGCGAGCTGTTGGTCGAGAGTCTCGCTGGAGCCGTCGGTCTGACCGCGGCAAAACTCGAGAAGATAATTGCGGGTGGAGCGGCGCACGCCCGGGGCACGACGGCCGGATTCGCCGGCGCCGACAGGAAACGACGCCTGCCGCCCGGCCAAGGCAAACCATCCGTTGTCCGGCATGCCATTACCATTGTTCTCAACCACCCCGAGGCTGGTCGAAATCTCGAAATCGACAAGCTCGCGAGCGTCAATCGACCGGGCGCCGATTTGTTGCGGGCTCTCATTGAAACAGTGCGTTCTGAGCCCAATATAACGACAGCGGGCTTACTTGAACGCTGGCGACATGACGAACAGGGCCGCCACCTCGGCAAACTGGCCGCGGCGGTCCTTCCCCTCGATGAGGAATTTGACCCGGCTGCCGAGCTGCGCGAGTGCCTGGAGCAGCTGGCACTGGCGGGACGCAAGGAGAGGATTGACTTTCTTATTGAAAAACAGCGGGTTAGTGGGCTCTCGGACGACGAGAAATCGGAACTCAGGGCGCTGAATTGAGTCGAAAACTAGCGAAGTATTTGTGGATTGAGCTCTCTCGAGGGCGTATTATTAATCGTTTGAATCTTTTGCCCGTAGGGGTTTTGTCTTGACAGAGAAAAAAGCAGCGGCCGGCGGAAGCAAGCAGGCCAAACAGCTTAAAGCACTGATTGCCCGCGGCAAGGAGCAAGGGTATCTGACCTATGCAGAGGTCAATGATCACTTGCCGAATGACATCGTCGACCCGGAACAGATCGAAGACATCGTTAACATGATTAACGACATGGGTATTGCCGTGCACGAAAAAGTGCCCGACGTCGAATCGATAACCTTGTCCGATGCAACGGCTACCGACGATGACGGCGCCGAGGAAGCCGAGGCTGCGCTGGCAAGCGTCGACGCGGAATTCGGCCGCACGACGGACCCGGTCCGCATGTACATGCGCGAGATGGGCACTGTCGAATTGCTGACGCGCCAGGGCGAAATCGACATCGCAAAGCGTATCGAGGACGGCCTGAACCAGGTCAAATACCATATGGTGCACTTCCCGCCCACGGCTGAGGCACTGCTGGAAGTGGCCGGTCGCGTGATCGGTGGCGAGACCCGCATGCAGGACTTTATCGTGGGGTTCATTGACCCCAATGAGCCCGACGAGATCAAGCCTCCGGCGCCGAAATCTGACGATGACGATGAAGTCATAGATACGGGCCCGGATCCGGAGGAAGTGAAAGCGCGTGTCAGGGTTATTCGTCGCCACTTCAACCGCGCGATGAAGAATCTGGGCCTGCATGGCCTGAAGGACAAGAAGACCGTCAAGGCACACGCCGACATGGCTGACCAGATCATGGAATTGAAGCTCGCGCCGAAATTGTTCGATGCGTTGGTCCGAGATCTTCGTGATGTCGTCTCAATCATTCGCAGCCAGGAACGCCTCGTGATGAAACTTTGCGTTCGGGATGCGGGCATGCCGCGCAAAGATTTTTTGTCCAGCTTTCCGAAGAGCGAAACGGATCTCGCCTGGATCGAAAAACACATTCGAGCCAAGCGCAAGCATTCCTCGATACTCGCCAAGCTTAGAGATGACATCACGCGCGCTCAGCGCAAGCTGATTGCCGTGGAGGAAGTGACTCGACTGCAGATCAGCGAGATCAAGGAGATCAACCGCCAGATGTCGATCGGTGAGGCGAAAGCCCGCCGCGCGAAAAAAGAAATGGTGGAAGCGAACCTGCGACTCGTTATCTCGATCGCGAAAAAGTACACCAACCGTGGCCTGCAGTTCCTCGACCTTATCCAGGAAGGCAACATTGGCCTGATGAAGGCCGTCGACAAATTTGAATACCGGCGCGGCTACAAGTTCTCGACCTACGCGACCTGGTGGATCCGTCAGGCCATCACACGCTCGATTGCCGACCAGGCGCGCACGATCCGTATCCCGGTTCACATGATCGAGACCATCAATAAGCTGAACCGGATTTCACGGCAGATGTTGCAGGAAATGGGCCGCGAGCCGTTGCCGGACGAACTGGCCGAGCGCATGGAAATGCCCGAGGACAAGGTTCGCAAGGTACTCAAGATAGCGAAAGAGCCGATCTCGATGGAAACGCCTATTGGTGATGACGAAGACTCGCATCTCGGTGATTTCATCGAAGACCAGACCGTGCATTCGCCCGTCGACTCAGCGACGACCTCTGGCCTCAAGGAAACGACGCACTCGGTGCTGGCAGGCCTGACGCCGCGCGAAGCCAAGGTGCTGCGCATGCGCTTCGGCATCGATATGAATACCGACCATACGCTTGAGGAAGTCGGCAAGCAGTTTGACGTTACTCGCGAACGTATTCGTCAGATCGAGGCGAAAGCGCTCAGGAAGCTGCGGCATCCGACTCGTTCGGATCAGCTCAGGAGTTTCCTGCTGGAAGACTGATTCAGCGCCACTCTCGATAGCAAAGAAGCCGGGCAATGCCCGGCTTTTTTCTGCCTAGGGAATTTCTAGAACATTCTGACTCTGCGGATTGTGAATCTCCTTGTGACAATTCGAGCAAACCAGAGCACATTTTCTAAGCTCGGCCTCTATTCGTCGCCAGCTTCGATTCAACAAGGATCTTAGGTCGAGCTGAAATGACTTCGCTTCTTGGTCTTTGTGGTGGAATTCGAGTGCTGCAAAATTCCTGCTATAGCCGCAGACCTGACATTTGGCCCCCTTGCGCTTGACCAATACTTCCTTCCTGGTTCGACCCCACTTTTGCTGCGCAATATAAGATTGATGGCGATTATTGGTATCTGAGTTCTTGCAGCGTCTGGAGCAATACTTCCTCTGCCTGCCACGAAGTTCCACGCCGCATATAGTGCAAGCATCCATTTGATAATTATGAGCAATGCGACGATCGGCGCCCCTATCAAAATCTATGGTATTTAAGCACTTACAGCCATCGCGCAAACGGCAGTATATCTGCTAGAATGCCGCTCCTTATGTGGGCCTGTAGCTCAGTTGGTTAGAGCAGGGGACTCATCGCAAATGGTGCGTTCGCGTCGAAAGACACGAAATGAACGGGATGAATTCAGGGAAACCTTAACAGTTCGGCTGATGGTAATCCTGAGCCAAGCCGCGAGTACACTCGTGGAAGGTGCAGAGACTACCTGGGAACTTCAGTGTTCTTAATAACAGGCTAGAGCGTCCCGCCCCTAACGATTAGGTCGAGGGTGATGAGATAGTCCGCTCCACTCAGAAATGAGCGGGTACAGTGAATCCCTTGGTCCCAGGTTCGAGTCCTGGCGGGCCCACCACTTTTTTGGTCAGATTACGCGCTCGACGTCATCGAGCCAGTCGCGCCAGTAGTCCAGTTTGGCGCGCAGATCGTCGATCGCGCTGTCACGGTCGCGCCACAACAACCTGACATGGTCGCCGGGTCGTAGCTGACCCAGCAAGTGACGATCGGCACGAGCAATCTGGGCGACGCGCGCGTACCCACCCGTTGTCTGCGCATCGACTGACAGCATGAATACGCGGCCATCCTCCGGACACTGCACAGTGCCCGGGAATACCGGAACGCTTGCCATCCGGCCATCGGAATCAACTGCCAGTTCTGCCCCTTCGAGCATGATCCCCATGCGATCACAGCGCCCTGTAACCGTGAAATTCGTGTCGAATAATTGCTGCCGATTTTCCAGCCAACCGGTCTCTCCCGAATCGCAGGCACGAATTGCCCAGCTTGCGGACATGGGCGGTTGAAATTTGTCGGGCGTAACCAGCATTTCGACCGACCGCTCGCAACGATCGACGGCGAGGCGATCGCCCTTTGCCAAAGCTCGCCCGTGATGCCCGCCCAGAGCCGCCGGCAGGTACGTTGAGGACGAACCCAATATCTCGTCAGCCAGTAAACCGCCGGCGAACGCGGCATAGGTTCGGGCACCCAGCTCCGACCGACCAACAAGCAATTCATCGCCGACTTTGGCCTGTTTCGTGCAGTGCAGCGGCAGCGATTCGCCGGCCAGGGTCGCCTGAGCCTGTGCGCCGGTCAGGGCAACGGCTGTATTCGAATGAAAGCGCAGCGACAATCCGCCGAGCGTTATTTCCAGCGCCGGCGCCAACAGGTCATTGCCGACCAGCCGATTGGCCAGTGCCATCGAGAGCGGATCTGCCGGTCCGCTGGATGGCACGCCAAGGTGACGCTGACCCGTTCGAGGCGCCGACTGGATCGTCGTCTGCGCACCCGGCTTCAGTACTTCCAGCGTCACAGTTCTGGCACCGCGACGAAACGAACGCGCATGCCGGCCTTGAGTGCAAACGGCTGATCGGCGGTTGCATCGAATAACGGATATGACGTGCGACCGATCAGTACCCAGCCGCCCGGACCCGGCAGCGCATAGAGCCCGGTTCGTCCATCTGCGATGCCGACAGAGCCCGCCACGACGCTGACGCGCGGCTCACGCAAACGCGGCACGCCGAGGCGCTCATCGAGACCCCCGATGTAGGCGAAGCCGGGCGTAAAACCGAGCATATCGACCGTGTAGTCGTGGCCAGCATGGAGCGCAATCAGTTCTTCGGCGGAGAGCTTGAGCATCGCGCAGACGGCGTCAAAATCCGGGCCAAATTCGCGGCCGTAGCAGACGGGGATTTCGACGACGTCTGGCGACATCGCCACGACGGGCTCATCCTGACTCGTGGTCTCGTGAATCTTGCGAATTACAAGGTCGAGGTCATGTAGCACCGCATCGAACTGCAGCACGACAGCATCGATGCCGCCAACCACTTCGATCCAATCGCCGGTTGCCCGCAAGCGCTCGGCCAGCAACTGCGCCTCTGCCGGACTCGACACATCAATGCTGATCAGGTCGTCGCCAAAGGCCTGTATCTTGTTACCCGGCGACACAGATCTCGATTCCCTGTTGCTCGAGGGCATGGCGAACGGCCCGCGCTGCCGCCGCTGCTCCCGGCGTGTCGCCGTGAACGCAGAGCGTGTCTGCTGCTATTGAAACAAGCCGGCCATCAATGCTGGTTACCGAATGGTCCCTTGCTAAAGAAATCGCCTGAGCTTCCATGCTCGCGAGACTCTGATGCACGGCACCCGGCTCCGAGCGCGGCACCAGGCGTCCATCGGCAAGATAGGCCCTGTCGATAAAGGCCTCTGCAAGGAACGGCAATCCTCGGCGACTCGCCGCTCGCTGCAGCTCGCTGTTCGGCAGGCCGACAAGGAAAACGCTGTCGCAGGCTTCGACGACAGCACTTGCCACGACGTCGGCCAGCTCGGCATCTGCACAGGCGTCGTTGTACAGCGCGCCGTGCGGCTTGACGTGATGCAGTGCAGCGCCCTGTTCGGCAACGACGGCCGACAGCGAATGGATTTGCTCTACCAGAGTCGCCAGCAGATCGGCTCCCGCGAGAAAATCGCTGCGCCGGCCAAATCCTTCGCGATCGGGGTAGGACGGATGGGCGCCAATCGCAACGCCGTATTCGATGGCCGCGGCAACGGTCGCGCGCATGCTGGCCGTGTCGCCCGCATGTCCGCCACAGGCAATATTGCAGCTCGACACGACACGCAGGATTTCAGCATCCGAAGCATCGCCTTCACCGAGATCGGCATTGATATCTATGCTTGCCATCCGCTGTTTTTCCTCCACGCGACGACGCTTGCCCAATCTCATGATATACACTGGATATCACGTCAATGCTGTCAGGGAATTTACCATGAGCGTCGTTCTTGTGACCGGAGCCAGCTCCGGCATCGGTGCCGCCATCGCCATTGCCTTCGCTGAGGCAGGCTGGGACGTCATGGCCGCCGGTCGAGACGAGGGCCGTCTCGAAGAAGTCGCTGATGTTTCCGCAAAGATTGTCACGTGGTCGGGCGAGCTGGCCGAATCCGAGGACTGCGACGAACTCGTGCGCGACACGCTTGACGAATTCGGCCACCTCGACTGCCTGGTTAATAACGCCGGTGTCATCGTGCGTGCCAATGTCGGCGATACAAGCGATGAAGAATGGCGCTACACGATGGCCATTAATCTTGACGTACCGTTCTTCCTGAGTCGCGCTGCCCTGCCACACCTGCTCCTCGCCGAAGGCAGTATCGTCAATATTGCATCCGACTGGGGATTGCGCGGCGGCGAACGCGCGGCGGCCTACTGTGCCAGCAAGGGCGGTATCGTTTTGTTGACCAAAGCGATGGCCAAAGACCATGCGAGAGAGGGATTACGCGTCAATGCGATCTGCCCCGGAGATGTGGATACGCCGATGCTAGCCGCCGAAGCCAAGGAGCATGGCATCGACCTCGAGGATTATCTTGAGGAAGCCGCTGCAGAGAGCCCCAATGGCCGGGTTGCCACCCCGGAGGAAATTGCGGGACTGGCTCTGTTCCTTGCCAGCGATGCCGCCACACATATCACCGGTGCCGCCATACCCATCGACGGCGGGGTAACCGCCTGATCGCCGCGAATGTTATTGCGTAATTAAAAGTGTCAGAAAATGCCACTCCTTGCCACCAGCGACCGGCCGGTCTGGACCCGAAAGCGGTCGTTCCAATGGTAAGACCGAGGCAATATTGAACGACCGCTACTGACCCAAGGCCGCCGTTCGAAACAATATGCGTTGCCGAATCTACCTGAGGAGTTGACCTCTGAACCGCAACGAGAAAACGATCGTGCAATATACCGTGAAGAAAGCGACTGCCTCGTACTGGATCATTTCCAGCGGACTTTTGATCTGGGGATTCGCTTACGCCTATCTGGTAGTTTTTACATTCTTTTTTTCTACGCCGCAAGACACAGCGGCGCTTGTTGCTGATGGCATAATCAAG
>Ga0224508_10003269_pt1 | contig 13430 bp, 11 predicted proteins | sample SF_Jan12_sed_USG_4_FD_170157 | JGI IMG/M metagenome (GOLD analysis project Ga0224508, IMG submission 170157) | Sediment microbial communities from San Francisco Bay, California, United States - SF_Jan12_sed_USGS_21 | ecosystem: Environmental > Aquatic > Marine > Sediment | place: USA...
CTGATCCTTCAAATCCTCGTCGCCGATCCGAGCCCAACATGTCGTCTGGTCGCAGAGGAGGTCGTTGAAACCAATATAATCGGATCCGGTGGCCTCGGCGATGGCGCGGATGCGCTCTTTAGTATTCGCGATCAGAACGCGCGGCATGCGGGCGCGATAAGGCATGAAGGTCGAACTTGGCTTGGCTCCAGACGTGGGTCTACAACGTCGGCTCGAGCCTGCAATTCACCATGAGCTCGGCGACCACGGCGTGGTCGGGAAGCGCCATGATGGTGGCGATGATCTCGGCGAGGTCGGCGGGGTCGATCATTTCTTCACGCGGCACCTTGGACCAGCTGACCATGTCGGTGGCGACCAGGCCGGGGCAGATGGCGGTGGCGCGCACGCCGTGGTCCCAACCCGCGCGGCGGGTGGCGTGATGCAGCGCGAGGGCGGCGTGCTTGCTCATGGCGTAGCCGGCGCTGTCGTCGCTCGGCACGCGCTTGCCGGCGAGCGAAATCAGATTGATGATGCGGCCGTGCCCGGCTTTTTTCAGATGCGGCAAGGCGAGCTGGACCAGCTTCAAGGGTCCCTTGACGTTCACCGCCCACAGCCGATCGAAGTCGGCCTCCTCGCCATCCTCGACCCGGGCGCTGATATAGACGCCTGCATTGTTCACCAGCCCGTCCACCCTCCGATATCTATCGAATGTCGATTTCATCCACGCTGTCGCGGTTTCGGGACGTTCGGCGTCGTATTCGTGGACCAGGACGTCGTCCGCCTCCAACTCGGTCAGGGTCTCTGGTTTCCTCACGCCTAAGCTCAACTTGTAACCCCTGGCCTGGCAGGCCACGGCGATCGCCCGCCCGATCCCGCGGTTCGCCCCGGACACCATCACCACCCGCCCTTGGCTCTCCAGCATCGTCTATCTCCTTCAAGTTAGCGTGCTGGCGCGAACGCCAGGCCGCCGAAGACCTGTTCGGTGGGCTGCACCTCGATCATGTTGACGTTCATACGCCAGGGGGCGTCGAGGGCGAAGATGATGGCATCGGCGATGTCTTCGGGCTGCAGCTGCTCGATGCCGGGGTCTTTCATCTCGGCGGCTTTTTGCTTGTCGTCGAAGGAGACGTCGAAGATTTCGGTGACCACGCGGCCGGGAAGGATCTCGGTGCTGCGCACGCCTGATCCCTTGAGCTCGATCCTGAGGTTCTGGTTGAGCAAATGCACGGCCCCCTTGCTCGCCCCGTAGATCACCGAATAGAGCGGGTAGAGCCCGGCGGTCGATCCGATGTTCACGACATGGCCGCGTTTGCGCTCGACCATGCCGGGGAGAACCGCGCGCAACACATGCACCAGCCCCTGGACATTGATGCCGAGCGTGATGTCGATGTCTTCGGGCGTGGCCGCGAGCAGGCCTTCCATGCCGCGGCCGGTGCCGGCGTTGCCGACGAGGATATCGACCTCGAGCGAGCTCAAGCGATCACAGATCGCATCACGGTCGCGCAGATCGAGGGCGATCGGCGTGCAGCCGGTCTCGTCGGCGAGCGCCTTTAGCCGATCCTGGCGACGCGCCAGGGCGTGGACCTGAAGACCGCGCCCGGCCAGCGCGCGCACGGTCGCGGCGCCGATGCCGCTGGACGCGCCGGTGACCAGCGCGGTCTTGTAGTCGCTCAGCGGCATGTTTCTTCTCCTCCCCATAGCCCTTGCCGTCTCTTCTTTGTAGACAGCCTCACCGGTTCGGGCCAGGGCAAGAAAGACGGCGGCGCCTTGATTGGCGCCGCCGGCAATGTCGCCTGTCTGCAGATGTCGGTCGGATCGCCGCGATCAGCTCACGGGGGCGTCGAAGTCTTTCTCAAGCGTCGCAATGCTGACATGCGGCCAGCGGATCAAACCCGGCAGTCCATCGGCTCGGGGGAAGAAGTCGAGCATGATCACCTGCGAATATTGCAGACGCATCCTCTGATTGCCCTGTGGGTCTCGAGCATCCAATTCCTGGATCCAGAAGGTCGACTTCATCGAGGCGGCGTCGGCTTGTCTCTCGATGAACCCTGCGCCAACCGACGCCTCGTGGTGGGAGCACATCAGAAAATTCATCCCACTACGAGGTTAACATGATGTTTTTAAAGGAAAATCTAGGACACGACATGATTCCAACGATGTGGTCATACCCCTAGGTCAGCGAGCCTCCCGAGCCGTTGCCGGACCCATTGCCTTTGGCCTTGGTGCCGAGCATTTGCGCAAGATCGGTCGGGAATGGAAAGACGATGGTGGAGCTACGCTCGTTGGCGATGCTGCCGAGGGTGGCGAGGTAGCGGAGCTGCATGGCTTCCGGGCTCTGAGCGAGCATTTGCGCGGCTTGGAGCAGGGCTTCTGCAGCCTGCAGCTCACCTTCCGCTTCGATGACCTTGGCGCGGCGCATGCGTTCGGCTTCGGCCTGGCGCGAGATGTGGCGGATCATCTGCTTGTCGACTTCAACCTCTTTGACTTCGACATTGGAGACCTTGATGCCCCAAGATTCCGTTTTCACTTCCAAAGCCCGCTGGATCTCGACATTCAGTCGCTCAGGATCGGAGAGCTCGTCCAACTCATGGGAGCCGACCGAGGCTCTGAGTGACGCCTGCGCCATTTCGCGGGTCGAGGCATTGAAGTCCTCGATGTCGAGAATGGCGAGCCGCGGGTCGTGCACGCGGTAATAGACGACGCCATTCACCCTCACCAGGACATTGTCCTTGGTGATGATTTCCTGCGGCTGAATGTCCACAACCTTCTCGCGGATATCGACCAGATGCATGCGCTGCAGCACCGGGATCACGAAGCGCAGGCCCGGACTGCGGATGCCGGAAAACCGGCCGAGCGTGAGCACGACACCGCGCTGATATTCCTGAACGACCGTGACCGAAGCCGCGGCCAGCACCGCCAGGAGAATTGCGGCGATCACCAGAACAATCAGCAAGCCAACGCCATAGTCACTCATGATATTGCTTTCTCGCTCTCGGGCTCGACATCGACAGTCAATCCGTCGACCGCGACCACCCGAACTCGTTGGCCTGGGCTGAGCGTGCCGCTCGAGCGCGCTGCCCAGGTGGTGCCGCGCATGCTGACCCGGCCCTCGTCGCCCTGCCAGATCTCGACCGTGGCCGTACCGCCGAGCAGCTCTTCGGGCCCGCCCAGCATCGGCATGCTGTGCAGACGCCGGATCCAGACCAGGAAGGCCATCAACAGGCTGGAACTGATCACGGCGATCAGGCCGATCATCGGTTTGGAGATACCATAGCCCGGAACGCCGGTATCCATCAGAAAAACCGACCCGAGCACGAAGGCGATGATGCCACTCATGCCAACGAAGCCGAAGCCGACCATGGTGAGCTCGACGATCATCAAGATGACGCCGAGGATGATGATGCCAAGCCCCACCAGGCTGACCGGCAGGAGCTGAAAGGCGTAGAGGGACAAAAGCAGGGACACCAGGCCGACCATCCCCGGCAGAAACAGGCCAGGGATCGCCACCTCGACCAGGATGCCGATCATGCCGACCATGAGAAGGCCATAGGCGATGGTCGGATCGGTGATCACCGAGAGAAAGCGCGTGTGCAGGCTGGGCTCGAGCTCGACGATCTCGCGATCGGCAAGATCGAGGATCACTGTCTCGCCTTCCAGCTCGACCTCGATGCCGTCGAGCTTGACCAGCAGCTGCGTAAGGTCACCCGCGACCAGATTGATCACACCGAGCTTCAGCGCTTCGCCCGCAGGCAGGCTCGCCGCTTGACGCACCGCGCGCTCCGCCCAGTCGGCATTGCGGCCTCTGAGCTCGGCGAGGCTGCGGATATAGGCGATCGCATCGCTCAGGATCTTGTCCTCGACAGTCGGCGTCTTTTCCGACTCGGCTTCGTTTTGCTCGTCTTGTCCGGGAGAGGGATCATCCCCCAACCTGATCGGGGTGGCGGCGCCGAGATTGGTGGCGGGCGCCATCGCGGCGATGTGGGTCGCATACAGGATGTAGGTGCCAGCGCTCGCGGCATGAGCGCCTCTGGGAGCGACGAAGCCAACCACCGGCACTTTCGAGGCCAGGATGTCCTTGATGATGGCGCGCATCGACTTGACCAGCCCGCCCGGCGTATCGAGGCGCAGCACCACCAGATCGATATCGTGGCTCTGCAGTTCGGAGAAGCTGCGCTTGACATGGGCAGCGCTCGCCGGACCGATCGGGCCGTCGAGGTCGATCACGCCGACGCGCGATGCGGCGAGCGCGCCGGGCGTCGACAACACGGTCAAAGCGGCAAGAAGCAAGAAGAACCAAGCTCTGGCGCGGGTCAGGGCCCAGCCGCCTCTTTCGGCAATGCCCACGAGAGTCCGCGGCCTTGGGGCCGGCGAGATGTCGAAAGTCAGGCGTCGTTCAAGCGCCATAGTGTCGGCCGTGAATTTGGCCCCCTTACAATTTCCCGTGGCAGTGCTTGTATTTCTTGCCGGACCCGCAGGGACAAGGCGCGTTGCGCGGCACCTTGCCGCTGCGCGCTTGGCCGGAGCCGCTTGCCTGCGCACCACCGCCAACCGCGGCCATGGACGCTCCGCCCCGCGACGTCCGGGCCGCCGGCGCCGGCGGCCCATCGGTGCCAGTCGCCGCCAGAACCGGCTCTTCTTCGGCATCCGCCTCGGCCTGTTCCGGCTGCGCCCGGATCTCCAGATGGCTGAGCACCTGGGTCACGGTCTCGCGCAGATTGGTCAACAATCCGCCGAACAGGTTGAAGGCCTCGCGCTTATATTCGTTCAGCGGGTCCTTCTGCCCATAGCCTCTGAGATGAATGCCCTGACGCAGATGATCGAGCTGCAGCAGGTGATCCTTCCAGAGGTGATCCAAAATCTGCAAAAGCAGCGACTTCTCCGCGGATCGGATCATCGGCTGGCCGTAGGTCACGGTCTTTTGTGCGATCTTGCGGTCCGAGGCCTCGATCAACCGTTCCCTGATCTCGCTGTCGGCGACCCCTTCCTCCTTGGCCCACTCACCGATCGGCACATCGAGGGCTAAAAGGCGCTTGGTGTCCTTTTCCAGCCGCTCGATATCCCATTCCTCGTGATAGGCTTTTTCCGGAATGCACGCGGCGACCATGTCCTCGATCACCTCGTGGCGCATGTCTTTGACAGTGTCCGCGACGTCTTCGGCGCCGATCAAATCGCGGCGCTGCTCGTAGATAACCTTTCTCTGGTCGTTCATGACGTCGTCGAACTTCAGGAGGTTCTTTCGGATCTCGAAGTTCCTCGCCTCGACCTTCTGCTGCGCCTTCTCCAGCGCCTTGTTGATCCAGGGGTGGATGATCGCTTCGTCTTCCTGAAGGCCGAGCTTTTGCAGCATGCCATCCATGCGCTCGGAGCCGAAGATGCGCATGAGATCGTCTTCGAGCGACAGGAAGAACTTGGAACGGCCGGGATCGCCCTGACGGCCGGAGCGGCCGCGCAGCTGATTGTCGACCCGGCGCGATTCGTGACGCTCGGTGCCGAGCACGTAGAGGCCGCCCGCCTCCAGCACCTTGGCCTTCTCGACCGCAACCTCCTGTTCGATACAGCTGGCTGCTTCCGCCCGCTTGGCCTCGTCGACGACCTCGCCCAGCTCTTGTTCGACGCGCATGTCGGCATTGCCGCCGAGCTGAATGTCGGTGCCGCGCCCCGCCATGTTGGTGGCGATGGTGACCGCACCCAGCCTGCCCGCCTGGGCAACGATGAAGGCCTCCTGCTCGTGATAGCGCGCGTTCAGCACCTGATGCGGGATTTTTCGTTTTTTCAGGAGCGCGGAGAGCCCCTCGGACTTCTCGATGCTCACCGTGCCCACCAGCACCGGCTGGCCATTCTCGTGGGCTTCCGCGATCGAAGAGACGATCGCCTTGTTCTTCTCGCCGGTCGTCCGGTAGACCTCGTCGTCCTGGTCGTCGCGGACCATGATCATGTGCGTCGGCATCTCGATCACGTCGAGGCCGTAGATCTCGGAAAACTCGGACGCTTCGGTCGCCGCCGTGCCGGTCATGCCGGCGAGCTTGGGATAGAGGCGGAAATAGTTCTGGAAGGTGATCGAAGCCAGCGTCTGGTTTTCCGGCTGGATCGTGACTTTCTCCTTGGCCTCCAGCGCTTGATGCAGACCTTCGGAATAGCGCCGCCCTTCCATCATGCGCCCGGTGAATTCGTCGACGATCACCACCTTGTCGTTCTTGACCAGATAGTCGACGTCCCGGGTAAAGAGCGTGTGCGCCCTGAGCGCCTGGTTGATGTGATGGACCAGGGTGACATTGGCGATGTCGTAAAGCTCGGGATGCTTTAGCAGATCGCTTTCGCCAAGCCATTCCTGCATCTTGTCGCCGCCGCTCTCGGAAAGCGACACGGCGCGCTGCTTTTCGTCCTTCTCGTAGTCCTCCGGCTCCAGCTTCGGGATGTAGGTATCGATGGTCTGATAGAGCTCGGAGCTGGTCTCCGCGGGGCCGGAGATGATCAGCGGCGTTCTCGCCTCGTCGACCAGGATGCTGTCGACCTCATCGACGATCGCGAAGTTGAAATCGCGTTGCACCATGCGCTCGGCTTCGAACTTCATGTTGTCGCGCAGATAGTCGAAGCCGAACTCGTTGTTGGTGCCGTAGGTGATGTCGGCGGCATAGGCGGCCTTGCGCTCGGGCTCGCTGACATTGGGGATGATGCAGCCGACGGTGAGGCCGAGGAACTCGTAGATCTCGCCCATCCAGGCGCTGTCGCGGCTTGCCAGATAATCGTTGACCGTGACCACATGCACGCCCTTGCCTTCGAGCGCATTCAGATAGACCGCGAGCGTCGCCACCAGGGTCTTGCCCTCGCCGGTCTTCATCTCGGCGATCTTGCCCTGATGCAGCACCATGCCGCCGATCATCTGCACGTCGTAGTGACGCTGACCGAGCGTGCGCTTGGCCGCCTCGCGCACGGTGGCGAACGCGTCATTCAAGACGTCGTCCAGGCTCTCGCCCTCTTTGATGCGCCCGCGCAGCCAATCGGTCCGAGCCCTGAGCTCGTCATCCGAAAGAGCCTCGAGCGCGGGTTCGAGCGCGTTGATCGTCTCGACGCGCGTGCGCAATGAATTGACGAAACGGTCGTTGGCGGAACCGAACAACCGCTTGGCGAGGCCGCCGATCATGGACGCATGGCCCTCCAAAAAGGGGGAAAGAAGACGCAATTTTTCAAACTGTCAGATAGGCAGTTTATGGGAAGGTGTCAACGCAGGCACCCCGTGCGAGCCAAGCTTTCCCGCGGCCTTCGCCTTGCCACCGCCATCCTCCTCACTAAATGTCGTATCGAAGCGGACGAAAATGGTTCGATCCAAGCGGAGCCGAATGGCATCTCGACGGTCGATCGGCACCATGCTTGTAGCGTGCGCCGCTTTATGTTTTTTATGCCCCCTTATTCACCGACCCCAGGAGTTCACCACATGTTGGCCAAATCCATAGGCGCCGCTTTCGGGCTGTTGGCGTTTTGCTCGGCGACGCTGGCCCAGGACCAGGCAGCCGACGACAATCCCGTCGTCGCCATTGTCAATGGTACTGAAATTCATCGCGCCGACGTCGAGACGATCGCGCACTCCCTTCCGGAGCAAATGCGCCAGATGCCGATGGCGCAGATCTATCCGATGTTGCTGGATCGCGTCATCGACTTCAAGCTATTGTCCGTCGAGGCCGAGAACCAGAATCTCGGTGACGATCCCGATTTGCAGCCCGCCCTTGCCGAAGCGCGTGCCAATGTGCTGCGCGACGCCATGCTCAGGCGCAAAGTCGAAGAGGGCAGCACCGAAGACGCATTGATGGCGCGCTATGAGGAGCTGAAGAAAGGCGACGGCTTTGCCTATGAGGAAGTTCATGCCCGCCATATCCTGCTCGCCTCGGAAGACGACGCCAAGGCGGTGATCTCCGAGCTCGAAGGCGGCGCCGATTTCGAGGCCTTGGCCAAGGACAAGTCTACCGGCCCAAGCGGCCCGCAGGGTGGCGATCTCGGCTATTTCAAGAAGGGCCAGATGGTGGCGGAATTCGGCGATGCCGCCTTTGCCATGGAGATCGGCAGCACGTCGGCCGAGCCGGTCAAGACCCAGTTCGGCTTTCATGTGATCAAGGTCGAGGACAAGAGGAAGGTCGAGCCCAGCTTCGAGGAAACCGAGCCGCAACTCCGCCAGGAGGTCGCGCGCGAGATCGTCACCGCCCTGGTCGAGACTCTCCGAGGCGGCGCCGAGATCGAGCGCTTCAACATGGACGGTTCGCCAATGGAGATGGAAGAGGGCGAAGCCGGGGGCGACGGCTGAACGGCCAGGGGCGGCGAGGCGCCGCTCCCGTTACCACAGGGGATTAGGCGTCATGCCGATCGGGTTTTTTTGTAGGCAGGCGTGATGAGCATCGAACGCTCGCCACTGGCGCCCGCGTCCTTCCCGGCAATGCCGGTCGTCGCGGGCGTCGAACTCGCCGGCGGCGCCGCCGGGGTGCGCTATGCCGACCGACCCGATCTCGCCCTGATGACGTTCGCGCCAGGAACCACGGTCGGCGGCGTGTTCACCCGTTCGCACGTGCCTGGCCACCCCATCGTCTGGTGCCGACAGATCCTGGAGCGCGGCAGGGCGCGCGCGCTGGTGGTCAATGCCGGCAACGCCAACGTGCTGAACGGCGGCCACGGCGACGCCGCCGTGCAGATGGAGGCGACCGCAGCCGCCGGACTCCTAAACGCTGCGCCCGAAGAGATTTTCGTCGCGTCCACCGGCGTGATCGGTGAGCCGCTTCCGGTGGAAAAGATCGTGCGCACGCTGCCCGATCTGCACGAGCGCCTGTCACCCGACGGCTGGGAAGCTGCCGCCGAAGCGATTCGCACCACCAACACCTTCGCCAAGGGCAGCTTCGCCAAAACCACCATCGGCGGGCGCGATGTGACCATCGCCGGCATCGCCAAGGGCTCCGGCATGATCCAGCCGGACATGGCGACCATGCTCGCCTTCATCGCGACCGACGCCGGCCTGCCCGCCCCCGTGCTGCAGCAGTTGGTCGAGGAGGCGAATGAGGAGGCCTTCCGCAAGATCACCGTGGACAGCGACACCTCGACCTCGGACATGCTTTTAATGTTCGCGACTGGCCAGGCCGTACATCCCGCACCCCTCGACGCCTCGTCCGAGCTGCTGTCAGCGTTCCGACCGGCGCTGCTCGGTGTCGCCTGCGATCTGGCCAAGCAGGTGGTGCGTGACGGCGAGGGCATCTCGAAGTTCATCCAGATCGCGGTCGAGGGCGCGATCAGCGACGAGTCCGCGCGCATCATCGCGCATTCGGTCGCCAACTCACCTCTGGTCAAGACCGCGATTGCCGGCGAAGACGCCAATTGGGGCCGCATCGTCGCCGCACTCGGCAAAGCCTATCAGCCAATCGAGCTTTCAGCGCTTGGCATCACGGTCGGCGGCCATGTGGTCGCCACCAAGGGCGCTCGCCTGCCCGGCCTCGACGAGCAGCCGATCGCCGAACATCTGAAAGGCCGAGAAATCGACATCACCATCACCGTCGGCCCCGGCGATGGTCAAGCCACCGTCTGGACCTCCGACCTCACCCATGACTACATCACCATCAACGCCGACTACCGGTCATGATGGCGCGGCCATCCACGTTGATTCCTGGAGCGCCGGCAGCGGTTCCCACGCTAGAACCCGGTCGATGAAGGCCGGGGCCGTTGTGGAGGACTCAGGCAAGTCCACGAGGTCATCGCACGACATGGTGTTGGTGGCGGCTTGTGCGTTGATTGATCCGGATCATCGGATCCTGCTGGCGAGACGTCCCGAGGGCAAAGCGATGGCCGGGCTTTGGGAATTTCCGGGCGGCAAGGTCGAAGCGGGCGAGACCCCCGAAGCCTGCCTGATCCGCGAGCTCAGTGAGGAACTCGGCCTCGACACCGATCAGTCCTGCCTCGCCCCGCTGACCTTCGCCTCGCACAGTTACGAGACCTTCCACCTGCTCATGCCGCTCTACGCCTGCCGCGTCTGGAACGGCATCGCCGGGCCGCGGGAGGGCCAAACCCTGAAATGGGTCCGTCCTGCTGATATGACCGACTTTCCCATGCCGCCCGCCGACCGTCCGCTGGTCGCGTTCTTGCGGGACTATTTGTAGGAACCTCGGCCGAAATCATGTGCAGGCTCGCGGTCACGAAACCTGATCCGAGTTCATGGCATGGTGAAAGACGATTGCTGACGAGGAGAAAAATTTTACAGCTTCTCCCGTGAAATTGGTTAGCTAACTTTACAAGACGACGAATGCCAATCTGTATAACATACTGATTTTAAAAACTTCTCATTAGCTGGCATGCATTTTGCTGAGACCAACCCGGGTGATCGTGATCATCATCATCACCTCTCGGGGACAGTCAGCCGAGGTCTATGCCGAAGGCGTAGAGAAAACCTCGATCAGATAGAGGAGTTCAGCGTGAAAGCGATTGCGGGGTGTTTTGCGATAGTCTTGGTGGCGGCGACGGCTTTGATAAAGCCGGCTTCGGCCTTGGTCATCGGGGTTAGCGGCTTTAGCAACGCGCCAGGCATGACGGACCTGCTGAACGCGAACGGGCACGCCGCGACCTACTTTGGCGGAAGCGCCCCGAGCGCGGCTCAGCTCATCGGCTTCGACGCCTTGGTCTTGGTTCGCCAGCCCGGCAACGCCGACGTCGAGAACTTCGTGAATGCTGGCGGTCTTCTTGTCACCGAATGGGACGCATCGGCCTGGGCTCTCAATACAGCCAACCTGTTAAACGCCACCGATTCCGGCGGCGGATTCATCGGCACCGGCACGCCGGTGACCTTCACGCCGGCCGGCCTTGCTGCGGGACTTGCCAACGGCCTGACCAACCCCTATGCGGCGGGTCCTCAGACCGAATTTTTCCGAAATCTGACGGGGATCGGCGCAGGCGTCGACATTCTCGCGACGCGCCCCGGCAATATTCCGGTGACGATCGGCGGCGCCTCCGGCTTGGGGCACACGCTTGTCGTCGGCTATGATTGGCAAGATGGTTCATTCGACGCGGTCGCCAATACCGATAGCGAGCAGTTGCTCTTGAACGCCGTGCAATTCCAGGCAGGCCCAACCCCAGTCCCTGAGCCTGGCACACTAGCTTTGCTAGGCGCCGGTCTCATGTCTCTCGGTGTCGCCTATCGCAGGCGTAGGGGCAAGGAAGACGGAACCGGATAGGCGTCGGCGTCCGGATCGTCCAGCCCCGAAACCGCAAACAGGCTCGCCTACCCGCTGCCCGGTCGAAGCGGCTTCGGCTGTCCGGGCGCCGGGTGGCCACCCGCAGGCCATTCGGTTTCAACGCATGGCGGATCGCACAGCGATTTCCGAGCGACCACGCTAGTGCATCGATGCAAACAGAGCGATCAGTGATGTTTGGGAGTTTGATGCAAAACCAAAGAGATCGTGCAGCGGCTCGTGAATCATGTGAATGCACCGCTGCACGAGCGCCCCTCCCGATACCAATAGGAAGCGAACAGCTCAACTGCCCCGGGATTTGATCGGAATGGCGCACAGTGAGAAACCACCACGCACCGGTGGTTCATTGACAGCCTCGCTAATTTCTGGAGAGCGTGCAGATGCTTTTTGAAAGGCCTTACCCTGAGCGCAGCGTGCGTGTGGCGTTCATCACACTGATTGTCATTCAGCTCGTACTCGTCGCCTGCCATGTCGGCGCCATCATTTGGGATACGACGGCGCCGTCTGATGTCACCAAGATCGTCCGCGGCTTTTTCGAGTTGAGCAAGGAAGGCAACGCACCGACTTGGTTCTCCAGCTTCCTGTTCACCCTGATCGGGCTGGCCTGCGGCGTCATCTACCTCGCCGAGGGAAATCCATCCTCAGGGTCTCGCCTAAAGTGTGACGCCACCGACAAGACCAGGCCTGGATGGCTGTTGTTCGCCGCCTTGTTCCTCTTTCTCTCCTTCGACGAAACATCTCAGCTGCATGAACGGCTCGACTGGATGATGTCAGGCTTCCCGGAAGGCGGGCAGGCCGCTTTGGCTTCCGCCGAGCCAGACGGCGACAGCCTGCCCTTTTATCGGTATCTCCTGATCTATGTTCCCGTACTGGGCGTGTCTGGCCTGGCCATGGCATGGTTCGTAGCTCATCGTTTTCGGCATCGCATGACCGCGCTGCTGTTCGTGTTGGGCATGGCGGTGCTCGCCATGAAATTGGTCATCGAGAGTTTCGAGAAATGGTCGCTTTCCATGTTCTGGTTCGACCATTCAATCTATCTCGAGGCCGTGATCATCGAGATGAGCTGCCTCTTTACCGGAGCGACGATAATCTTTACGTCTCTCCTGCGCCATCTTTGCAAGCTGATCGAGGGCTCCACCTCACTCCGATCACCGACGATGGGCACGACCTTTCATTCCGCGGGCGAAGATCCTGCAAAGCTTGATGCCAAAGCCAGCATGTAACCTCGGCGACTTCTAAGGAACCAAGCCGACCGAAACCGATGATGCCTGCGATCGTCAAGCTCGCGCATCGCTGCATTTTCACGGCCGGGAAGACCTCGCATACCGATGAACGACGCGAGCGCACCGCCTTGTCGACAGCCATCCAGCGGAACGTCACCGCTGACGACGATCGATGAATTGTCCGAAATGAACCCAAGCAGATGACGGCGCAGACAGCGAAGACGGTGCTCGACCAAAGTCCGGCGCCGACCAGGGGCCCAGAGCGTGACGGCGAGAGACCATTCGCCGGCGGAGGCACGAACCGGCTTTGGCAGTGGTTCATCGTCGGCTTCGTCCTGTTTTGGCTCGTGGTGACCAGCGGGGCCATCTTCCCGTTGGTCGTTCAGGGCACGGAGCCCGATCTCACGCCCGCTCAACGCGCGCAGCTGCGCCTTCTCATCCTACCCTGCCTGGCCATGGTGCCGTTGCTGGTCTTCCTTCGGTTTCGCTGGATGGTCTCCCTTTTTCTGCGAAACCCCGTGCTGATCATGTTGATCTTGTGGATCTCGCTATCGATCATTTGGTCGATCGACGCCGAAACCTCGGCGAGACGCGTGCTCTCCTTCACGGCCAACACATTAATCGCCGGCTATCTCGTCCTGCACCGCGATCTGGCCTGGCTACTCAAAGTCCTCTCCTGGTGCATGCTCATTCTACTGCTCGCCAGCCTGGTATTCATTCTGCTGTTCCCGGCCCTCGGCGCCTTGCCAGGAACATCGGGACTGGTCCGCGGACTCAACGGGGCGTTCCTTCACAAGAACTCGATGGGCGAGACGATTGTTTTCAGTCTGATCATCTTCTTTGCCGCCTATAGAACGCAGGCCGTGCGGAAGTCGATCAGCCTGGGAGGTTATTGTCTTGCGTTGGCGCTGCTGGTTCCGACTGGGGCGGCGACCTCGATTGTTGTCGCCCTGATCATCTTGGCCCTTCAGATCTGGCTCCTCACCGACCGGTTGTCATTCGAGCTGCGGGCGACCCT
>Ga0224508_10003270_pt1 | contig 13427 bp, 11 predicted proteins | sample SF_Jan12_sed_USG_4_FD_170157 | JGI IMG/M metagenome (GOLD analysis project Ga0224508, IMG submission 170157) | Sediment microbial communities from San Francisco Bay, California, United States - SF_Jan12_sed_USGS_21 | ecosystem: Environmental > Aquatic > Marine > Sediment | place: USA...
GCTGGTCGCTTCGGTGGTTGAGATCTGGAGTGCAGCCAATTGGTTCGAGCGAGAGGCGTTTGACCTGTTCGGTATTGTGTTCCAGGGCCATCCGGATTTGCGCCGCATACTCACCGACTACGGCTTTATCGGTCACCCATTTCGCAAAGACTTTCCACTGAGCGGCCATGTGGAGATGCGTTACGATGAAGACAAGGGGCGTGTGGTGTATCAGCCGGTCACCATCGAACCCAGGGTGTTGGTACCGCGCATAATAAGGGAGGACGGATTCGGTGACCGAAATCCGTAACTACACCATGAACTTTGGGCCGCAGCATCCGGCGGCCCACGGAGTGTTGCGCCTGGTCCTGGAGCTCGACGGAGAGGTTATTGCCCGCGTTGACCCACATATTGGTCTGCTGCATCGCGCCACAGAGAAGCTAGCTGAAAGCAAGCCGTATAACCAAAGTATCGGTTATATGGATCGGCTCGATTATGTCTCCATGATGTGTAATGAGCACGGTTACGTGTTGGCGATTGAGAAGCTGCTGGGCATTACACCGCCAATTCGGGCTCAGTATATCCGGGTAATGTTTGATGAGATCACACGAATTCTCAATCACTTGTTGTGGCTAGGGGCTCACGCACTGGATGTTGGCGCAATGACCGTGTTCTTGTATTGCTTTCGTGAGCGCGAAGACTTGATGGATTGTTATGAAGCAGCGTCTGGCGCTCGCATGCACGCAACCTACTATCGGCCCGGCGGAGTCTACCGCGATCTTCCGGACACTATGCCACAGTATGAACCTTCAAAGTGGCACGGTGAGAAGGCGGTGGAGCGAATGAATCGCAATCGGCAGGGATCCTTGCTGGATTTTGTCTGGGATTTTACTGAAAGATTTCCCCGCTATATCGACGACTATGAGACTTTGCTGACCGACAATCGTATCTGGAAGCAACGCACCGTGGATATAGGTGTAGTGTCGGCCGAGCGCGCGTGTCAGCTTGGGTTTACCGGTCCGATGTTGCGTGGATCGGGTGTGGAGTGGGACTTGCGCAAGAAACAACCCTACGAGGTATACCATAAGATGGATTTTGATATTCCCGTGGGAACGGCTGGCGACTGTTACAGTCGCTACCTTGTGCGTATTGAGGAGATGCGCCAGTCAAACGGTATCGTGCGTCAGTGCATCGAGTGGTTGCGCGATCACCCAGGACCCGTGATGGAGGATAACTACAAGCTGGTGCCGCCACAACGCGAGACCATGAAACGGGATATGGAGTCTTTAATTCATCACTTTAAGTTGTTTACTGAGGGCTATTGTGTCCCAGAAGGGGAGGTTTACGCAGCAGTCGAGGCCCCTAAAGGTGAGTTCGGGGTGTACTTAATATCAGATGGCGCCAACAAGCCCTATAGATTAAAGATTCGCGCCCCCGGATTCGCTCACCTTTCGTCGTTAGACGAGATGTGCCGCGGGCACATGATTGCCGATCTGGTGGCCATTATCGGAACTCAAGACATAGTTTTTGGTGAAGTAGACAGATAATAATGGATTCACCAATGTCTAACATTCTTTCCGACGCGGTACGCACCAAGATTGCCAAAGAACTCGGCAAGTATCCAACCAAGCAAGCGGCGGTAAAGTCATCGTTGCGCTATGCCCAGGACGAGCATGGTTGGGTGAGCGATGATGTAGTCAAGGCAGTGGCACAGGAACTAGAGCTTGAGCCGATTCAGGTTTACGAAGTCGCTACCTTTTACGACTTCTTTGAAGTTGAGCCTGCGGGACGTCACAACATTCGTGTGTGTACTAACGTGACCTGCATGCTATGTGGTTCCGACGATATCGTTGCTCGTCTGCAGAAACGTTTAGGCGTTGGTCTGGGTGAAACCACGCCCGATGGAAAATTTACATTGCGCGAGGCAGAGTGTCTCGCCGCTTGTGGGGGTGCGCCGATGATGATGATCGGTGATGAGTTCTATGAAAACCTCACACCAGAACGAGTGGACCGAATCATCGAGGAGTTGGACTAGATGGGGATCGTCAACGTCTGTTTGCCAGCACCCGAGTTGGAGAAACCATGGAATATTGAAACCTATGAGGCTCAAGGTGGTTATCAAGCGTGGCGCAAAATTGTGCAGCAGCGCACTCCACCTGAAGAAATCATCGAAGAGCTAAAGGCTTCGGGCTTGCGGGGTCGGGGTGGGGCAGGTTTTCCCACCGGACTTAAGTTGAGCTTTATGCCGCGGAATGTACCAGGACAGAAGTATCTTGTGTGCAATTCCGACGAAAGCGAGCCTGGCACCTTTAAGGATCGCGATATAGTGCGTTACAACCCTCATGCGTTAGTGGAGGGGATGGCGATAGCGGGTTACACCATTGGTGCGACGGTGGCCTATAACTATATCCGCGGTGAATTCTACGAACCCTTCGTGCGCTTTGAGCAGGCTCTCAACCAAGCTCGCCAGGCAGGGTTGTTGGGGCACGATATCTTGGGTTCAGGGATTGACTTCGACCTTTACAGCCAGCGAGGTGCGGGCGCTTATATCTGTGGCGAGGAGACTGCCTTACTAGAGTCATTGGAGGGTAAGAAGGGTATGCCTCGCTTCAAGCCGCCGTTTCCTGCGCAATATGGCGCGTTCGGTCGACCTACCACCGTCAATAACACCGAATCCCTGGCGTCGATACCGGCAATAATGCGTAATGGCGCTAAATGGTTTGCCGATCTCGGGCCGCCCAACAACGGCGGCACAAAGATCTTCTCGGTCTCCGGACATGTTGCTAGACCGGGAAACTTTGAGGTGCCGTTGGGTACGCCGTTTAAGGAGCTGCTTGAAATGGCGGGGGGAATGCGTGACGGCAAAAGGCTCAAGGCAGTTATCCCGGGCGGTTCCTCGGTGCCGGTGTTGCCGGCTGAAGACATCATTGACTGCAACATGGACTACGACTCCTTGCAGCAAGCAGGATCGATGCTGGGCGCAGGCTCGGTCATCGTGATGGACGAGACTACTAGTATGGTGCGCGTGCTGGAACGAATTTCTTACTTTTATTATGTCGAGTCGTGCGGCCAATGTACGCCGTGTCGCGAGGGCACAGGTTGGCTGTACCGCGTAATTCGACGTATCCGCAATGGCAAAGGTCGCCCGGAAGACCTAGATCTATTGGTGGATATGGCGAATAAAATCGAAGGTCGAACCATTTGCGCACTAGGTGACGCGGCAGCATGGCCGGTGCAAAGTTTTATCAAGCATTTTCGCCACGAGTTCGAGGCGATGATTCCTGGAATGCAGGCGGCGGCGTGACCGTGGGATAAAAAGAGGCAATGGCAGACGTAATCAACATTGAAATCGATGGCAAGGCCTTGGAAGCCAAACCGGGGGTCATGATCATCCAGGTCGCGGACCAGGCGGGAATCTATATTCCACGTTTTTGCTATCACCAAGAGCTGTCGATCGCAGCCAACTGTCGCATGTGTCTGGTCGAGGTGGAAAAAGCGCCGAAGCCGCTGCCGGCTTGTGCCACACCAGTGGCGGATGGCATGAAAGTGTTCACCGGGTCCGCTGTGGCCGTGGAAGCTCAAAAGGGGACCATGGAGTTCCTTTTGATCAATCACCCTTTGGATTGTCCAATTTGTGATCAGGGTGGTGAGTGCCCGTTGCAGGATCAAGCGTTGGGATACGGCAAGGATGTCTCGCGGTTCACCGAGAAGAAACGCGTTGTAGATGATCACGATATCGGTCCGCTAATCTCTACGGAAATGACCCGATGTATTCATTGCACGCGTTGTGTTCGCTTTGGCGCAGAGATTGGCGGCATCATGGAGATGGGCGCCACTGGACGCGGTGAGCATATGGAAATAGGAACTTATCTTGGGCGCACGGTGGATTCCGAATTATCTGGGAACATGATCGACTTGTGCCCGGTAGGCGCCCTGACCTCAAAGCCCTATCGCTATACCGCGCGGGCATGGGAGTTGGTGAGCCACGACGCCGTGAGCCCGCATGATTGTGTCGGATCCAATATGAGCATCCAAAGCTTGCGTGGTGAAGTTAAGCGAGTACTGCCTAGGGAAAACGAAGCGGTAAACCAGTGTTGGTTATCGGACCGCGATCGATATAGCTATGAAGCGTTGAACACTAATGACCGGTTGAGCGGACCTAAGATTCGCGAGCACGGCCAATGGCGTGAGGTGGACTGGCACACCGCGCTTGAGTTTACCGTGGCGGGCTTGAGAAATGTTATTGAGCAGCACGGCGCGCATCAGTTGGGGGCGTTGGCGTCACCGACATCGACGCTGGAAGAATTTTATCTGTTACAAAAGTTCATGCGGTCCCTTGGCAGTGGCAATGTGGATCATCGGTTGCGTCAAGCGGACTACACAGGCGACGACATTGCGCCGGACTATCCTGGCCTAGGTCGTAGCATCCAGAGCTTGAAGCAGGTACAGGCGGCGCTGCTTATAGGTTCGAACATCCGTAAGGAGCAGCCGTTATTGGGTCTGCGTTTACGTAAAGCGTTCTTGGCAGGCGCCAAAATCTCCGCGATCAATGCCATGGATTACGACTTTACCTTTGATCTCAGCAATAAATGTATTGTTAACCCTGCGACCATACCATTAGTGCTTGCGCGTGTGGCAAAGGCATTGAGTTCGATCGAGGCCAAGCCGTTGCCTGCAGAGGTCGAGCGCTGGCTCGGGGGTGACGGAATAGACGGGCAACACCTTGCGATTGCGACGACACTTCATCAAAGTGGGGACAGTGCGGTGATAGTGGGTACTGCAGCACAAAGCCACCCGCAGCATTCGGTGATCCGTGCCCTAGCGCAACTCGTTGCCGATCTCAGTGGTGCTACTTTTGGCGTTTTACCTGAGGCTAACGGGGCCGGAGGGTGGCTTGCCGGATGCGTTCCCCATCGCGGTAGCGCTGCTGGCACTGCCGAAGTCAGGGGCATGAATGCGAGACAAATGTTACAGCACTCCCTTAAGGCTTTCATTTTGTTAGGCGTTGAGCCGGAGCTCGATTGCCTCGACGGTTGCGCTGCGCGCAAGGTTATGGAAGCAGCCGAATTCGTGGTTAGTTTTTCTGCCTTTGAAACTGAAGCGACCGAGTATAGCCACGTGCAATTGCCGATCGCAGCATTTAGCGAAACACCCGGCAGCTATGTGAATTGCGAAGGTTTAGTGCAAAGCGTCCAAGGAGCAGTCGCACCGCCGGGAGAGGCTAGGCCGGCCTGGAAAGTGTTACGCGTGCTCGGAAACCTATTTGAGCTTCCAGGTTTTGATTATGTCGATTGCGAGGAGGTGCGCGCCGAGCTTGAGTCGGACAGAACGTTCGATACCCGTTTGCGTAGTTTGCAGCTGGAACCTCTAAAGGCAGATCAAATTGCTACAAACGGCGGTCTTGAGCGTATATGGGATGTGCCTATCTATGTTGTGGATCCAGTGGTACGGCGTGCGCCGGCGTTGCGCGCGACCAGTGACAATGGCGCGCCGTGTGCACGCGTAAACCCCGAGCAATTGATAACGCTGGGTGTAACCGACGGCGATACGGTCACCGCTGAGCTCAACGGCGGCAGTGTCGATATTATCATTACCGCTGATTCGCGCGTGCCACAGCATTGTGTTCACATTCCAGCGGGCTATCCGGAAACCGCGGCGCTGGGGGGAACCGGGCAGGTACGCATTGTGGGGAAATGATGGACGGTCTTGTCACAGTTTGGGGTTGGGTGCCCGAGTGGATTCAGATCGGAGTGGTGAGCCTACTTAAAATCGTCGCCATTCTAATCCCCCTTATTGTTAGTGTGGCGTATATGACGTTCGCAGAGCGCAAGATTATCGGCTACATCCAGGTTCGGGTGGGGCCCAATCGGGTAGGCCCTAGGGGCTGGGGTCAGCCCTGGGCGGACGTGGTCAAGCTGCTGCTAAAAGAAGTCATTATTCCTACCAATGCGAATCGCTTTTTGTTTGTCTCCGCGCCAGTGCTGTCTCTTGCGCCGGCCTTAGCAGCATGGGCGGTGGTGCCGTTTACCGACAAGTTGGTGCTAGCCAATGTGGACGCGGGTCTGCTGTATATCCTAGCGTTGACATCGCTAGGTGTGTACGGCGTGATCATCGCCGGTTGGGCGTCCAACTCCAAATATGCGTTTTTAGGCGCCATGCGCTCTGCAGCCCAGATCGTTGCCTATGAGATCGCCATGGGATTCGCCCTAGTGGGCGTACTGATGGTCGCAGGTAGCCTTAACTTGAGAGAGATCGTCTTGCATCAGTCTGGCGGATTGCATCAGTGGTACCTATGGCCTCTATTGCCATTGTTTTTGGTGTATTTTATCTCCGGGGTGGCCGAGACTAATCGCGCGCCGTTTGACGTGGCCGAAGGCGAATCCGAAATCGTGGCCGGATTTCACGTGGAGTACTCGGGTATAACCTTTGGAGTGTTTTTCTTGGCTGAATACGCCAACATGATTTTGATTGCCACATTGGCTGTGTTGATGTTTCTCGGTGGTTGGCATTCCCCTGTGGCTCATCCTTTACTCGATTCGATTCCTTTATTCTGGTTTCTCGGAAAAATTGTAATTGTGTTGTTCTTTTTCTTGTGGCTCCGGGCCACCTTCCCGCGTTATCGCTATGATCAAATCATGCGGCTGGGGTGGAAAGTGTTTATCCCGGTGACCTTGGTATGGATCGCAGTGATCGGCCTGGCTAAGTTTGTGACGCCATGGGGTAGAGTTTTCTCGTAGGAGAATATAGTGGCCGCGCTCAAACATTACTTTAAGAGTTTTTTCCTTTGGGAACTGATCAAGGGCATGAGCGTCACCGGGCGACATCTTTTCGCTCGAAAGATCACAGTGCAGTATCCAGAGGAGAAGACACCCAAGTCACCGCGGTTTAGAGGCCTACACGCGCTGCGTCGCTATCCCAATGGCGAAGAACGATGTATAGCCTGCAAGCTGTGTGAGGCGGTCTGTCCTGCCCTTGCCATTACGATCGAGTCCGAAGAGCGTGAAGACGGCACCCGGCGCACCACTCGTTACGACATCGATCTGTTTAAATGCATCTACTGCGGGTTTTGTGAGGAGGCCTGCCCGGTCGATTCGATTGTAGAGACCCACATCCATGAGTTTCACTTTGAGAACCGTGGCGATAACGTGATCACCAAGGAGCAACTGCTTGAGATAGGCGACAAATACGAAGCCGAAATCGCCGCCGCACGGGCGGCGGATGCTGCGTACCGTTGATTGAATGTCGGCCCGATGTCGCATGGGGATAAGCAATGCATTGACGGATTGAAGTACAAAATTACTGACAACTCACAATAATAAGCGCCCACCAATGTCGTTTCTACAACTAGCGTTTTATTTCTTCAGCACGGTCCTGATCTTCGCTGCCGCTATGGTGATCACTGTTCGTAACCCAGTACGTGCCGCGTTGTTCCTGGTGTTGGCGTTTTTTAGCGCAGCCTGCGTGTGGATGACACTGGAGGCGGAGTTCCTGGCCATCGTTTTGGTGCTGGTCTATGTCGGTGCAGTGATGGTGTTATTCCTGTTTGTAGTGATGATGTTGGATATCAACTTGGCAAGATTGAAAGAGGGTTTTGGTGAATATCTACCCATTGGTGGTTTCGTCGCAGTACTGATGGTGATCGAGATGATCATTGTGCTGCAGGTCCCTGATTTCGGTATGGATCAGATGCCACGACCTGAGGGACATGGTGCAGACTACAGTAACACCAAGGAATTGGGCCGGGTGCTTTACACCGAGTATGTCTATCCCTTTGAGATCGCTGCATTAATCTTGCTGGTAGCTATTATCGCAGCCATCGCGCTGACGCTGCGCAAACGACCAGAGACCAAATATCAGACCCCCGGCAAGCAAGTCCAAGTTCGTCGCGATGAGCGTGTTCGTATGGTCAAGATGAAAACCGAGCAATCCTCGGACTAAGGGTCAGCATTTACCATGATTCCACTGACAAATTATTTAATCCTCGGTGCGGTGGTGTTCGCGCTTGCCATCGTCGGGATGTTTCTCAATCGTAAAAACGTCGTGATCTTGCTAATGGCCATAGAGTTAATGTTGTTAGCGGTAAATATCAATTTTGTGGCGTTCTCGCATTACCTCCAAGATATCGCTGGCCAAGTTTTCGTATTTTTCATTCTAACGGTGGCTGCGGCCGAGGCGGCGATTGGGTTAGCCATATTGATTGTACTGTTTCGCAATCGCCGCACCATCAACGTAGATGATTTGGATAGCCTAAAAGGTTAACAAGTAGCATGGATATGGAGTTCGTCTATCTCGCTATCCCTCTGGTGTGTCTCATTCCTTCGATTATTGTGGGTCTAGCAGGTCGGTGCATGGATCGCGCTTGGGCACATCGGATCACCATATTTGGTGTGGCGGTGGCGACGGCATTGTCCGCAATGGTGTTCGTCGATGTGATGTCAGGAAACACCTTCAACGGATCGGTCTATACCTGGGGGGTGAGCGGCGGGGTTCGATTTGAGATCGGCTTCTTGATCGATCAGTTAAGCGCGACAATGATGGTGGTGGTGAGCTTTGTGTCACTGATGGTGCACATCTACACCATTGGCTACATGCATGAAGATCCAGGATATCAGCGGTTCTTCAGTTATATATCGCTGTTTACGTTCGCCATGTTAATGCTGGTGATGTCCAATAACTTCTTGCAATTATTTTTCGGATGGGAAGGTGTGGGTCTGGTGTCTTATCTCCTGATCGGATTTTGGTTTGATCGAGAGTCGGCGATATTCGCCAATTTGAAGGCGTTTTTGGTAAATCGCGTGGGGGACTTTGGGTTTCTGATGGGGATCGCTGCAATCCTGCTTGTGTTTGGAACATTGGATTACGAAACCGTATTTATAGCCGCTCCGGCGGTGACCGACCTAACGGTTGAGATCGTATCTGGGGCGCATTGGAATTGGATTACGGTGATCTGTTTGCTGCTTTTTGTCGGTGCCATGGGTAAATCGGCGCAGGTGCCGTTGCATGTTTGGTTACCTGATTCGATGGAAGGTCCAACGCCAATTTCCGCGTTGATTCATGCAGCGACCATGGTGACCGCCGGCATATTCATGGTGGCGCGCATGTCACCATTGTTCGAGTATTCCGAAACCGCGCTGAGTGTAGTGATGGTTATCGGTGCCATCACTGCGCTATCCATGGCGTTGATTGGGATCGTGCAGAACGATATCAAGCGGGTGGTGGCATATTCGACCTTATCGCAGCTCGGTTATATGACGGTTGCGCTCGGTGCCTCTGCCTATGCGGCGGGTATTTTTCACCTCGGTACCCATGCGTTTTTCAAAGCATTGCTGTTTCTTGCCGCGGGCTCGGTCATCATCGCGCTGCATCATGAGCAAGACATGCGCAAGATGGGTGGATTGAGGGCAGTGATGCCTATCACGTATGTCACGGCAGTGATTGGCTCTCTTGCCTTGGCCGGTATCCCACCGTTTGCCGGGTTTTTCTCCAAAGATGCCATCATCGAAGCGGTCCATGCATCACAATTACCCGGATCGGGCTTTGCGTACTTCGCGGTCACTGTAGGGGTCGTCATTACTGCATTTTATTCCTTCAGATTGCTGATCATGACTTTCCATGGGGAGTTCCGCGGGGATCACCATACCTGGGAGCACGCCAAGGAATCTCCTTTGGTGGTCACCATTCCGTTGATTCTGCTTGCTATTCCCTCGGTGATCGTCGGTGCGATCTATTTTGAACCAATGTTGTTTCAGGGATTCTTTGGGGAGTCTCTCAAGGTATTACCGGAGCATGACACCGTGGCACACGTGGCTGAGTCTTACCACGGTGAGCATGGCCTGGATCTTATTTATGCCGCCATCGGACATGGTGTTAAGGCGTTACCATTCTGGTTGGCGGTGTCGGGTATCGTCAGCGCGTGGTGGTTGTATTCCATCAAACCCGAGTGGCCCGGCCAGATCCAGCGCAAGTTGAGTGTGATTTACGCCGTGCTCATGAGGAAGTACGGGTTTGATGAGCTGTATCAATTTCTGTTTGCCGGTGGCGCGAGGGTCATCGGTTGGTTGTTCTGGAAGGTGGGGGACGTGACACTGATTGACGGTCTTGCGGTTAATGGCACGGCACGTGCGGTGGGATGGTTTTCCAGCGTGATCCGACACATTCAATCCGGTTTGATCTATCACTATGTGTTCGCCATGATCATTGGTCTGTTTTTGTTGATGACCTGGTTCTTGCGGCCTTAGCCCTGCGATAGTGCAACGAGGCGGCGGCGATCTTGACTCATTCCTTGGCTTGTCTGGAAAGATTTTTGTGTTCGTTGCGTATCGCAATGCTCTCAAGCATCAGGCTATTTCTAGCGCTTGTTTGATGCCTTGCGACCGGACTTGCTTTTCATCATCCACGGCCCTGGTGCAGCATCTGGGTTAACCTTTCGATGTCACTGTTAGACAGCAATCTGTTAAGTGTCATCACCTGGCTTCCTATTGCCGGTGGTGCGCTAGTGCTTGCGACCGGTAGCGATCGGAACGCGGCCATAGCACGCCGAGTGGCGTTAGCTATTTCTCTGGCAGTGTTCTTATTGAGTCTGCAGCTGTACACCGAGTTCGATACGTCCACCCCTGCCATGCAGTTTGCCGAGCACTACGTTTGGGTGCCGGCATTCAATATTCACTACGATTTAGGTATTGACGGCATTTCCATGCCTCTCGTGCTGTTGACCACATTGTTGACCGTCATCGTAGTCATTGCGGGTTGGCAGGTAATCCAAAGTCGTGTGGCTCAATACATGGCTGCTTTCTTGATCATGGAAGGTTTAATGGTGGGTGTCTTCTCGGCCCTGGATGCGATTCTGTTTTACGTCTTTTGGGAAGGTATGTTGATTCCCATGTTCCTAATTATCGGAATTTGGGGTGGCGATAATCGTATCTATGCGACGATAAAATTTTTCTTGTTCACCTTGTTGGGATCATTGTTGATGTTGGTGGCGTTTCTCTACTTGTACCACTACAGCAATCAGAGTTTTAGCATACTCGGTTATCACGGCTTAGCGCTTCCAATGAAGGCACAGATGCTGTTGTTCTTCGCCTTCTTTGCTGCGTTCGCTGTCAAAGTGCCTATGGTTCCAGTACACACGTGGCTGCCCGATGCCCATGTGGAGGCGCCAACAGGCGGATCGGTGATCCTGGCAGCGATCATGTTGAAGATGGGGGCATACGGTTTTCTGCGATTCAATTTGCCGATGTTGCCTGACGCGAGCCACGCCTTGGCGGGTTTCATGATCACCTTGTCTTTAATTGCGGTGGTCTATATCGCCTTGGTTGCGCTGGTTCAAGAGGACATGAAAAAGCTCATTGCGTATTCCTCGATCTCCCACATGGGATTTGTGACGCTGGGCTTTTTTATATTTAATTCACAGGGGATCGAGGGTGGTATCGTTCAAATGATCTCGCACGGCTTTGTGTCCGGAGCCCTGTTCTTGTGTGTGGGCGTGTTATACGATCGTTTGCATTCGCGGCAGATCAGCTCCTATGGCGGTGTCGCTCATCCGATGCCGATATTCGCCTCTTTCATGATGCTGTTCGCCATGGCCAATGTGGGCTTGCCCGGCACATCCGGATTTGTTGGTGAATTCCTGGTGATTTTGGGGGCATTTCAGGTCAACATTTGGTACGCGGTGTTAGCGGGGACCACGCTAGTATTTGGAGCAGCTTATACACTGTGGATGTATAAGCGCGTCATTTTCGGCAAGGTCGAAAGCGAAGGCGTCGCCTCACTTTCAGATATATCAGCACGAGAAATCCTGTTTCTCGGCGTGCTCGCTGCCTGTGTATTGGGTATGGGTATTTGGCCCAACCCATTACTTGAGGTTATGCACGTTTCAGTGGAGCACCTAATAGAACAGGCTACTACATCAAAATTGTGAACGATTAGATATTTAGCATGCCGAGCGGATTTAACCTAACGCCAGTTATACCTGAGATCTTCGTCGCACTGATGGCGTGTCTCATCCTTGTGGTGGATCTTTATGTTTCCAAGCGGCGTGAAACTGTTGCGTATGGGCTATCGTTAATCACGCTGGTCGGTGCGGCGGTGCTAACGATCCGCGATTTTTCCGATGTCCCGGTACATGTTTTTGGGCGGATGTTCGTCGACGACACCATGTCCGACTTGATCAAGGTGGCGATATATCTCACTACATTTGGAGTCTTTGTTTATTCTCGGGATTACGTCAGGGCGCGTGGAATCTTCCGCGCAGAGTACTTTGTTCTCGGCCTGTTTGGTGTGGTCGGGATGATGATCATGGCCTCTGCCAATCACTTCCTGACTCTGTATCTCGGGCTCGAACTGCTGTCTCTTAATCTCTACGCGATGGTTGCATTTCAGCGAGATTCGCCGTTGGCAACGGAAGCCGCGATGAAGTATTTCGTGCTTGGTGCGCTAGCATCAGGCATGATGCTCTATGGGATGTCAATGCTCTACGGTCTCACCGGAGATCTGGAGATTGGAGCGGTGCGAAGTGGAGTTGCTCAGATTCCGCAAACCAACGTGGCGCTAATATTTGGGCTGGTTTTTATCATAGTAAGCCTAGGGTTCAAGTTGGGCGCCGTGCCTTTTCATATGTGGGTTCCTGACGTCTATCACGGCGCACCTACAACCTCTACTGCATACATCAGTTCTGCACCTAAATTGGCCGGTTTTGCGATTGTGATGCGATTGCTTGTGGGCGGACTAGAGGACGTGCATGCCGTGTGGCAGGACATGATTATCATATTGGCGGTGTTGTCCATCGCTATCGGCAACGTGGTTGCCATCGCCCAGACCAACCTAAAACGCATGTTTGCTTATTCCACTATATCCCATATGGGGTTCTTCTTGCTTGGCATACTGTGTGGGACGCCCAACGGTTATAGCTCGGCGATGTTTTATGTGCTGGTCTACTCAGTAATGAGCCTAGGCGGTTTCGGCATGATCATCTTGCTGTCGCGCGCCGGGTTTGAAGCGGAGGAACTCGATGACTACAAGGGGCTCAATAAGAAGCGGCCGTGGTACGCTTTCCTTATGCTATTACTGATGTTTTCCATGGCCGGTGTGCCACCGACTGTCGGTTTTTATGCCAAATTTTCGGTGATTCAGGCGCTGTTGGATGTAGGACTCGTGGGTCTCGCCGTGGTCGCCGTTGTATTCGCCGTAGTGGGGGCCTACTACTACCTTAGGGTTGTCAGGCTTATGTATTTCGATGAGCCGACTGAAGACGATCCAATCGAAGCTCCTTTAGACATGCGCTTGTTGATTGGCTTGAATGGTTTGTCCATGCTGTTGGTAATGCCTTGGGTTGGGGTACTCTTCGATCTGTGCAATGCAGCCGTCGGCAGCCTGGTGTTCTGATCTATCGACATATGCGGGCTAGCCTAACGGTTAACCCAAATGTCCAATAGGACCGTCCCTGGCTGCTT
>Ga0224508_10003271_pt1 | contig 13426 bp, 10 predicted proteins | sample SF_Jan12_sed_USG_4_FD_170157 | JGI IMG/M metagenome (GOLD analysis project Ga0224508, IMG submission 170157) | Sediment microbial communities from San Francisco Bay, California, United States - SF_Jan12_sed_USGS_21 | ecosystem: Environmental > Aquatic > Marine > Sediment | place: USA...
TTTTGCCTTTGTAAGAAATAAGCGGAAGCATTTGTTTTTCCGTATGGCCATCGACGAATAAAATGTCAAACCCCAATTCCCTAGACGCTATCTTCTTTGGGCTAAGTGGCGAAATAAATTGGAGTTGACCACTTTCCTCCATCGGCAACAGATTCTCTTTTAAGAAAGAAGCTTTTTCACGAGCATTCGGGTGTATTGCCCAATCCCAATGCTCCTTATTACTCCAAAAGACAGCATTTTTGAAAAAGGGTTCATATCCAGTCCGATCCTTATTCCATTGCACACAACCCCCGCAATGGTCAAAATGCAAATGTGTTAGAAAGACATCGGTGATATCATCAGGGTGGAACCCATATTTATTGAGGGATGCAGCAAGACTATCATCACCCCAGAGATAATAATAGCTGAAGAATTTCTGGGATTGCTTATTCCCCAGGCCGGCATCAATAAGGATCAAACGCCCTCCATCTTCAATGAGTAAACAGCGCATGGCCATATCGATCAGATTGTTGGAATCAGCCGGATTGGTGCGTGTCCAAAGGCTTTTAGGCACTACGCCAAACATAGCACCACCATCTAGTTTAAAATTTCCGGTTTCTATGGGATACAATTTCATGATTCGATGGATTATTTTACACTTGGAGGAGTGAGCGCAATTCCTGACCAAAATAGATCATGGCCTTGATTTCTGTCACCCCTAAAAGACGTTCTTTCTTTAAGATCATGATAGCATTTCCGTTCGATTCCACATGATAGAATGGATGGCTTTCTAAAAACAGGATCAATTGATCTGTGAAAACAAGGCGTACAGCCTTGGGATCTTTACCACTCAAATGAAAACGCCGATTGAAATAGTCATGCCTGGGAATCGTTACATCTGTAAATCCGGCGCCTGTATATAAGAAACTTAATAGGCCTTCTCTATCTAAGGTAAATACCGGAAGAGAGCGATCTAAAGTAATATACATCAAAGTAGATTTAATGACTTCTTTAGCAATAAATTGGCCCTCTGTAAACTCTACATCCAGCACTCTACAGGACTGTTGATCATCTTCCAGGGTGTTGTAGAAATATCGGATTTCCCGCGTCCTGAAGAAGATAAAATTCGACAAAAAATCTACTCCGATATTTTTATTTGCCCGATAATTCCATTGATAATCAGCCGCAGTATTTTCCAGGTCTGATTGCCTTTTGGTGAAATAACGCTCAATAGGTTTTAGCGGATCAAAGGGCAAAATTTTACGAATAGCAAAAGGATGTACCGAATCTGCACCATGTTTGTCCAACCCTATGATCTCTATACTCCCGCCTCTTTTAGTAAAGGTATCACTGTAATTTTGCAGGCCCTCCATTACAGTGTGGTCAACAAAACTAGCCATGGAAAGATCAAGTACAACAGATTCGCTTTCAGGCACCGCATCCAGCTTGTTCTTGAGCTTGTAGAAATTGACAAAACTGCTAAAGTATTTGACACTTATATAGTAATTGCCCTCATCTGCCTCTTTAAACATCAGGATATTAGGTTTGAACAGGTTTCCAATAAACAAGCCCACACTCTTGTTAAGAATGACATGTATTATAAAGGTCACCAATATTCCAACGCTTATACCCGTTATCAGATTTGTAAAAATGGTAGTCAGGAGTGTGATGATGAATATGGCAAATTGTTCTTTACCAATGCCGGCTATCCGCCTAAACAAAGCAGGGCTTGCCAACTTATAGCCGGTATATACCAGTATAGCGGCCAGTGCAGCTAGCGGAATGCGCCTTAATTGCTCTTGAAACAATAAAACAAGAGCCAGCAAGATCAAGCCGTGAAAGAAATTTGCTGAGCGATTGCTCGCATTGTTGTTGACATTCACAGAACTACGCGCAATCACTGTAACGACATTGAGTCCGCCGAGGAAGCCACTTATAACGGTAGCCAGCCCAAGAGCCTTGAGATCTTTGTTCACATTAGAGCGGCGGCTTTCCGGGTCAAGTTTGTCGATAGCTTTGATACTAAGAAGAGATTCAATACTTGCAATAAATGTTATAGCAAATACAGCCACCGCAAATTCCTGCGTAAATGCCTTGCTAAAATCAGGAAATGCCAGATTAGTCATCACATTATCCGGAATACTCACAAGGTACTTTTCAGAAAGAGGATATGGAATGGCGAACCAGGAACAGGCATAGCTGAATCCAACGGTAAGGATAAGGATCCACATAGGAGCCGGGATCAAATGAAAATACGGATTGCGAATTTTTGAATAAAAGATCATTATCATCAAACTCATGACCCCAACAGCAGCAGCTACCCAGATAGCCGGATCCATACTTTTTGTAACCTCCCACAGGCCTGAAGGAATTTGTGCCAAAAGGGAAACAATACTGCCTTTTGCTTCGGCATTCCCAATCATGATATGAAATTGCTTCGACAAAATACCAATACCAATTGCCGCTAACATTCCCTGAATAGCAGAAGCCGGAAAAAAATCAGCAAGCCGCCCGAGTTTCAGGAACCCTAATAGGAGCATAAGGACTCCAGAAACGACAATGGCCGCCAGGGTATATAAAAAACCCTGATACATGTCGCCTGCCCCCAAAGCAGTAATGGCTCCGAGCAAAACGATCACCAGCCCATTCCCCGGCCCAGTTATTGTAACGTGAGACCCGCCAAAGAGGGCAACAACAATTCCCCCAACGACTGCTGCAATGATGCCTGAAATAGGAGGCGCTTCACTGGCTAGGGCTAAGCCTAAACCAAGCGGCAGTGCAATCAATGAGACCACAAAACCCGAAAAAATATTTTTGGGTAAGGATCTTAGGAATGTAGTAGATGCTTCACTCATGAGCTATTCCTGATGATCAATACGTCCGTGGGGAGATCAGACAGTATATATTCAATATCATGAGGGAAAATACGATCTAAAACACCTGATTTTCGAGGCGCATTCATCACGAGGAGATCTGCTCTTATAACCTCTGCATAGTGACCGATTGAATACCCTCTTTTACCAAAAATACTTTGAGATTTTATTGACACCTTGGAGGTGAGCTCCTCTGGCATAGCCTCTAATATGTGTTGAACCCTGGATTCTTCCCTGGCTTTTAGCCGCTCTTTACGCAAGGTGGCCTGTCTTAAGGATTTATCATCTTCAACAGTCACCTGAACCTCTTGTTGCCGGATTTCTTCAACTATTGTAACCCGCTTAGCACCCAGCGCATTAGCGGTGTATAGGGCACAGCGGATTGCAGTGGGCGTATCAGGATCATCCAGGCCATTCACAACAATATGTTGGCAGGGTACGCGAACTTGAGCGGGTTTAATCAAAAGAAGCACGGAACACTTTACTTGCCTGGTTAGTTTCCGAGCAATTGAGCCTACGTAGAAGGTAAATACATTTTCTCTCTGCATAGCGCCCAAAACAAGCAAGTCGACATCATTACTCTGGCTCGCTTTTAAAATGGTCTCAACCGGATCTCCTGTCTCCCAATGAATCTCGAAGTCCAGATCTTTATGTTCTATTTTGTCAAGAATACCATTGATCCTATGTGCCTTATCCGCAGTTTTTTCCCCGACATGTAATAAAACAAGTTTGGAATTGAAAAAATGGGCAAGCCTGGAGGTTTCCATAATATTGATCTCCAGAGTGGGTGAGAAGGCAAACCCGAAAAGCATGGTTTTAAACGGCTGCTGGACCAAATTGAACGTGCGTTTGGCCTAATATACTATATAATAATAGGATTGACTTCGAATATAGCTTTGAGCAGTTCTAAAAATGGATTTTTTTCGATTATATTTCGGCAGATTTTACACAATTGAAATGTGTAAAAGGCCATTCAAAATAAGATCAGGAAATGTTAGAACTTGCCGGAATCATTATACTTGGAATATGCGCACAATGGCTGGCTTGGAGGCTAAAATTGCCAGCAATCTTGCCATTGATCCTGATCGGTTTGTTGGTAGGCCCTATCGCAACTTTATACACAGACGACGGCGCAAAGCTTATCGAACCCATTTGGAATGGGAAAAGCGGGCTTTTTCCGGGAGACGGACTTTATTATTTTGTTTCCCTGGCGATCAGCATCATACTTTTTGAAGGGGGACTTACCTTGAAAAGAGCAGAGATTAAATCCGTAGGCCCTGTGATCACAAAACTGATCACGCTTGGAACACTTGTTACTTTTATCGGTGGTGGGCTGGCGGCAAAAGCCATATTTGGCCTCAGTTGGCAAATATCATTTTTGTTTTCTGCATTGATCATTGTTACCGGCCCCACTGTGATAACTCCGATTCTCAGGAATATTCCGCTTACAAAGGACATTTCCGCCGTGCTCAAATGGGAGGGCATTTTAATTGATCCAATAGGTGCGCTTGTCGCCGTTCTGGTCTTTAATTTTATCAGTGTAGGAGGTGGCCAGGCATACACTACAACTGCGCTTATGGAGTTTGGAAAGATCCTTTTATTCGGCTTTTCCTTCGGCTTCACTTTTGCCCATGCCCTTACATATGTAATGAAAAAGAAACTCATCCCCCATTACCTTCTCAATGTAGCTGTGCTTTCCGTTGTACTCCTGGTATTTGTCATGTCTGACATCTTTGCCCATGAATCAGGATTGCTGGCGGTAGTTGTAATGGGAATGGTTATGGGGAATTTAAACCTTCCCAACATCAAAGAGCTGCTGTATTTTAAAGAATCACTCAGCGTCCTTTTGATCTCTATTTTGTTTATTCTTCTGGCAGCCAACATCAATATAGAGGATATGCTGCTCATTGCAACCTGGAAAACGGGGCTGTTGTTCCTGGTTGTAGTGTTTTTGATAAGACCTGCTGGCGTATTCCTGAGTACCCGACAATCTGGACTCAGAACTAATGAAAAACTGTTCATTAGCTGGGTGGGCCCACGGGGTATAGTGGCAGCGGGAATTGCCTCTCTATTTGGGACTAAGCTTATGATACAGGGAGAACCAGGTGCCGAGTATATTACACCCTTGGTATTTATGATCGTCTTGGGCACTGTATTGTTAAATGCGACGACAGCCCGGCTCTTTGCTAAGCTTGCCGGGGTTTATTTAACAAATTCTGATGGCATATTAATTATTGGCGCATCCAAATCGGCCCGACTTATTGGAGATTATTTGCGAAAAAATGACCGACATGTCGTTCTTATCGATAATAATGAGCGCAATGTAGAGAATGCTAAAAAACTGGGCGTAGAAGCTATCTCTGCAAATATATTTTCGGATACGCTTACAAATAACATTGAGTTAAACGACATAGGAATCCTGTTTGCAATGACTGCAAATGACGAGATTAATTCCTATGCCATAGAGAAATTTAAAAAAGTTTTTGGGGAGAATGGTTCTTTCCGTTTGATCAATGAAATAGAAATGAATGATCCCGTGAAGAATCCAAAAGAAGGCCTTTTTTCAAGAAATATGAATTTTGCCACCCTGAATGAGATCACCCGGCGGTTTCCGGCAGTATTTGAATTAGAAATCAAAGGCGAGGCACATTTCAAAAAATTAATGCAGATCATTGAAGAAGACCAGAATGTCGCCCCAATATTTATAAAAGACGCTAAGGGCGAATTGAAGGTTATTTCCCAGGGAAATGGGTATGCATCTGAATTAGGGGACGATTATAAATTGGTCTGCATTGGAAAAATGCTGGATATCGACATGCTTGCCGGAGCCTAGTTAAGAGATCAGTCGTTGAGCTTAAGAACTGCCATAAAGGCTTGTTGCGGGATCTCAACATTACCCACCTGCCGCATCCTCTTCTTACCCTTCTTTTGTTTTTCGAGAAGTTTTCGTTTTCGGGTAATATCACCTCCATAGCATTTTGCGGTCACATCTTTCCTCAATGCTTTAATGGTTTCCCTGGAGATTATTTTAGAACCAATCGCGGCCTGGATCGGAATATCGAACTGCTGACGCGGAATAAGCTCCTTGAGTTTCTCACACATCTTTTTACCAATATGATAGGCATTATCAGCATGCACCAGGGCAGACAACGCATCTACCGGTTGGGCATTCAGGAGAATATCTACACGAACTAGTTTAGAAACACGCATACCAATGGGCGCATAATCAAAAGAAGCATAGCCCTTAGACACCGTTTTTAATCGATCGTAAAAATCAAAAACGATCTCTGCAAGTGGCATATCAAAATTCAGCTCCACCCGCTCCGTAGTTAAATAGGTCTGATTGGTGATTTGCCCACGCTTGTCTATACATAATGACATCACATTGCCGACAAAATCGGATTTGGTGATGATGGTGGCCTTTATATACGGTTCTTCAACCCGACTAATAGTAGATGGATCGGGCAGGTCAGAAGGGTTGTTTACAATTATGGGTTTCTCCGGATTTTTAGTAGAATAGGCAAAGTAGCTAACATTGGGTACTGTTGTAATAACAGTCATATCAAATTCCCTTTCCAGTCGCTCCTGAACGATCTCCATATGTAACATGCCAAGGAAACCACATCGAAAGCCAAAACCTAAAGCAGCACTGCTTTCCGGTGTAAACACCAATGAAGCATCATTGAGCTGCAGCTTTTCCATAGAAGAACGCAATTCTTCAAAATCTTCCGTATCAACAGGATAAATACCTGCGAATACCATTGGTTTTACATCTTCAAAGCCTTCTATAGCATTGGGAGTGGGATTTTTGGCGTCGGTTACCGTGTCTCCAACTTTGACCTCCCTGGCATCTTTAATACCGGTAATCAGATAACCGACATCCCCGGTTTTGATCTCGGTTTGAGGGTATTTATTTAGCCTGAGCGTACCCACTTCATCAGCGAAATAATCCTTGCCGGTTGCCAGAAATTTGATCTTTTGCCCCTTCGTAACACTGCCATTAAAGACTCGAAAATAAGTCTCAACCCCCCGAAATGAGTTGTATACGGAATCAAAAACCAGGGCTTGAAGCGGTGCATCCGGATCTCCTGTCGGAGCAGGAACTTTATCGATAATAGCTTTTAGTATTTCAGAAATGCCAACTCCTTCTTTTGCGCTGGCATGAATAACCTCTTCCGGAGCACAGCCCAATAGATCTACAATATCATCGGTGACTTCTTCAGGGATAGCACTGGGTAGATCTACTTTGTTCAAAACAGGGATGATCTCCAGGTCATTTTCCAGGGCCAGATATAGATTGGAAATCGTTTGTGCCTGTATGCTCTGTGCCGCATCTACGACAAGTAAGGCACCTTCACAGGCTGCAATAGATCGCGAAACCTCATAGGAAAAATCAACATGGCCCGGGGTGTCTATAAGGTTGAGTACGTAATCCTGGCCATCCAATTCATAATTCATTTGAATGGCATGGCTTTTAATTGTAATACCCCGCTCTCTTTCTATATCCATATCATCCAACAGTTGCGCCTTCTTCTCGCGCTCTGTCACGGAGCCGGTAAAATCCAACAGACGATCTGCCAAGGTGCTTTTACCATGGTCAATATGGGCAATGATGCAAAAGTTGCGAATGTGCTTCATGGGGCTTTATCAGGATTTACCTGCAGGCCTGCAAAGATACGTTTTCACCCGCTTATTCCTGCCATTCAGCAATAAACAAATTAGTGTCGCGGGTGCCCCCGTTGTTTCTGTTGCTGGAAAATGCCAGGTATTTACCATCGTTGGAAAAGACGGGAAAGGCATCAAATGTTTTCCCATGTGTCACCCGCTCGAGGTTTTTACCATCGATATCGATGAGGTAAAGGTTAAACGGAAATCCACGCTCGGCTTCAAAATTGCTCGAGAATAAGATTTTTTCGCCGGATGGGTGGAAAAAAGGACTCCAATTGGCATTCCCAAGGAAAGTGAGCTGCCTCAGATCACTTCCATCGGCATTACATATGAACAATTCCATTTCTGTTGGTTGAACCAGCCCCTGGGCAAGGAGGTCTTTGTATTCCTTAATGGCCTCCTCAGTTGTCGGACGGGAAGCCCTAAATATGATTTTTGTGCCGTCCGGGGAGAAAAAAGCCCCGCCATCATAGCCCAAATCATCTGTGATCTGTTTAACATCAGACCCATCAAGATTCATTGTGTACAATTCCAGGTCGCCACTACGCATTGAAGTGAAAACAATTTTATCGCCAGTGGGGGAAACGGTTGCCTCGGCATCGTAGCCTGGTTCATCTGTTAATTGTGCAGTAATATTACCTTGGAGGTCAGCCACAAAGATGTCGAAGGAATCATATACAGGCCAGACATATTTTCCATTTTTTCTTAGGGGTACCTCTGGACATTTGTCACCGTCAAGATGGGTGGAGCCATAGACAAAATGCTTATTGTCTGGCAAGAAATAGGCACAGGTAGTACGTCCTTTGCCTGTGCTGATCATTGGGGGTATCGTATCATTAAAGATCTCGCCTACATTCATAAGGAACATCTGGTCGCATTCCATCCCCCAATTTTCATTATTGGACTGAAAGACCATTTTTGAATCATCAAAACTCCAATAGGCCTCGGCATTGTCTCCGCCAAAAGTGATCTGCTTGATAGATTTAAAATATTTTTCCTCGGGATATATCAAAGTATCTGTTCCGGCCATGAGCGATGTTTCTTCAGAAGTGTCCGAAATCTTGGTTTCGGCACCTTGTTTACAAGAGAAACCGATAACAAAAACAATTATCCATAGGTACTTTTTCATAAGAAGAGTATTTTTGCGCAAAATAATTGTAAAGATGAAGAATAGCCTAATTATTATCGCATTAATCTTACTAATTTTTTCATGTAAGAAAGAAGCTCCAGTTATTGTTAGCCTTGAAGAAGATGTTCGTTTGTTGGCAAGTGACTCGCTTAAAGGCAGAGGGACTGGAACACAGGGAGAATTAGATGCTGCTAATTATATAAAATTCCGAATGGAAAGTCTTAAATTATCTCCTGCCGGGGAAAATGATGGATATTTTCAATCCTTTACGTTTGCTAAAGAAAGGGATCCACATAAGGATATAGAATATGTAGGAGCGACAGACAGCACATTGACAGGGACCAATGTATTAGGGTATATAGACAACCAGGCTGAAAACACAGTTATCATTGGGGCTCATTTTGACCATCTGGGAATGGGCGGACAAGGATCCTTACACAGGGGGGAGCCTGAAATTCACAACGGGGCTGATGATAATGCAAGCGGTGTAGCTGTTATGCTGAAACTTGCAGGGATGCTGCAGAACACCCACACTTCAAATAATTATTTATTCATGGCATTTTCAGGGGAAGAACTCGGACTTTTGGGCTCTAATTATTTTGCCAAAAATCCAACGGTGTCTCTGGATCAGGTGAACTACATGCTGAACATGGATATGGTAGGCAGGCTTCGGGCAGACAGCACCTTGTCTGTTAGTGGTACGGGGACTTCAAACCTGTGGAATCAATCGCTCAACGCTAATAATTCCTCTTTTAAACTGGTTCTTAAGGAATCTGGCGTAGGACCTTCTGACCACACCTCATTTTATTTACAGGATATTCCTGCCCTTCATTTCTTTACGGGGCAACACGAAGACTATCACAAACCCGGCGATGATTATGATAAAATCAACTATGAGGGTATGACCAGGATCGCAGAGTATGTCTATAGCGTTATTGGCGACCTTGACCAGGCTGGCAAACTCAGCTTTAAGAAAACCAAAAATGAAAGCGAAGAGGTGCCGCGTTTTAAAGTAGGCTTGGGCGTTATCCCGGATTATTTATATGACGGCAAAGGCATGCGGATCGATGGTATCAGCGAAGACAAGCCCGCTCAAAAAGCAGGATTGCAAAAAGGAGATATTGTGATCCAGCTTGGAGATAGCCTGGTAACAGATATGATGAGTTACATGAGAGCACTCTCTTCATTTCAGGAAGGCCAAAGCACAGAAGTGGTCGTTACACGTGAGGGTGTAGAGATCCGGGCCAAGATCGATTTTTGATTTTTTGTAATTTTGGAGGTTCATAACGATTTGATTTGACAAAGATCGGTAACATACAACTGCCTGATTTTCCGCTCCTTCTTGCCCCTATGGAAGATGTGAGTGATCCGCCTTTCAGGACTCTTTGTAAAGAGCAGGGAGCTGATGTCGTCTATACAGAATTTATTTCCTCGGAAGGCTTAATACGTGACGCAGCGAAAAGCGTCATGAAATTAGACATATATGAAAAGGAGCGGCCGGTAGGCATACAGATCTTTGGCGCAAACCTGGATTCTATGCTGCAATCGGTTGAAATCGTTGAGAAAACCAATCCGGATATTATCGATATAAATTTTGGTTGCCCTGTGAAAAAAGTGGTAAGCAAAGGTGCAGGAGCGGGGATTCTTAAGGATTTTGATAAGATGGTAAGCCTGACAGAGGCCATGGTAAAGCACACGAAATTGCCAATAACTGTTAAGACGCGTTTGGGATGGGATCACAACTCCATTCGGATTGTTGAGGTTGCCGAACGGCTTCAGGATGTTGGTTGCCAGGCAATATCTATCCACGGACGCACACGTGCACAGATGTACAAAGGATCTGCAGATTGGGCTCCGATTGCAGATGTAAAGAATAATCAGCGCATGCACATCCCGGTGTTTGGCAATGGCGATATTGATTCTCCGCAAGCAGCAAAGAAAATGCGGGACGAATATGGCCTGGATGGTGCTATGATTGGCAGGGCTAGTATAGGCAATCCCTGGTTTTTTAACGAAGTAAAGTACTATTTAAAAACAGGGAAGGAATTGCCCCCAACAAGCTTAGTTGAACGTGTTAATGCAGCCCGAAGGCATCTGCAAATGGCGATTGACTGGAAGGGGGATAAATTAGGTGTTTATGAAACCCGCCGGCACTATACCAATTACTTCAAAGGCATCCCTCATTTCAAAGAATACCGAATGAAAATGGTTACCAGTGATGACGCAAAAGATGTCTTTGCAGCTTTTGACGAAGTAGAGGAAAAGTTTGGGGATCACATTTTTGTGGCCCCTTAATACGCAAGTATTTTTTTTGTCACCCTGCTACTGGCAATTTTCGAGGCAATGATACCAAGCACGATGATCGTTGCCAGAACAATAAAAACATTAAGTAGCTTAAATTCGACGGGATAGGCCAGACTCGGGGTGATTTTAAGCCAGCCAAATTGGATTTGAGTCCAAACCAGGATACTGGCCAATAAAATACCCAGCACGCCTCCGAGACTTGTAACCAGCACGCCTTGCATAAAATAGACGCGGCGAATTTCTTTAATGGTCGTCCCCAGGCTATAAAGTGTTCTGGAATTCTGCTGCTTGTCAAGGATCATCATAATAATAGCACCAACAACATTAAATAAGGCAATGACCAATACCAGGGTAAAGATGAGGTATGTTGCCATGTTTTCAGTGTTGAGCATGCGATACAAAGTGCTGTTTAATTCCTGGCGATTTTTTAGCTGAACTTCGCCACCTAAAATCTCGGATATTTTAGCTTTCATACTTGGGATGTCGGTGTCCGGAGCGAGTTTGAAATTAATGCCACTCAGAATCGTGCTATCTTTTTCCAGCAAAGCCTGGACCAATCCAAGCTCAGCAAAAACATAGGATTTATCCAGCGCTTCTTCAACCGCAAATACACCGCTTAACACAAGGGGAAATTCGTTGTAGGGCTTTGCATCTAAACCTCCTCTACCCAGGGAACCTTCTCCGGGTTTTGGAGCCAGAACAATTAGCGGACTTTGAAAATCATTAAGGGTTAGGCTAAGTAGATTAGCTACGCCAATTCCGGCGACAGCTAATTGTGAATTCACCTCCCATTTACCCCAGTAGATCGTGCTGTCAATTCCGGTGGTTTTAGGATAGGTGTCATCTACGCCTTTAATAACAGCAACATGACTTTTTTGTTCGTGCGAAAGGTATACGCGTTCTTCAATTTCAGGTGCAAATGATGTGATTTCTTCAAGCTGTGATAATTGAGTACGCTGCCCCTCTGTAAAAGAGAAAAACTTCCCGCTTTGGGGCACTGCTTTGAGATCAGGATCAAAACTTTCGCTAAAAGAGAGGCTAAAAGTTCGCAGGCCGGCAAAACCCGAAAGAACAATAAACAATGCCGCCGCGCCAATAACTATAACAAGAAAGGTTATAAAATTGATAATATTGATGGCATTCTGGCTACTCCTGGAGCGAACGTATCTCTTAGCGATATAAAAAGGAAAGTTCACGCTTAGGATTTTTTACGTTTCGGAAGGAGGTCTGGGTTCTCAATTGGGTTTTCCCCTTTTTTCAATGAATGATCGATCTTTTCAATATAGTCCAGGCTATCATCGTGATAAAATGCAAGTTCCGGAACACGTCTGAGTTGATGCCTGGTACGCTTAGCAAGCTCATTTCGTATAAAGGGTAAATTGTTGTTGATGCCTTCCATTATGGCAGGGACCTCAGCTTGTGGAAAAACGCTGACATAGATCTTTGCCTGGGACAGGTCTACGGTGACAGACACTTTTGAAACAGAGACAATAGTCCCCTTGAATCCGCCGTCTGTTGCAGCCCGCTGTAATATGTCGGCCAGATCTTTTTGAATAACCCCTGCGATCTTCTTTTGTCGTTGCGTTTCCATTGCCGCAAAATTACGTCAAATAATGCGTATTTTTGAGGCTTTATTTAAGGAGAAATAAGTGGATAAGATAGAGCATATTGGCATTGCCGTAAAAGACATGGAAGTTTCTAACAAGATCTTTGAAAAGTTGTTGGGTGCTCCACCCTATAAACAAGAGTTGGTTTTAACGGAAGGCGTTCGCACATCTTTTTTTGAGAGCGGACCTAATAAGATCGAACTTTTAGAAGCAACAACTGAGGATAGTCCTATCGCTAAATTTTTGGAAAAACGCGGTGAGGGGATTCATCATATCGCTTTTGCTGTCGAAGATATAAGAGCTGATATGGAGCGTCTTAAAAATGAAGGTTTTATCCTGTTATCGGAAGAGCCAAAATCAGGGGCAGACAATAAATGGGTAGCATTTTTGCACCCAAAAAGCACAAATGGTGTTTTAATAGAACTCTGCCAGGACAAAGAATAATGGGTCTCATCTGTCTTTGTGGCTGATAAAATAAATGTATTTTTGCACACCCAGATAAATTCCTATTCACTTGGAATTTGTCATTTGTCATTTTCAAATTTGGGTCTCCCGAATTTGGTCCTATAGCTCAGCTGGTTAGAGCACTTGACTCATAATCAAGGGGTCCCTGGTTCGAGCCCAGGTGGGACCACATCAAGCAGAAAACCCCACGCATTAGCGTGGGGTTATTTTTTGGGAACTGGCGTCAAAAACTTGTTTTTGAAAGTCAGTGGACAAAAAGTAACGCAGCCCGGCAGGGCTGATGGGTTTCTATTTGCAGTAGCGGGACTTCTCTGGTCCATTCGCGAAGCGAATGAACCCAGGTGACCTTTGCAATAAAAAGTGCATGTGCTATTAGTCATCTCACCGGCTTGAACCTCTAT
>Ga0224508_10003272_pt1 | contig 13425 bp, 9 predicted proteins | sample SF_Jan12_sed_USG_4_FD_170157 | JGI IMG/M metagenome (GOLD analysis project Ga0224508, IMG submission 170157) | Sediment microbial communities from San Francisco Bay, California, United States - SF_Jan12_sed_USGS_21 | ecosystem: Environmental > Aquatic > Marine > Sediment | place: USA: California...
AGCCTAGCCGTTCCGAGGCAGCCGCTGATCGTCGGCCCAGTCTGTCGCAATTCGAAAGGGGTCCCACGCTCGGCGGGGCGCTCGACCGACCTAAAATCCCAGACACCGGAGAAGGGTGCCACGCCTCCGGCAGAAGCGCCGGGGGCCTGGGCTCCAGCCGATCCGGCAATAGCGACAGTAGCAACGACGACGGCGGCGGAAGCACTAGCCCTGAGCATGAGATTTTCCCGGGAACGCGACGCTCTCCTGCCGCAGTATAGGCGCGATGAGCGCCACACTTCAGATGCAAAGTCAGGCCCGATCAGATTGTTGCCTTGCCGAGGCACGACAGACGAATTTGGCTTGGCGACGGCGAGGCTCTAGAATCTCCTATCGTCCGCTCCGCGTCTGCAATTGCGGGGTTCCAGAGTTTTCGTCACGACTCGCGAGCAATGCGACCGTCGGGATCCGTTCCGGACATTCGTGACTCGCGAGATTTCACATGTGAGAGGTCATCATGAGCACCGAAACTGAAGTGCGCGTCGTCAGCTCCGACGGAACCCCGAAGGCTCTTCCAACGTCCGCGGTCGACGGGCTACGGAAGCAGATGACTGGTGCGGTTGTCCTGCCTGGCGAGCAAGGTTACGACCAGCTCCGCGAAGTCTGGAACGGCCAGATCGATCGGCGGCCGGGACTGATCACCCGAGTCGCTGACGCCGACGACGTCGTCGCCGCCGTGAACTTCGCCCGCGACAATGAGCTGCTGGTGTCCGTCCGCGGTGGCGGCCACAACATGCCTGGTCTCGCCGTGTCCGATGGCGGTCTCATGCTCGACCTCCACGCACTCAGAAACACCCGCGTCGACCCTGTGGCGCGACGTGCGTACGCCGAACCGGGGGCCTGCTGGGTCGACTTCGACTACGAGTGTCAGTCGTTCGGTCTGGCCACTCCGGGCGGCGCGGTGTCACACACCGGTATCGCCGGCCTCACCTTGGGCGGCGGTGTCGGGTGGTTGAGCGGCAAGTACGGCCTGACATGCGACAACGTCGTGTCGTTCGATGTCGTGACGCCTGACGGCACGCTCCGCCGGGCCAACGCGCAGGAGAATCCAGACCTCTATTGGGGCCTGCGAGGCGGCGGCGGCAACTTCGGTATCGTCACGAAGTTCGAGTATCAGCTCCACCCAGTCGGAACGATGCTGGGTGGAATGATCCTGTATCCCTTCGACAGCGCGACGGCGTTCATGCGAGGCTACGCAGCCTGGGTTCCGAGCTGCCCCGATGAGCTGACCACCTTTGCCGGCATATTCACACTGCCAGACGCGACGGTGGTCGCGGGCGCCATCCTGGCATACAACGGGGACAACGCACAGGGTCAGCAGGCGATCGAGCCGTTCAGCAAGTTCGCGACGCCGATGGCCGACCTGACAGGCCCGATACGATACTGCAAGCTGCAACAGCTCATCGACGAACAGACGGCACCGCATCGGCGCTACTACGTCAAGTCGAACCTGATGCGCGAGATTTCCGACGAGGCGATAGAGATCGTCGTGGAGGCCTACAAGAAGGTTCCGTCCGCCCTCTCGATGATGGCCTTCCAGCAGTTTGGCAATGGCATCGGCCGCGTCCCCAAGGACGCCACGGCCTACGGCCACCGAGGCGAGAAGACGGAACAGATGACGTTCTCTGCCTGGGAGGACCCAGCAAAGGACGAAGAGAACAAGCAATGGGCGCGCGAGGTGTCAGACCTCGTGCAACCGTATGCGCACGGCCACTACGTCAACCAGGTGGGGCTGGAGTCAGAGGAAGGCGCCAGCCGCATTCAGGCGGCGTACGGGGACAACTGGGACCGACTCGTCGCGCTGAAGAACAAGTACGACCCGGCGAACCTGCTGCGCCACAACCAGAACATCAGACCATCGGAACCGGCCACGGTCGGTAGCTAGCAGCGAACTGAGCGGGCATTGCGCCGCGCGGCCTAAATGGGAAGGATCCGTGGATGCGAATACTGAACCACTTCCTCGTCGTTGCCTGCCTGGTCGGATGGGTCGGTGCGACCGTCTGGAGCCAGCCGACCCCTGACGTCGTCACCCTCGATCCCGCACTTGCGGAAGTCGTCTCCCCGAATGCCAAACTCGAGACGCTGAAGGACGACTACTTCGGGTACACCGAGGGACCCGTCTGGGTGGACGAGGGCTCGTCGGGATACCTCCTCTTCAGCGACATGGCGGCCAACCGGATCTACCGGTGGACGCGGGAAGACCAGTTCTCCGTCTATCTCGAGCGCGCCGGATTCACCGGGAGGAGCTTTCCGAACCCGCGCATACTCAGCAACCGCCGACTACAGGTTGTGATTCTCGGCACTAACGGACTGGCGCTCGACACCGAAGGACGCCTGATCCTGTCGGCCCACGGTGACCGTGCCCTCGTGCGCCTCGAGAAGGACGGCACGCGCACCGTTCTCGCAGATCGGTACGAGGGTAACCGGATCAACGGACCCAACGACGTCGTCGTGAAATCGGACGGCTCGATCTACTTCAGTGACCGCGGCAGTGCCATGCCTGGCGACAGCAGTGAGCGCGAGCTCCCATACACCGCACTCTTCCGGTGGCACGAGGGGACGCTCCAGCCACTCGACAAGGATCCGCAGGTCAACGGGATGGCCTTCTCGCCGGACGAGCGTTACCTCTACGTCGGCGGTGGCCGGCGCATCCGGCGCTTCGAGGTACTGCCGGACGGGACCATCGCGAATCCTGAGGTGTTTGTCGATCCGAGCACCCACGAGACGTTTGGTTACGCCGACGGGTTCAAAGTCGATCCGAACGGCAATCTCTTCACAACGGCGGGCGCGGGCGGCGTGTGGATCGTGTCGCCCCAGGGGAAGCTGCTCGGCAGGATCCCCACACCGGAGCCGGGGACGAACGTCGCCTTCGGCGATCCCGACGGCAGGGGCCTCTACATCACGAGTGCTAGAAGCGTGTACTACATGCAGCTGGATGGAAGAGCACCGTGACAATCGACAATGTGTCAGGCATGATGTCCCGCGGTCGGCTTCGCTCCCGGCTGTGTCTGCTTGCACACGAAGAAAGCAGAACGCCGGCCAACGGGAGCGAGGCCGCTCAGCACATGAATCTATTTGAGGAGAGCACATGAGATTGACGACAGGAGTAGTAACCGCACTCGTAGGGCTGTTGGTGTCCGGCGTTGGCATGACGCCAGCGGTGGAAGCGGGTCAGGGCGGGGTCACGTTCGAGCTCGGTGAAGGCACGAAGGCCCGGTACCGGGTGGAAGAGCGCCTGGTCGGCGTTGATTTCGGCAACGAAGCGGTTGGGACCACAGAGGCAGTCACCGGCAAGATCGTGTTGAAGGCAGACGGTTCGGTCGACGCCGCACAGTCGAACATCACCGTCGACATGCGCACCTTCGAGAGCGACCAGTCTTTGCGCGACCAGTATGTGGGGGGCGTCGTGCTCCAGACCCAAGAGTTTCCGATGCTGGAGTTCGTTCCCAACCGTGCCGAGGGGCTGCCCCATCCCCTGCCTGAAGGCACCCCGTTCGAGCAGAACCCCGCTATCACCATTCCCAGTGCCGTCGGGTTCGACTTGATTGGCGACGTGACGATGCACGGCGTGACATCGGAGGTCACCTGGAGGGTCGTCGCAACGCTGCTTCCCGATGCCGCAGCCGGGCGCGCCACCGCCTCTGTGACGTTCGACACCTTTGGCCTCACAAAGCCGGTGATTCCGCTCCTGGCGAGCGCGGAGGATACGATCAATCTTGAGATCGAGTTCCGGGCGACACGGTCGGGAATGTAGTCGATTCGCTCAGAATGCCTGCGCCTGGGTGCCGGGAGGCACCTGGGCGCGGGAATCGTCCCGGCCCACATCGCCCCATTGCCGCACTCCCTCAGTCGTAGTAAGCTACGCAGACGTCCATTTTTCACGAGAGGATTAGCTGTGCTCCGAACCTGCCTTGTACTCGCTCAAGTCTTCATCCTGAGCGGATTGATGAGTGCCCAAGAGGCAACGTCCCAGGAAGAGAAGTTTGGCCGCAAGATTTTTCAGTCGCGATGTTCCATGTGCCATGTCGGGCAAGCTCCGGCCACCGAGCTCGCCGACGGAACGTCTGGGCAGCAGTGGACCTTCGGTCCCCTGCTGAGCAAGACGCACGCCGCCAACGAGGAAGTGCTGCGCGACAAGATAGAAAACGGTGGCCCCAAGATGCCTGGCTACAGCCTGAGTTTGACTGACGAAGACATCGATCACGTGATTGCGTTCATGAAGACTATTGAGGAGCCTCTCACGATACTCGCGAACGACCTTCCGGGTGAGTAAGGAGCACACATGACAACACAACGACGAACACTGCATCAGATCGGTTTTGCCATCGCTCTCGCTGGGGTTCTCATGCTGGGGCTCCCGGCACACAGCGCCGGGCAGGGTTTACTCACCGGCACCATCACGTCGCCAAGCGGAGCACCGATTGAGGGCGTCGCTGTCTCGGCGAAGGTGGCCGGCCATCCAATGACGACGTCGGTCTACACCGGCGCCGACGGGCGCTATTTCTTCCCAGCGATGGAGAGCAACGAGTACAACGTGTGGGCGCAGGCGGTTGGCCTGGAACGTGCGGAGGCGACTGCTAATGTTGGCTCCGGAAACGTGAATCTCGACTTCCAAATGGCGGAGACGACAGACATCGTCCGGCAGTTGTCAGGCTACCAGGTCCTGGCCGCGCTCCCCGAGGATACAAGAGAGCACCGCCGGGGCAAGGCGCTCTTTCAGAAGAACTGCACCTACTGCCACCAGACCAGCACGGCCCTGCGCCCTCGCTTTGACCAAGATGGCTGGGACACGATCGTGAGCGTGATGCTCAACGGGTTCTCGCCGAACAACGAGGGAGAGCTCACGGAGGTGCAGCAGGAGCTCGCCAACTATCTCACCAAGATGCGAGGACCGGGTCCGTCACCGATGAATCCGCAGGTGTTCCGGCCGATGGGAGAAGCGACGTTACCGGTTGTCTACGAATACGACGTCGAGTACGACGGCGGCGGCTATTCGGCACACAACGGCAGCGACTGGAGATTCGGCCCGGCCAGCTCCGCCGGCGGAACCGGTGCCATGCACGACTCGGCGATCGATGCCGACGGCAATCTGTGGTTTACCTCCACGCGGCGGAGCACCGAACGAACGGTCGCCAGGGTGGATGCCGTGACGGGTGAGACGACGAGCTACGGTGTGCCGCTGGGGAACGGAGAAATGGCGCGCTCGCACGGGATCTTCCCAGCCGACGACGGCAAGATCTACTTCAACGCGTCCCCCAGGATTGCGTGGCTCGACGGCACGCTCGGCATCATCGATCCCGAAGCGGTCGATAGGGTTGACGGGGAAGTTATCCAGTCTATTCCGGCACCGGCCGGAGTCAGCGGATGGCTAGGCATCGACGGGATGGGCAAGATCTGGGCTGCAAGCGGCACGATGCAGGAAGGTGGCGCGCTCCGCTACGACCCAGACACTGGGGAGTTCATGCATTTCGAATCGCCGACCGGTGGCCTCACCTACGGCATCGCAGGGGATCGGTTGGGTAACGGCTGGTGGATGGCTGTCAACGACGACATCATCGTGCACGGCAACCCGGAAACTGGTGAGATCACCGAGATCCCACTGCCGGAGCAGCCGCTGGCCGAGTACCTGCAGCCGGGTGACCTCGCCGACGGCGAGCACTTCGGACATCCAGGCCTCGGTGGCGATCAGTCACCGCGCCGTCCGTATGCCGATCTCAACGGCGACTACCTGTGGGTGCCGAACTTCTTCGGCAACACGATCGTGCGCATCGACATCAATACCAAGGAGCTGAAGTACTTTGCGGTTCCCTTCGCGGGGATGAACCCCTACGAGGCGATGGTCGATAGTCAGAGCCGACTCTGGGTAACCTTCCAGAATTCGGACGAGATGGGACGGTTCGATCCCGATACCGAGACCTGGACGATGTACAGCTATCCGACCAAGGGTATGGCGCAGCGCCACAACCACATGCTCGAGGCTGACGGCGTCTTGCAGTTCGCGTCGGCTTCTGGCGCGTCGCACCGCGTTGGCCGAATGGTGATACGCAGCGAAGCTGACGTGCAGGCACTTCGCGAGCAGGTTAGCGGAAACTAAGATTAGGAAACCCTGGGGTAGGTGGCCCTGTGCCACCTGCCCCAGGCAACACTTTGCACGCCCCTCGGCCCTCCGAATGACACCGGCGCCCTCTCAGCCGGGCCTCTCAACGACTTGACGTATCCGGCGAGTGGGTGGAAGATAGCGTCTACGCCTGGCGGCGTGGGGGCCGTCTCAAGCGACGGGGCCGATCCGGGAGGATCGCGAGAGCACTCAGGGAGGAAAACTGTGATGAAGAAACTTCTCGTGGCGCTGTTGGTAGTGCCATTCGTCCAGGTCCAGAGCGCATCGGCGCAGACCGCTACCGGTAACCCAGACAACGGCCCCGGTGTCTTCGCAGGCAAGCTCTGTCGTATGTGCCACGGCGACGCCGGCGAGGGCGGATTCGGCCCTGACCTGGCCGGCGGCCGAGGCTTGACCCTCAAGCAGTTCACCCGGGCTATCCGCCAGCCGTGGGGCGTCATGCCTCCCTACAACGAGAACCAGATGCCGGAGCAGCAGATCCTCGACGCCTACGCCTGGCTGAACAGCCTGGAGCCGGTCGACGAGCCCGGCGAATGGCACTGGCGGAAAGCCCCTGAGACGGCGGCGTTGGGCCAGCAGCTCTACATCAACCACGGTTGCGGACAGTGTCACGAGCCCGAGAACAAGTTCGGTCGGAAGTGGCTCGGGGAGCACGCGAAGAACGTCGACTACGAATACTTCGCCAAGCAGATCTACAACCACACAGAGAAGTACCCCCGTGGCTCGATGGGCGACTACTCGAAGCTGCGGTTGCCCGAGAGCGTGCTCCGCGAGATCTACCAGTGGATGGTGGTCGATATCGGAATGCGTGCCTCGATCAACGCCTTCATGTCGGCCGGCGAGCAAGCAGGGGGAAACACGACCTACAACCTGCCGCTCAGCAACGCCGGAGTGGAGAACATCGGGTTGGATGCCGAGGGACTCACCGTATTCATACGGATACCTGAGGGTAGGGAAATCGTCTCTGCGACGGGACCCGGCTACCAGGGCATCCAGCCGCTGGCGACGCTCGGTCTCCTACCGGGTCTTTCGTTGGCACCGCACTCTCACGATGACACTGGTCACGTGGAGCGACCGACGCCCGACCTCACTCGTGATGTGATGGTCTGGAAGATGGACCGCCTAGATGCCGGTGAGCGCGTAGAGGTGTCGTTCACGATGACTGGCCCACCGGACGCAGAGGTGGCCGAAGGGTTCGAGGGCTCGACAGTGCACTGGGAGAATCCAGGGCGGAACGCCAATGGCAGCCCGCCGATCATGGTCTATCGCGACCTGCGAGTGCCGGACGAGGGCGACCACGAGGTCATCCGGTTCTTCGCGCCGCGGCCTTCGCAGTAGCGGTCGAACCACTGCTCAACCAAAGGGGCTGGGAACACGGGCCACACGGCCGATGTTCCCAGCCCCTTTTCTTTTCGCCGGACGAGCCGGGACGACACCCGTTAGCGCCTCACATTCCCGTGCTCGCTAAGCCCGGTGAGCTTCCAGCGAGGTGGACCTGACTCCTGAGGAACCCGCATCCCGAACCAGATCGTCCCGTTCTCGTCGGTCTCGAGCTTCGGAGTATGCGCCTCGAGGTCGGGATAGGGCACATAGGTGTATTGACTCGTCGTCTGGTCGAACTTCACCAGCGCGTTATAGACGTCGTTCGTCACCCAGAGATTGTCCTCGAGGTCTGGCCACACCTCGTACGGGCTGCCGTATTTCAACGGCAACGGGAACTCAGTAACCTCGCCAGTCTCAGGATCGATCCGTGACAAGGCGTTGCCGAAGAACTGGCAGGCCCAGACCTGGCCCTTCGAGTCGACTGAGAGCCGGCGCGACGGTGAAGCAATCGGATAGGCGACCCAGCGGTCGGCCCTAGAGTCGTACATTCCGATCGCTGCCGTCGACAACCCAACCGACCAGACGCGGTCCTGAGCGTCAGTGGTGATGCCGTAGCCGTTCCACCCGCGCACGTTCCACTTTTCCAGCACGTCGTACTCGGTCACCTCGTTGGTCACCGGGTCGAACTTGCCAACCAGACTCGCGCTCGTGAAGTTCGAAAACCACACATTGCCCTGGGTGTCGGCACGGAGTGTGTGCTGCCAGGCGCCCTCGGTCTGCACCGGATAGCGCTGGAGGTCGTCGGTCGCCGGGTCGAGCACTCCGATATGGTTGCCGGCGATCTCGGTCCAGTAGACCCGTCCACGGTCCTCGATGATGCCGTGCACGAACACCCGGTCGGCCGGAGGAGGAATCTGCCACGCCTTCTCGCGCTCGTCGGGATCCAGCGTCAAGGTGTCGACGGCCACGACGGCGCCGAGCGTGCCCGACAGCCAGACCCTGCCTGGTGTCGTCTGACTCGGAAACGGGTCGTGAATGTTGTGACCCGGCTGCAACTCATACTGCACGTACACCGCCTCAGCGAGTGCCGCCTCGTCGCGAACGATCGGGTCGAGCTCGAGCTCACGCTCTGGGTGCCCAGGTGGGAACAGCCGGGTCAAGTAGCTGATGATCGCTTCCTTCTCGTCAGGGGACACCATGGCGTCGCTCACGAGCGGAAACCCGCCTGGCCGGCTGAACATCCGCTCGACCGACGACCGCCACTCGGCCTCTGTCCGCCCGCCTTTGCGGTGCCAGGCGCTGGTGGCACGGCCGAGGTGTCCTATCCCGGCCGACGAGTGACACGGGAAGCATGACTCAAGCATGACGTCGCGCGCCGGTGACGGCGGATACAGCGTGTCGAAGTCCACAAGCTCCACGTCGGACGTCTCTTGCAGTGCCACGATCGCGAGGTCGACGGCGCTGGTCTGACCTGCGCTGACCTCTGCACGACCGACCGGCGATTCGTATCCTTCTTCGACCACGGAGACGTCGTATCCCCCAGGCGGAAGGTTGAAGATCTCGTATTGCCCCCCGACCGTGAATACGGTGTAGCTGATACGACGCTCGGCGTCGCGCGCTCTCACACGAAACGACCGGACGTCGCCCTGGTCGGCGGTCACGCTGCCGGCGATGACGCCACTCGCGGCAGGATCTTGCGCGTAGCCGGTCGTTGCGGTCAGGACCATCAGGCCGACCGTCATACTCAACCCAAGGAGAATCGTCTTCATTGCCATGCCCTCATGAATTAGACGGGGCTTCGCCCCGAACCCCCGCCCGGCTTGCACGACCCCCTCTGCACCGCACCACGCCGGGCGAGGCGCGCTGTGCGCGCCTTTGTCGTACTGTCAGCGACGAGTACTCCGAGCAAGTCTATCTCGGTGGCCGAGGCCGGCGCGAGCCCCGGTTGGGCAAAAAAAAGGCCCTGGGAGTCGTCCCCCAGGGCCCTGCAACTGTCGAGGCTGAAGTCGTGCTAGTCGAGCGGCTCCACCCGAATGACACGTGCGTTCCGGGTGTTTGCCATCCAGACCACCGGCCGATCCGTCGACGGGTCGATGGTGATCTTCTTCGAATCGAAGTCGGTCGGCATGAGGTACTCGATGACTTCACCCGTCGCGGTGTCCACCCGTGACACGCGCTCCGTCATGTTGCTGGAAGCGTAGACGTGACCGTTCATGTCTGGAGAAGAGGCAGCGTAGGGCGTCGTGTATCTGATCGGCAACTGCCATTCTTTGAACGCCTCGGTCTTCGTGTCGAACATCCCTACCTTGTCCCCTGTGTACTCCGCGAACCAGATACGGTCCTGGGAATCCATCGAGTTGCGGCGCGGCATTGCGCTCCGGGTCGGCGTCGGGAAGAACCTCGCCTTGCCGGTATCCTTGTCGGCGGTGATCATGACGTCGCCGAAGTAGCCGGTGCACCACGGGTTGCCCATCGAGTCTGCCGTGAGCTGATAGCAGGCGACAAACCCATTGTTTGGCACGTCGGGGTCCTCCGGCCATGCCCAGGTGCGGTCATGGCTCATTGTTTCGGTGTTCACGCGAAAGAAGGTGGCCATGCCGGTCCAAATGTTCCCATCACCGCCCTGCGCGACGAATTGGCCGTTGGCGCCGTCCACCATGTCAATCTCTCCCGTCTCCGGATCGAGTCTGGTAACGACCGACGCACCGTTGTCGATGCGCATTGGGAACCAGGCGAAGCCCCGGTCGTCGACAAGGATGTCACGTGTCCCCATGAGGCTGCCTTCCCGGACCCCTGGTAGCTCATATTCCCTGAACTCGTTGGTCTTCGGATTCAGCATCCCGACCATCATGTTGCTTTCGTCGCCGTACCAGAAGTTGCCATTGTTATCGACGACCCCATCGTGAGTCATCGTGGCCCTGCGTGGCTGGTCCCACTGCGTCACGATGACGCGCGTCGCCTTACCTGACGGTCGCGGCAGGTACTCCATCTCAAACGGGAGCTCCGTCCTGCCGCCACTCATGTTGACCCTGGACAGATACTCACCGAGATCATTGCCCTGGAAGCGGCCCCACGGCGCCTCCTCTGGCTTCTCCACAACCCGCTCAGGCCTCGGTGAGTCTCTCGGAAGACCGAACGAATCGCCATACTGTGCCTCGATCTGCCGGCCGGCGCGGTTGTCATCGCTGTGCGCTGTCCCATCCGGATAGTAGTGCTGCATCCGCCGGATGACATTCGGCCACTGCGCCGGGGCATGCCTGGAGCGTACGGTTCGTTTGAACGTGTGGCAGTAGGCGCAGCTGAGAGCGGTGTAGACCAGCCGGTCCTTCTCGTCCTTCGTGCCTGGCATGCTGTTGACAATTTCGACGGAGGAGACCCCCGCGAGGGGATCGCTGGACCTGTTGAGCGTCAGATTCTGGCTCCGAGTGGTGCTCGCCACCACTTCCACAGGGCCGGGATCTGCCGGGTCGTACCCGCTCGCACGTGTCGTGACGGCGTACGTGCCAGCATCGAGGTGCGTACGCGGGAAGCTGTAGCGGCCCTGCGCGTTGCTAACCACTGTCACCGTATGGTTCGCGCCTTCGCCCCGCGCCGTCACCAGCACCCCTTCCATCGCGCCCTCTTCTTGAGAGCTAACGAATCCGGTCAGTGCCTCTGAGCTCTGGGCGTCCAAATCAATCGCTCGCGCACCCCACAGGGCGAGGGCCACGACCGTGGTCACCATCGCCAGTTGTTTCGCTCGCATCAAAGCCTCCTTCGCTGTCGATTTCGTGCGGCCGGGCGCTTCGCGCCGGCCGCAAACGTCCTAGGTCAATCAAAGATTATAGCGTCGAAACGACGCCTGGAAACAGGCAACCCGGACAGGTCGCTGTCGGATGTGGATTACAGTGGGTTCGCTGGGCGAGTCGTGCTACGATCCGGCCTAGATTTGGGTGCCGTCTTGCGGCGCGGAGAAAGCCGCTGCCCTGCCCTTGCTTGGAGAGGAAATAACTATGCGTGCATCTGTGATTGCCGTCGTCGCCCTTGCGCTCTCGACCGCCTTTGCCGTGTCGAGTCAGGCGCAAAGTGGAAGTCTTGAAGTCTTCGGAAGCAAGACCATCACGCACATCGGCGTCGTGGTTCCCGACGTCGAAAAGGCTGCGAAAGCGTTCACCGATATCTTCGGCGTCCCGGTCTCACCTGCCAAGGACGTCAAACCAACCGGCTTCCCACCTGACTACGCCGGCGATCGGTCGGCCTACACCCGCGTGATCGAGGTGCAATTCGACAACATGGTCGTCGAGCTTTCCCAGCCGATGGGAGGACCGAGCCCCTGGCGAAGCTTCCTCGAGACCGACGGCCAGGCGATTCACCACGTCGCCTTCAACGTGCCTGATGTCGAGGCGCACGTTCGTTTTCTGGAATCGATGGGCGGCAAGCGGATTGTCGGCCAACCGGGTGGCGATGCGGCGCTCGTCGATCTTACGTCTGAGATTGGCATCAGCTTCGCGCTCAACGAGGGGCAGGACGTCCCCAGCTACGTCGTCAACCGGAGGCCCGATGAACGTGCGAGTGGCGGCCTGACGGTGGTGGCAAGGCTCGGCCTGCTCGGGCTCGACACCGATAGCCGGCGGACCTTTTTCAACACCGTCTTTGGCAACTCTGTGCCCGAGCCGGTCGACGAGCGCGGTCTCTCGTTCCCCGAGGGTTTTACCGGCGATCCCGAGTCGGGGATGCGTCACATCTTCGTCCCATTCGACAACCTCTGGATCAACGTCATTCAGCCACTTGGCGGGGAGAGCCCCTGGCGCAACATGGTGGCAAACAACCAGCACTACCTGTTCTTCGCGGTGGAAGATGGCGGTGCGGTTGCCGAGATGCTAGAGGAGCACGGCGGCACACGGACGCTCGGCACTGCGGGGGGCGGCGTCGCCTACATGGACATGCAGGACCAGCTCGGGTTCACCATATTCCTACTGCCGACCGGCGTTCTGCCGGAATAGTGTCAAACGCTGCGGATATGGTCAGGCACAGATGGCGAGCTCGGCTGGCTCGCCATCGTGCCGAGTCCGTCCAGGCGAGACCGCCCGAGGGACGCAAGGATCAACCGGCGGATCCCCTCACCTCGATGACGATCCCAAGTGTGTCGGTGAAGTCGAGATACTTGCTGGTGCCACCAGGACGGCCGTAGGTCAAGGTTCCGCCCTTCGCTTGTAGCAGGCGAACCATCTCGTCCAATCTATTCCCGACGTCGAACGCGAGGTGGTGCACCGCGTTGCCTCGTTGCTTCTCGAGCGCCTCAGACCAGGGACTCGGTGCTCCCACTGGCTCGATCAACTCGATGCCGATGCCGTTCTCGTGTGTCCAGGTGGTCACCTTGACGTGGGCGTCCTGACTCGCTGTTGACCCTTCGGGGAACTCCATCGCTGTCACAACTTGCGCGGGAGGAATCGTGACACCAAGAACCTCAGCGTAGGCCCTTGCCGCCTCGTCAGCATCTCTCACGACAACCCCGACGTGCGTCACCGGGTGGCTGCCCAGAGTCTCGCCAGGTGTGGCCTTTGTCGTCTGCTGGTCGAGCATGTTGAATACCGGGATCGAAATCGGCTCGAGGGTCGTGCCCAGTTGGTCTCGGAAGTCGACATAGGACCAGGGTGACTCGGTCGTGCCCCCACGCCATTCGCCGCCCTTCTGCACAAGGAGGTCACGCATCTCACCGTAACTGTCAGCAACGCCGAACGAAATATGGTGGACCGTAGTCCCAAACCCCTCAACCGTATCGTGGATCGGCCCCCAGCCGGTGACCGGCTCCTGAATCTCGATCAGGAAATTCGACAGCAGCATCGTCGCCGATTTCGCCACGGCCGCCTCTGAACCGTCTGGAGCGGCGAGCGCGAGCGTCTCGTTGATTGCGGGGACGGGGATATCGAACACCTCTGCAAACGCCTGAGCGGTCGCTTCCGTAT
>Ga0224508_10003273_pt1 | contig 13424 bp, 12 predicted proteins | sample SF_Jan12_sed_USG_4_FD_170157 | JGI IMG/M metagenome (GOLD analysis project Ga0224508, IMG submission 170157) | Sediment microbial communities from San Francisco Bay, California, United States - SF_Jan12_sed_USGS_21 | ecosystem: Environmental > Aquatic > Marine > Sediment | place: USA...
CACCCGGCAAAGAGCGGAACCTCACGCAAGGACTCAGTGCCTTTTCTGATCCCGTCGCCATCGAAGAAGCCTAGCAGTCTGGAGGTCGCAGAAACCGAGCCCGCCCGGCGGCCGGGGGCGACGGAGTGTCCATATTCCGGCGCCAGAGTTTCCTATGAGCCGACGGGGTTCGTTACTACAGCCTGGGCCATCGCTGCCATGACCTCTGCGAGCACTTCCGACTGCGGTGGCATCCCTGGAACCTCTTCGGGGATCTCAGGATCTTGAGCCTCACCGATGCGGTGGAAACGGTCCACGGCCAACTCCAAGAAGTCGGGGTGCGGGAAGACCCAGAATCGATCAGTTCTGACCGCATCGATGACCAGATCGGCCACCGCCGCCGGCTGCATCCCCTCATCAATCGCGCGGCGAACGTGCCCCATCATCACCTCTTGACCGGCATCAGCGACGGGCGACGCCCCCAGATCGCTGGGCCAGTTGCGGTCGGCATCGAGGATGCCGGTCCGGACCCAACCAGGGCACAGGCAACTCACGCCTATGGGCATCTGGGCCGCCTGCATGTTGTTGTAGAGGTCTTCTGTGATGGCCATGACAGCGTGTTTGCTCGCGTCGTAGTGGGGCGCGAAGCCGGGCATGAGCCCGGCTATCGAGGCCGTATTGACGACGTGGCCGCCGCCTGAGGCGATCAGTCCAACCACCCTCGGTTCAGCACTGTGGAATCCACCACTGACAGAGTTCAGCACCGAGCACCTGCGCTCATCGCAAACGAGGACGCCATCGGAAGGATGAGAGCCCGTGGTGATCGACGTCGAGAGCCTCCGTAACCGTCGCGACGACGACCGCTGGAACCGGATCTCGGTCGGCGACATAACCGAGCGGGTCACCTGGGCCACTCCCGACAAGCCAGCGCTCATCGCCACCCCGGATGCGACGGTCGATCCGGCCTACGCCACGGTCACCTACGCCGAGGCCAATCGGCTCGTCAATCGGGTGGCGAACGCCCTCCTTGCGCTCGATCTCGAGCCGACCACCCGCATCGCCATGCTGTGCAACAACTCCAACGAGGCGTGGTTGGCCAAGATCGGGATCGCCAAGGCCGGCCTGGTGGCCGCCCCGGTCAACACCATGATGGCGGCCGACGTGATGGTGGACGCCCTGGCCCGGGTCGAAGCCGAGCTGGCCATCGTCGATCATGCCCTGTGGCAGTCGTTCGAGGAGCCGATGAGGGCCGCCGGGATCGGTCCCCTGGTGGCACTCGGCGCCCCCGACGCCGACGCGGTCCCCAACCTCGATCGGTGGCTCGCCGGACACGATGAGGCCGAACCCGACATCGCGATCCACGGCGACGACATCTGGCAACTGCTGTTCACCTCGGGGACGACCGCCGCCCCCAAGGCAGTGATGATCTCCCACACCTACACCTACCTGGCCGCCTTCAGCCACATGCTGTCGCTGACGAAACGTCTGGACCACGAGAGCAGCATCGTCCTCGGAGCGTTCACGCCGATGGTCTTCCACATCGGCGATCAGATCTTCGCCTTCGGACCGCTCATGTGCGGTGGCACGGTGGTGATGGGTGCCCGACCGGACGGCGACGTCATGGCCGACACCATCACCCGACACGGGGTGACAGCCCTGTTCGGTGGATCGCCGCAGTTCCTCGAGAGCCTGGTGTCGGCCGTCGAGGCCCGCCCCGACGACTACGACCTGTCCAGCGTGACCACGATGTTCTTCGGCTGGGCGGCCCTCGACCCGTCGATCTACGAGCGCTTCCGGGCCCTGGTCCCGTCCGGGGTGAGGACCCACGCCCTGTGCTCGCAGACCGAGGCCATCGCCGGGCACCGGTTCTTCATCGAGCACCACCGGGACCTGTACGAGCGCCAGGCGCCGGCCGTCAACCACGTCGAGATGCCGGCACCGATCATGGCAGCCACGATCTTCGACGCCGACAACCGAGACCTGCGTGACCAGCCCGGTGTCGCCGGCGAGGCCGTGTTCCAGTCGCCGGTGCTGTTCTCGGGGTACTACCGCGACCGCGAGGCAACGGAGGAGGCGCTGGCTGGCGGCTGGTTCCACAGCGGAGACAGCTTCACGATGGGCGAGGACGGCGTCCGCCACATGGTCGACCGCTACAAGGACATCGTGAAGACCGGGGGCGAGAACGTCTCCAGCCAACGGGTCGAAGCCGTGCTCGACCAGCACCCGGCCGTTGCCCGTTCCGCCGTCGTCGGTCTGCCCGACGACCGGTGGGGCGAGATGGTGACCGCCTGCGTCCTTCCCGCCGACGGGGCAACCCTCGACGAGGACGACATCATCGCCTTCGCCCGCCGGCGGCTCGCCGGGTTCGAGACGCCAAAGCGGGTGATCGAGGTCGCCGACCTGCCGACCACGGTCGGGGGAAAGATCCTCAAGTACCGGCTCCGGGAGCGACTCAGCGCCGACTGAGTCGGAGCGCCGGAGGCGCTCCTTCGGGAGTTCGCCATTGGCGAACCATCGGCGAACGTCCTCCGCTACACCGAGTACTCGTGGGTCACCGGCCGACGCCCTTTGGGCTCCTGCGCAGGCCGTTCGCTAGCCTGATCGCACGTTGCCAAGGGGGTGCCGATGACGACCGTCGTCAGTCCAGAGGAAGCGCCGACGGGCGATTACCGGTTCCTCATCCAGGAAGACCGGGTCCACGGCAGCCTCTACACCGATCCGGCCGTCTTCGCCGAGGAGATGAAGCGGATCTTCGTCGACGGCTGGGTGTTCGTTGGCCACGAGTCGGAGATCCCCGACCCCGGCGACTGGGTCGCCCGGCGGGTCGGGCTCGAGCCGGTGCTGCTCACGCGGGGCCGGGACGGCGCGCTGAACGTGATCGCCAACCGGTGCGCCCACCGTGGGACCCGGCTGTGCCCTCAGAACGAGGGCAACGACCGCACGCTCAGGTGTCCCTACCATGGATGGACCTACGGGATCGACGGTGCGCTGCTCGGGGTGACCGGTCCCAAGGGCTTCCACAAGAACAAGGCCGACCTCGGGCTCGACCGGCCAGCGTCGGTCGACGTCTACCAAGGTTTCGTGTTCGCCAACATCAGCGGCACGGCAGGACCACTCGGCGAGCACCTGGGCCGGGGCGGGATCTCGCTCATCGACCGTGCGGTGCAGATGTCGCCGACCGGTCGGGTCGATCTCCGGGGCGGCTGGATCGGCCAACGGGTCGACTCCAACTGGAAGATGTGGCCCGAGAGCAACAACGACGGCTATCACGTGGGCTTCACCCACGAGTCGCTGGCCAGGGCGGTACCGGGCAGCCAATACGACGACATCGTGCTGGGGGGCGAGGGGAAGACCTCGTCGACCACCCGCGACCACGGGCTCGGCCACGTGGAGCTCGACTTCCGATCCAGCTACGAGTCGCAGCTGGCGTGGCTCGGCACCAGCCGAGAGAAGGTGGCGGAGTACTGCGAGGCGATGGAGGCGGCCTACGGTGAGGAGCGGGCCAACCAGATCCTGTGGGACGGGCCCCCTCACGCCAACATCTTCCCCAACCTGTTCCTCGGCGAGATGAACATCGCTCGCATCGATCCCATCTCCCCGGACCGCACCGAGCACTTCCACACGCCGCTCCTGCTGGAGGGTGTGCCCGACAGCCTCAACCGGAGGCTGCTGCTCCAGTCCGAGGCGGCCATGGGTCCGTGCGCCTTCTTCCTCCCCGACGACGTGGCGGTGGCCGAGAGGATGCACGCCGCCTTCAACGCTGGCCTCCAGGCCGACCAGGGGTGGATCGACCTGAGCCGGGGCAATCAGCGGGAACGGGTCGAGGATGGCGTGAAGGTCGGTGACATCACCGACGAGGTCACCAACCGCGGGATCTGGCACCACTACCGCGAGGTGATGGCGAACGGGGTGGGGCGGGCATGACCGTCCAGGTCGACGCCGACACACGGCGCGAGATCGAGGACTTCCTGTATCACGAGGCGAGGCTGGCCGACGAGTCGCGGTACGAGGAGTGGGAGGCACTCGTCACCGACGACATTCACTACTGGGTCCCCTACGGGTCGGGTGACTACGAGCCGGGAACACGGGTCAGCTTCCTCAACGACAACCGCACCCGGCTGGCCACGAGGATTCGACAGCTGATGAGCGGAGTCCGGTACTCCCAGGTTCCGAAGTCCCCGATGCGTCGAATGATCTCCAACATCCAGATCCTCGATGTCGACGGTGACGAGTACACCGTGGGATCCAACTTCGTGATCTACGAGCACGCCGTCCAGGCCACCAACGACATCCACACCTGGGCCGGTCGCGCCACCCACCGGATTCGCCGAACCGACGACGGGCTCCGCATCGCAGCGAAAAAGGTGGAGTTGGTGAACGCCACCGAAGCGCTGCCCAACCTCACGTTCATCATCTGAGGGTCGACGGGACACCGCGATGAGCAACCACCCGCTCTCCGACCGGGCTGCCATCGTCGGCGTCGGTGAGACGGCGTTCGTGCGAGGATCGGGCCGCACCGTGCTCGGCCAGGTTGCGGAGACCTCGCTCCGGGCCATCGCCGACGCCGGCCTGACGCCCAAGGAAGTCGACGGGCTCGTGCTATCGGGGGACAGGATCTTCCCCGAGGCGCTGGCCGCCACCATCGGAATGGACGCGAGCTCCACACCGCCGAGATCGCCCTGTTGAGCCGGGCCAATGCTCAGTCGAACCCCAAGGCCTACATGCGCGGTCGCCCCCTGTCGCTCGAGCAGTACCTCGACTCGCCGATGCTGGCCAGCCCGCTCCGAGTGTTCGACTGCTGTCTCGAAACCGATGGCGCCTGCGCCATGGTCGTCACCGCCGCCGACCGGGCTCGGGATCTTCCCCACGAACCGGTCTATGTGATGGGGGTGGCCGAAGGGCACCCGTTCCCCGGTGACGAGTTCGAGGGACGTCGAGACATCCTGCAGGTCGGGCTGCACGCCGCAGCCCCCAAGGCGTACGAAATGGCCGGCGTCGGGCCGTCGGATCTCGACTTCGCCCAGATCTACGACTGCTTCACCTACGTCGTGCTGCTACAGCTCGAGGCGCTCGGTGTGTGTTGCGAGGGTGAGGCCGGGCCGTACGTCGAGGGTGGGCGGCTGCGGATCGACGGCGAGCTGCCGGTCAACACCCACGGAGGACTGCACTCCGAGGCCCATGTGGAGAGTCTCAACCACATCGTCGAGGCGACGCGCCAGCTGCGACGGGGTGCCGATCTGCAGGTCGAGGGCTGCGAGATCGGTGCCGTCACGGGCTGGGGCAACTTCGCCGAGAGCTCGATGGTGATCCTGCGAAGGTGATGATGACCACGATCGACAGACCGTTGCCACGGCGGGACGGACTCCACGCCAAGTTCTACAACTACTGCCGGCGCCACGAGCTTCGGTTCCAGCGGTGCAGCCAGTGCCGGACCTGGCGGCACCTACCGCGGGAGGTCTGCCACGTGTGCACTTCCAGCGAGTACATGTGGGAACGGTCGGCCGGGTTCGGTCGGCTGTACAGCTGGACCGTCACCCATAGCGCCCTGCACCCCGGGTTCGCCGACGACGTGCCGTACATCTCGGCAATCGTGCACCTCGACGAGGGCGTCCGCATGGTGGCCGACCTGACCGGCGTCGGGCCAGCTGGCCTTGCCGCTGGTCTTCGGGTCGTCGTCTGGTTCGACGACGTCGACCAGCAGACGACGATGCCCCGGTTCCGCCAGCTGATCGAGGTGAGCACGCATCGGGGGAAGGTCGCTAGGGCAGGTCACCGACGACGTCGCTACCGCCTATGCAGCATCGGTCGGGGCCGACGGCGTCATCACTCTGACGCCCGTCGAAGCGGGCCGACGGCTGAACGGGGCGCGCTCGCCGCTATCGACGGGCAACGCTGGGGCTCTCGGCTGACTTCAGTACTACGCTCTGCCCGACGGCGGCCGTCCTAGACAGCTTGACGAAGGGAATGCCGACATGGTCGAGCGGAACGAACGGGTCACCAAGGTGGCGCTCGACATCATCGATGCCATCCAAGACCGCTTGGCCGCTCACGACGTGACGCATCAGGAGTACCGGGCCGCATGGGCTTGGCTCATGGGCCTGGCCCAGTCGGGGGAGGTACCGCTCTTTCTCGACGTGTTCTTCGAGTCGATCGTCGAGCGGAACACGTTCGACGGCGTCGCCGGGTCGGAGCACGCCATGCAGGGCCCGTACTACCTCGATGATCACCCGGTCCTCAGCCCGCCCTACTGCCTCCCGATGCGGGACGACGAGCCGGGCGATGCGATGGTGTTCACCGGGGTGGTGGAGGATCTCGGCGGCAACGGGATCGAAGGAGCGACGGTCGACACCTGGCAGGCCGCCAACGACGGGACGTACTCGGGGTTCGTGCCCGACGTCCCGCGGGGCAACCTGCGGGGGATTTTGACCACCGCAGCAGGCGGCACGTTCCGCTTCAGCACGATCAAGCCGGCGCCGTACCGGATCCCCCACGAAGGTCCAACCGGCGAGTTCCTGCTACTGACGGGGCTGCATCCGTGGCGACCGGCCCACTTCCACTTCACGATCACTGCGGATGGGTACAAGCCCCTGACGACCCAGATCTACTTCCGCGGCGATGAGATCATCGACGGCATCGGTGACATCACCAACGGCGTCAAGGACTCCCTGATCGTCGACGTGGGCCAGGGATCCGATCCGACGGTCGCGTCCGAGCACGGCATCGGGCCGACCTACCTCGTGGCCGACGCGACCTTCGCGCTCGACAGCGCCTGATCGAACCGGGGGATGCCCGAGCGCGACGAGCTGCGGCGGGCCGGGCGTGAGGTGCGGTCGCGCTTGGGATTGGGCGACGAACAGGGCGCAGAGCTTGCGCCCGGGCTCACCGATCTCACCGACGAGCTCGTCTTCGGCAGCGTGTGGTCCCGGCCGGGGCTCGAGCTGGAGGACCGGATGGTCGCCACGTTGTCGGCCCTGACTTGCAAGCAGTACGTGCCGCAACTTCACCGCTTCATCGGCGCTGCGCTCCACATCGGGATGTCACCGCGCCTCGTCCAAGAGGTGTTGCTCCACTGTGGGATGTATGCCGGGATGCCGAGCGCTGCGAGCTCCCTCCGGGTCGTGTCCGAGGTGCTGGATCAACTCGACATCCCGCACCCCGTTGACGTCCTCTCCCCCGCTGCCGAGGTCGACGAGGTAGATCTGGAGCGGCTGTACGCCCGGGGACTGGAGACGATGAACGTGTTGCACGACGAGCGGGCCCGAGACGGGTATGCCGCTCCGGACTCAGCGGCCGCCGACCTGTACGACACGGCCATCCACTACCTGTACGGCGAGATCTGGAACCGCTCCGGCATCACGACCCGTCAGCGGATGATCTGCAGCGTCGCCTCGTTCACCGCACTGCAGATGGAAGGCCAGCAGCGGAAGTTCTTCCGCTCAGCCCTCAACGTCGGGCTAGCACCAACCGAGGTCATCGAGGTGATCGCCCAGACTGCTCCGTATTCAGGGTTCCCGCCGGCGCTGAACGCTCTCACCGTTGCCGAGTCTGTCCTGGGAGCCGGCAGCGGTTGACCGAAATGGTGGCGCTGATCGTCGGGGGTGGCACGTATGCCGACGGTGTGATCAACCGTGCCGGCGAAGCTCGTGAAAGAAGCCGTCGACAACCTGCAGCTCACCCGAACGGACGACCTCGTCGTAGACATACTTTCCAACTGCCAGATCGAGCACGCCGAGACCGAACGGCGAGAACACGACCGGACGATCGGTAGGCAGCCCGCCCGGATCCGCCATCACGTCGGTCAACGTGCCGTGCAGGAACTCTCGGTTGCCCGTTTGCTGCTCGGCCAAGTGGGGCGAGGTGTTGGCTTTCAGGCAGTGTTCGACGTCATCGACCACGTTGGTCGAGGCCAGGATTATCTCTGGCGTGAGGTCCCGCAGCGACACGTGGAGCACCAGCGGATTGTGGGCGAACGACGACAGATCGCCGATGTGTGGCTCACCGGCGACAGTGGCGAAGACGACCAGATCGCTCGATCGAATCAACTGGTCAGCGTCGTCGTGCACGGTTATCGGGCACTCGCTGCCCGACTGTTCCAAGTACTCCCGGAATCCGTTCGCACTCTCAGCTGAGAGATCGTGCAAGCCGATCTCGTCGAACGACCAGCCGGCGCCGGCCAAGAACGAGGAGATGTAACGAGCGATCAGGCCCAGACCTACGAACCCGACGCGCGTCGGGCGCGTCCGGTCACGACTGAGCCAGTCGGCGGCCAGGGCCGCCGAGGCCGCCGTTCTGGTGGCGCTGATGATGGAGCTCTCCAGGCAGGCGAACGGATAGCCGGTGTCGTGGTCGTTGAGAATGAGCACGGCCGAGGCCCGGGGAATACCACTCTGCACGTTTTGGGGGAAACTGGAGATCCACTTCAAGCCGTCGACCCGTACATCTCCGCCAACCGAGGCAGGGAGGGCGATGATCCTCGATGCCGGACGGTCGGGGAATTGCAGGAAGTACGACGGTGGGTTGACTGAATCGCCGATGCCGTGCGTGCGGTAGGTGGCCTCGACCAGGTCGATGATCTGGCTCTCACGACCCTGTAGGACCTGCTGGACCTGGTCGCCGGGAATCACCGCGAACGGGGGCACCGTGATCGGCTCGGACCCGGCTGCGGTATTGGCTGCGTTATCGGTGGTGGTCATTGTGCTCAGGCCTCCGTCGTCGGTGAGCAGTCGGCCAGTTTCACGGTGTCGGCCATGGCGACGAGCACGTCGCGTGGTCCGTCGTAGGCCTCTCGACTGTGGGCGGTTCGAATGTTGTCAACCAGCATCAGGTCCCCGGCTTGCCACGGCTCCCGTACGGTGTTGGCGTCGTAGACCTTGTTGAGCAGTTCCACGACGTCCTGACCGATGGGATCACCGTTGCCGAATCGGGTATTGAACGGCAATCCGTCGGCGCCGTAGAGGTCCACGAGGAACTCGTGTACCTCAGGCTCCATCGTCCATTCGCTGAGGAAGGCGATCTGATTGAACCAGCACAGCTCGCCGGTCTTCGGGTGACGCAGCACGGCGTGCCGGCGCTGCCGGGTGCGCAGCCCTCCGTCGGGCTGCCACTCGAACTCGATGTAGTTGGCCCGGCAGTAGGCCTCAACGGCCTCCCGGTTGTCGGTACCGAAGACCTCGGCCACGGATGCGCCGATCTCTCCGTTGTAGGTGCGAGTGAGGATCCAGCCCTCGCGGGCGAAGCGCTCCACGAGCTCCGTGGGCAGAGCCCGGAGCACGGCCCTCGCATCGGCTACCGCTGTCGCGCCGCCACTGGCCGGTGCGGTGAGGCAAGCGAACATCATCAGGCCCGGGAACTCGAGCGTGTAGCTGAGCTCGTGGTGCATGCACATCTGCTGGTGTGACGGCCACGTCGTGGACGCATACACCCCCTCGGGGTGGATCTCTCGGGAGGCGAAGGCCTCCCGGTCCGCCATCAGGTCGGTGGCGAGGTACTGGAACAGGGCGGCGACGTAGGCCCGGTCGTTGAGACCCAGACCACGGACCAGCACGGCCCCGTGTTCGGTGGCGGCGGCCCGGAGGGAATCCCGATTCACGGTCACCCAAGTGGCTACGTCGCCGTTCGTCTCAGCGATCAGGACGGGAGGTCCGCCTGGTTGCTGCTTCACGTCCAGTCGCGTGGCGGCAGATGATGTCGACATTTCGATGTCCTTTCAATCCTGTTGTTTGGATTCGGGTGTTGGTTGGTGGGTGTTGGTTGTCATTTGGAGCTGGGCAGAGAGGCGGCGGCTTGGCCCACGAGCTGAGCCGCACACTGCGGATTGGTTCGCAGGAAGTAGTGATCGCCTTCGACGAGCTCATGCAGGTCGACGCTGTCGGCCACGAGCTTCCAATCGAGGTGGCCGCTCGGGTAGTTGGCCGTCGCCGGATCATCGACGGCGACGACAACCGTGACGGGCGCCGAGAGCATCGCCGACGGCGGGTTTTGCAACATGTCGACGAACCACTCGTGAGCCGAGACGCAGTCGTGCCGGTAGGCGGCGCCGACATGCTCGGCCTGCGGTGCATCGAGGTCTCCGAGCTTCGTGTAGCCGCTGTCGGCGCTCAGCCCCGCCGCGATATCGGCATTGGTCCGGTTCGCTAGTACCTCCATGGCCGCTCGCCGGTCGGCTGCATCACCGGGCAGCTGGGCGCCGAGGAACACTCGGTGCACCTGCACCCCGGCCGCTTCCAGCGCTCTGGCCGTCTCGACGGCCAGAGGCGTGCCCGACGAGTGGCCCCAGATCATGACGCTGGCCAGGCCGCGCTGCGAGATCTCGGCTGCCACCTGCTCGACCACATCGGCCAGCGGGGCGAACGGCTCCCGTTCGGCGGCCAGGTCATGACCGGGCAGCTCGACGGCGTAGACCGCCAGGCCGCTGTCACCCAGCGCTCGAGCCAGGGGCTGAAAGCTCACCGCGTTACCGCCGGCGTACGGGAAGCACACCAAGGCCGAGACCGGGTCGGCCGGCTCCGACAAGGTCTGCAGCAGCTCGGAGGGGCGGGGCGAACCACCGTCGATCAGAGCAGCCAGATCGGCGAGCACGGGATGACGGGTCAGTTCCTTGAGAGTCACCGCACGATCCAAGGCGATCGCCACCTTCACCGCGAGTAGCGACGTGCCACCTCGGTCGAAGAAGTCGTCATTGCGGCCGATCTGGTCCTCGGGGATGCCGAGTACGGTCGCCCAGTGGCCAGCCAGCCACTGCTCGGTTGGCGTCGTCGGGGCGTCATGGCCTCCCTCGACCACCTCGAGCTCGGCTGCGAGCACACGCAGTGTCTTCTTGTCGACCTTGCCGTTGTCGGTCAACGGCAGGCGCTCGCGCCAGTGGAAGGTCGACGGCACCATGTACTCGGGTAGCGATTCGCCGAGCCGGTCCTGGAAGACAGCGGCGTCGAGCTGGCCCCCGGAGTAGAACCCCACGAGCTGTTTGCTCTTGTCGGTGCGCTCGGTGACGACGACCGCACCCTCACGCACCCCGGGCACGCCGAGGATGGCGTTCTCGATCTCGCCGATCTCGATCCTGAAGCCACGAATCTTGACCTGGGCGTCCCGGCGGCCCCTGAACTCCAGCTTGCCGTCCGGCCGCCAACGTCCGTAGTCGCCACTCCGGTACAGCCGCTCGCCCGGCCGCAATGGATCATCCATGAACGCCAACCGGGTGCGGTCGGGGTCATTGATGTATCCCCGACCGACGCACACGCCGGAGAACACGATCTCGCCCGGAGCGCCGAGCGGCACCGGTGAGAGGTGCTCGTCGACGACGCGGATGTCGACGTTGTTGACCGCGGGGCCGAGCGGCACCGACCCGCTATCGGGCGCCCGATGCATGACCTCGTGGTTGGTGTCGTCGGAGGTCTCGGTGAGGCCGTAGGCATTGGCGAGCTTGATGCCCGGCTGGGTGGCGAACCAGCGCTGAGCGAGCTCGAGGGTGAGCGCCTCACCGGTGACCGAAACGCAATGCAGGTCGGGGAACACCCGGGGGTGCTGCTCCAGGTAGGTCAGCAGGACCTCGAGATAGGAGGGTACGACCTGCATCACGGCGACCCGGCTGGCGACGATCTTGTCGACGAACCGTTGCGGGTCGAGCAAGGTGTCCTGTTCCACCAGGAGAGTCCGCCCGCCGACCAGGAGGGCGGAGATCAGTTGCCAGAGCGAGATGTCGAAACATTGGGGTGCGATCTGGGCGACGATTTGCCCCTCGTCGATCTCGAAGTCGTCGATCTTGGCGTAGAGATGGTTGAGCATGCCCCCGTGCTCGCACATCGCCCCTTTGGGCTCACCGGTGGAGCCGGAGGTGAAGTAGATGTAGGCCAGCTGATCGAAGCCGACCTCGATGCCGAGATCGTCGTTGGCATGGTCTTCCCCCAGGGCGGTCTCGACGAAGAAGCAGTCGACGCCGTCCAGGGAGTCGAGGGCGGCTTCGAGCGTGGTGGTGCTCTCGGGCTCGGTGACCACCAGCTCGCATCCGGCACGAGCGAGCGTGGTCGCGATGCGATCGCTGGGGAAGTGCGGCTCGATGGGCAGGTACACGCCTCCGGCCTTGAAGATCGCCAGCACGCTGGCCATCCAGTCGAGATTCCGCTCGGTGACCACTGCCACCACGCTCTCGACGCCAACGCCCCGAGCCACCAGGGCCCGAGCCAACCGGTTGGCCCGGCCGTTTAGCTCCCGATAGGTCAACCGTCGATCGCGGTGTTCGGCGACGATGGCATCCGGGTGGGCGATCACCCGCTGTTCGAACAGTTCGTGGAACCGGCTGTCCGGTAGCTCCGTGCGCGGCCCGGCCAGCGCTTCGAGCTGGAAGCGAAGCTCTTCGGCCGAGAGCAGGCTCCGGCGTCCATGTTCCGCTCCGGGATCAGCGACCATCAGCGCCAGCGCCGCGAGGTGATAGCTCGCGATCCGGGCGGCGAAGCTGGCATCGACGACGTCGGTCCGATACGTGAGGCGCAGCAACCGCAGGCCTCCTGAGGGGCTCCGCTGGCTCAGGGATGCGTCTTGCCTCGCCGGGGAGGAGAGGCCGGCGTCGAGACAGAACCCCACCGAGAGCACCGTCCCGGCCTCGAGCTCGCGAGGTGCCTCCTCGCAGGGATCGAGCATCGTCTCGAAGGACGGCTCGTCGAGCTCCAGCGTCCGCTCGAGATCGCGGACCGGATAGTCGCTGTGCAGCAGCAGCTCCGACTCGGCTCGATGAGCTTCCGCCACCACCGCTCGCCACGATGCAGGTTCGGTCGAGAGCCGGCAGGGCAGCGGATGCCGACGTTGCTCGGCGACGTAGCCGGTCACGATGTCGCGGTCGCCCGACAGTGCGGCGAGCACCTTGGCATGGGCCGCCAACAGCACTGCGCCGACCGTCACGCCCAGCTGGTCGGCCAAGCGGTGCACGCCGACTGCAAGATCGTCGGGAAGGACTGTCTCGTAGTGAGCTGAGCCGGCCACGGGGGCGCTGGTCCACCGGGGAACCGTTGTGAGTCCTCCCGCGGCAAGCACGCCGCGCCAGTAGTTGTCGTTGGCCTCGGCCGTTTCTCTGTCGTCATGCTGGTTGACTGCGGTCATTTCGGTACCTCCTGGGCTGGGTTGCCCGCCCACACGGCTTGCGCTGGGATCTCTTGGCCTTTCATGAGGAACGAGTCTGCGGACAGGACGGAGTCGGCTCCCATCGACACGCCGTAGTGCACGAAGGCACCGACTCCGAGCGTGCAACCGGGTCCGATCGCGGTTCGGTTCGACTTGAACCCGCCGTCTTCCTGCGAATGGCACTGGATAGTGCTGGCTACGTTCAGGGTGCAGTGGTCGCCGATCGAGGCGAGGGCCTTCTCCGTGATGAAGCAGCCGTCGTCGAAGACTCTGGCGCCTATCCGGACTCCGAGCAGTCGCCAGATCATCGTCTTGAACGGCGTCCCGTTGTAGGC
>Ga0224508_10003274_pt1 | contig 13422 bp, 14 predicted proteins | sample SF_Jan12_sed_USG_4_FD_170157 | JGI IMG/M metagenome (GOLD analysis project Ga0224508, IMG submission 170157) | Sediment microbial communities from San Francisco Bay, California, United States - SF_Jan12_sed_USGS_21 | ecosystem: Environmental > Aquatic > Marine > Sediment | place: USA...
AAGGCGTACCTACAAAACCCATCATCATTGTAGGTTCGCCTTGAGGCGAAGTTAAAGGCTCGACGATATCGACACCGCAGCAAGATACTGCTCCTACGGAATGCCTCACTCGTAGAAGCATCTTCCGGGTGCGACCAGCATTGATTTAACACAACCTCGGCGGCGAGATGCTGCTCCTCCGGAATCTCCCACCCGTAGGAGCGCCTTCTAGGTGCGACGTGTTAGTTGGATCGATGGATGTACCCCTAAAGGCGTACCTACAAAACCCATCATCATTGTAGGTTCGCCTTGAGGCGAACTTAGAGGCTCGACGATATCGACACCGCAGCAAGATACTGCTGCTACGGAATGCCTCACTCGTAGAAGCATCTTCCGGGTGCGACCAGCATTGATCTAACACAACCTCGGCGGCGAGATCCTGCTCCTCCGGAATCTCCCACCCGTAGGAGCACCTTCCAGGTGCGACCAGCATTAATTTAACACAACCTCGGCGGCGAGATCCTGCTCCTGCAAGGTCAGAGGGACTTCGGGGAGACGCTAGCGGATGTCGGCCGCCTCGAGGATCTGTGGGATCTTACTTTCCCAACCTATGGCCATGATGTGCACGCCTTGACACATAGCTTTGATCTCTTTGATCGTTCGCGCGGCGATTTCTACACTCTTTGCGCTGACATCTTCTGCATCGGCGATTTCTTGAATGATTGACTCGGGGATATCAATCCCCGGCACTTTTTCATTCATGTACCGCGCCATCTTCACCGACTTGATAGGGATAACTCCTGCGAGCAGAGCAAAATACCCGTCGGGTAGGATTTCAATGAATTTTTGGAATGCGTTGGCTTCATAGATCGCTTGTGTCTGAAAAAACCTAGCGCCACCATCTATCTTCCTTTTCATGTTCTCGATCTCGTCGTCCATTTTTGATGATCCAGGATTCACCACTGCGCCCAAACAAAATTCCGGTGTACCCTTGAGTTCGTTACCGCTCATATCTCGACCCGCTTGCAGGCCACTCGCGATGGAAAGCAAAGCCGAGGAAAACACATCGAACACAGGCTTTGCATCCGGATGATCCCCAACCTTAGGTGGATCTCCTCCCATGAATACCAGGTTAGACACACCCAGCGCCGACGCCGCTAACATATCCGCTTGCAATCCAATGCGATTGCGGTCCCTGGTGGTCATCTGCACGATGGACTCGACCCCCTGGTCTAGCAATAGATGGGCAACGGCTATGGGTGAGATGCGCATACGTGCGTTGTGGCAATCGGTGAGATTAAAGGCGTCTACATAGTCCTTCAGTGCCGTTGCTTTATCGAACAGCGCCGTTAGGTCGGTACCTTTAGGGGGATTGAGTTCACTGGTAACAACAAACTTTCCGGAACTCAATGTGTCAGCGAACTTACTCATCATTACTACCTGTAGTTGCGGGTCTTATAAATATCGGATGTGAGTTACCTAAAAACACTTGGGAAAAGCGAGGGGCGTAGACTAGAGGCAAACAAACCAGCACGCAAGCGGGTACTTCGTACCACACTCAGACTGGTAGAAATCTCCGTTTGGTGGGTGGAATACTTATCTCTGCTTTTCTTCTTTCCGGCCGAATTGGGAAACACGTTGGAGGGTTTGTGGATCCAGGAATCCCTTCATAGTGGCTTCCGTCTCCAGGGTCATTGCACCCTCTGCATCCAGATGGCAAGCACGATTAATCACGCGTTTCACCTCGCGTACGCTGGCTTCAGGCAACGCCGCAATACGCTGCGCCAAGGACTCGGCCTCCGCCGACAAATCCTTCTCTGGAACCACCTTCCACGCAAGCCCCATTTGTAAGGCTTGATGCGCGTCGATTTGCTCGCCGAAGAGAATTAACCCCTTGGCACGCTGCAGCCCAATCAATTTCGGCAGAAGGGTGGTTACCCCCCCGGTGACAAAGATCCCAAGGGAGACCTCAGGGAAGAAACAGCGCGTACCGATCGCCAGTATCGGGAAATCACAGTTAATCAACCATTCGAATCCGCCGCCCGCCGCCCAGCCATGGATAGCGCCAACAACCATCTTGTCGCCCAGAACCAGCTCCCGAGTGATGTCTTGAATGGACTCGATATAGCCTCGCGCCTCCACTGTAGTGCGCGCCTGCTGATCGAATTCCTTAAGGTCATCACCCGCGCAGAATGCTCTACCTGCTCCACGTAATATGATGACTTTGGTGTGAGGATCAGCGTTGGCTCGAGCAAGGACTCGCTTAAGCTCCACCAACAACGCTGCATTGATCGCATTCAACCGCTCGGGTCGATTAAGCGTGACCGTGCAAACACCGTTCTCGTTGGCAGTTAGCACAGTTTGCATCATGGCTCCGGCTCGCAGATAAGACGACAAGTCTTACCTTGCACCTCAACACTTACACCATGCGAATCAGCTGATCCAAAACAGGATCGGGGCGCTCGGACAGCAATGCATGTCCGGCACCTTTAAACTTTACGGTCTCGGCGTTTGCGATCGCATGGCTAAGCTCTAGGGCTGCCTTTGGCGGCGCCATCATGTCGCGCTCGCCGAGTATCAGCAGGGCCGGACATGAAACCGTTTTGGCGTGCTCCAATCCGTCGGCGTATTCATTGCAAGCCTTGAGGTCGGTGTGCACGACGCCTGGCGCGGCGCGCTCCAACAGCCTGATTCCACCACCCATCATCCACATCCCAGGGGTTGCGTTACCCCCTATGTGGGCCCCGCGGCTGTGACCCCAGACATTAAGCATGTCGAGCGCCAAGTGGTCATTGGCTTTCGAACTGTCGAGCAAGGCATCGGTGACCGGCATGGGCACCGAGGTGCCCACCATCACTAAAGAGCGTACCCGCGACGGGTGTCGTACTGCCGCCTCTAGTGCAGCCAGGGAGCCCATGCTGTGACCGACCACTGCGGCTTGTTCTAGGCCGGCCACATCCAAAACGCGGATGATCCAATCGCCCATCTCTTCAATGCTGGTCAAAAGTGGACCTCCCGAGCGCCCGTGCCCGGGCAAGTCAATGGCGAGCACATTTCGCTTGTGCCGAACAAAATAACGCGTGGGCAATACCCATACGGTGTGATCCATTCCCGCACCGTGAACAAACACTACGGAGGGTAAGGCTGGATCAAATTCCCGATTACCAGTGGCAGCGTACACCACCTTGTCGTCAACTTTCAGCTCCATGGAATTACCTCAAGCCTTTTGTGAAGCATGCAGCCCGCGCCCCAGATCTTCGATCAGGTCCGCCGGATCCTCGATACCGATGGAGACTCGCACCAAACCTTCAGAGATGCCTGCCGCCGCTAAGGCATCGGCGTCCATGCGATGGTGGGTAGTGCTGGCAGGATGGATCACCAAGGATTTCGCATCGCCTACATTGGCAAGATGAGAAAATATCTCCAGCGCCTCTATGAAACGCTGCCCCGCTGCACGGCCACCTTTGATACCGAAGCTAAACACTGCGCCGCAACCTTTAGGCAGCAGTTTCTTTGCAAGTTCGTGATCTGGATGATCAGGCAGTTCAGGATAAGTCACCCATTCCACCGCCTTGTGCTTTGTCAAAAACGCTATCATTTCGCGGGTATTATCAACATGACGCTGCATGCGCAGCGGCAGCGTTTCCACACCCTGCAGAATCAGGAAAGCAGTGTTGGCGCTCATGCACGCGCCAAAATCGCGTGTACCTTCTTTGCGCGCGCGGGTAATGAAGGCAGCGGGCCCAAACTCTTCAGCGAAATCCAAATTGTGGAATCCCTCGTATGGCTCAGTCAGCGTGGGAAACTTCCCCGAAGCTTCCCAATCAAAGGTGCCGCCGTCCACCAGCACCCCACCGATCACCACACCATGCCCGCTTAGGAATTTGGTGGCGGAGTGAAAAATGAGATCCGCGCCGAGGTCAAATGGCTTACACAAATAAGGTGTGGTGAACGTTGAATCTATCAACAAGGGAATGTCAGCGTCATGTGCGATCTCGGAAACAGTGGGGATGTCCAATACATCCAGACCGGGGTTCCCCAGGGTTTCACCGAAGATCAGCCGGGTCTCGGGACGGATAGACTTGCGAAAGGCATCCACATCACGCGGATTGACGAAAGTCGTCTCCACCCCGAAACGCGGCATGGTGTAACTCAACAGGTTATGCGAGCCCCCGTATATAGACTGCGACGACACGATGTGTGATCCAGCGCCCATTAACGTGGCGACGGCGAGGTGCAGGGCCGCCTGTCCACTGGCTGTGGCAATCGCACCGACGCCGCCTTCCAGCGCAGAGATACGTTCCTCCAACACTGCGTTAGTAGGATTGGAGATCCGCGAGTACACATGACCAGTGCGTTCGATATTGAATATTGACGCGGCATGATCAGTACTGCGGAACACATAAGACGTCGTCTGGTAGATCGGTGTCGCACGAGCTCCGGTAGCCGGATCTGGGTGTTGCCCCGCGTGCAGAGACAGCGTGTCGAAGTTTACGGTTTTAGGTTTAGCCATATAATTTTCTGTTCCACTTAAGCGTTCGACTCATCGTAAAGCATTCGTGCAGTGTAGTGCCAAAGGGTGGGCTTGGAAAAGCTATCGAATTCTACGCAGCACCGCCCCAACACTGTTACGCAGATTCGGAGTTGACCTTGAATCCAGGGTTAGAAAAGTCCCTACTTTATATCCCGCGTTCAGCGCCCTGAGCTTTGCGAGCCCGATATGATAGCGAGCACCCTGGGTATTCAGCTCTGACAGAAAACGACGCTTTACAAAATCATAGAGCTCAATGTCCAGGGCATTTTGTTGCTGTATCAAAGCGATGTCTTCCTTGGATATGGGCTGGCTACGCACCTTGCTCACGGTCACATTGGCCCTGACGTAGTACGGTGTGCGCCTCCATCCAAGCGCCTGTGCGATTAACACTAAACTCCGGTCGAAATGCTCCTGCAGGCCCACCACACTGAAGTGATGTCGAATGTTTTGCTTGGCTGAATCGAGGTCTTTCTTTGACATTGGTGAACGTGTGGGCATTCCTACGCGATCACCATCACAGTCTCCTGACAGCAGTCGAGTCTGCCCATTACTCAGTTGTCCTGTGGCGCCGCTTTGAAGGTAGGTCGAGAGACTCATTTTCTTGACTTCATTATGCAGGGGATGCCACGGGTTAGTGGACACAAAGCGATAGTCCGAAACGGCCCTCGCCACCGGATGTCTGAGCAATGTGATGTAAGTTGCCGGTTGGGACAGGAGCTTATGAAGCCCAAAACTCATATGCCCGTGGATGAGCTTGATTTCGCGTCTTTCCTGTTCCGGTAGATTTCGCAATCGCTCAGGCGCACCACGATCAGTCGGATCAAACGGGTATACCATTTCTCGGCGATATTGGCGTTTCAGGATACTAGTCAGGGTGACGCCCCCAGTTTTCGGGAGGTGCACAAAGATTACTGTCGCACCATCCACCACTATTGCTCCCTCGGCCGTCTAACCGCGGCAGCTAAGGTTAACCCTTGAATTCGATCTCGACAAAGGCAAACTCGTATTCATTGGCATTGACGACGTTGTGCTCAACACCGGCGTTACGGAAGTAGGAGACGCCCTGTTTCAACTCCGCGAGGGACTCTGCTCCATCTGGCCCGATTAGTTGGAGACGACCGGTAACCAAGGGCACAACGACGTAGTCGAATTCGTGCCGGTGATACCCGGTGGCGGCACCCGGAGCAAACCGCCACTCGGTGACCCGGGTTCTATTGTTGTCCACTTGCAGGGTAGGTGTGGCAGCAATTGTCATATCGGCTTTTCCACCCGTTGAAAAAGACCGCTGAACCATTACAGACAAGGGTTGCCCAGTCAATGTCCAAACCCGCTGCCACGCCATGCCGTCGGTCGCCCGTCCGGGGGTAACTAACCCAGCCCTAGACTCACCTTACCGTTTTCCTAGAAGCTAGCGCAGCATTGAAATCTCTGCATTCAGCCCCCATTCATATACTAATACTGTAAAATTGATGTCACACTTAGCCATGGACAATAGAACCGCAAAGTTTCATATCGGGCAGGTGGTCCGCCACCGTTCATTCCCGTTTCGCGGTGTGATTTTCGACGTCGACCCAACGTTCGATAACACTGAGGAATGGTGGCTTTCGATACCGGAAAATGTCCGCCCCAGTAAGGATCAACCCTTTTATCACTTGCTCGCGGAAAACGAGCAGTCCAGTTACGTCGCTTATGTATCGGAACAGAATCTGCTTCCAGATGAGACTGGAGAGCCGGTTGCACATCCTGCCGTGTCGGAGTTATTCGGCGAACTGAAAGACGGCGTCTATACTATGACGGCCTCTCGGGCACACTAAGAGGGGCTAGCCGAGTTCTGTGTAGTTAGCTGGATTCTCTTACATAGACCGCTTTGTCTTCTTGGGTCCCAAAGAAGGCGTTATCTCGACGTGAGAGCCAGTGGAATCTCAAGGCAAGCATCAATATCGAGACAACGCTCGTGATTAGAATGCCTTGGTAAAGCCCAAGTGCCTGCTGATCCAACTTGAAAGCGAACCACCAGGATAGCGGTACCATCAAACCGTAAAAGCAAAACACATACATCGCGACCGGCAACCAGGCATCGCCTCGCCCCCGCAGTGCACTAACCATCACCACCTGCCCGCCATCAGCGATCATTACGAATGCGGTAAACCCGATTAAGGGGGCGGCTAACGCGATCAGTTCCGGATCGCTTGAATAGATACTCGCGAGCGTGCCCGGAAACACGAATAAGACCGCACCCAGCAGGCACATAACGACTGTGTTCAGCCCAAGACCGGTCCACCCTGCTAGCGCCAACTCCTGTGGGTCTCGACGACCATATGCAAACCCTACTCGCACCGCCGTCGCCGTGCCAAAGCCCAAAGCGACCATAAAGATCAAGGCGATTAGATTTGTGGCAATGGAGAACGCAGCCAATTGGTAGGTACCAAGCCACCCCGCGAACAATGTGAGAATGGAGAAGGCGCTTGACTCCACGGCGCCGCCCAGCCCTGAGGCATAGCCTAGGCGTCGTTGATCGGCCCAGTCGCGCCATCGGCTGAAGCCGGGGATTCGAATGCCAAAGTCTTTGTGGTCACGCATGTTCCACAGAAAAGCCACGATCATGACTGCCAAGGCGATGCGACAAAGTGTCGTCGCCCATGCCGAACCCGCGGCGCCTAGAGCCGGAAACCCCCAGTGTCCATAGATCAAAACCCAATTCAGTAAAACGTTAAGCAGATTGACACCGACCATCGCCGCCATCCCCGGGAGCGGACGTTTGATCGCCTCGAGAAAGAAATTTCCAGCTACAAACACCAAATTTGCGGGCAAACCCAAACCCAGCACAAGCATCACCGTACCGCCACCTCGTGATAGGTCTGGCGTCTGCCCACTAAGAAGTAACAGTTGTTCCCCAAACGCACACGATAGGAGCCCGATCAAACCAATCACAAATCCATAGGGAACTGAGCGACGCCATACCACTCCGCATTGGACTAACTCGCCTGCGCCGAAGGCCTTTGCGGTCATCACCAAAGTGCCCATCATCAGTCCCACGCTGGTAACAATGAGGGTGACAACTGGAGCGTTGCCGATGGCGAGATAAGCAATCTCCTGGGTGCTGTAACGGCCTACCATGACTACATCGACCAAAGCCATGGTTAGGATGCCAGCGCGGGTCACCACCACGGGCCCTGCCAGTCGGATTAACTCGAGCACGTGGCGGGTCAAATTCGCCGGCATAATCTAGGATGCATCCACTTCACGATTTACAGGGAAAAAACACAGTTAACACACCACACCCGAGTACTGCCTTGGGAATATCCCTTGCGGGAAAAATTGGCCCACCGAACACTGCATGGGCGCCATCAGTACTGACAGCAGCGGAAGTGCTCGGCGATGCCACCGCCGCGGTCACGGACTGACTTACGCGGCCGCTTTGCCGTTCTGAGACAGCGCAGCCGTTGCTAGTGAGGACTCTCGGGGTCGCAGGTGTGCGTGCCAGCGCTTCTCCCATTGCTTGAACAACAACACGATAAGGAAGGTCAAGCACAGATAGAAGAACCCGGCGGTGATAAAGGATTCGAAGGGAACGAAATGGCGTGAGTTAACAATCTTGGCAGCACCGAATAAGTCCACGATAGTAATCACCCCGGCAAGCACACTGCCGTGCAGCATGAAGATCACCTCGTTGCCATAAGCGGGCAGCGCCCTGCGAAATGCACTGGGCAACACCACCCGACGAAACATCAACCACCTGGACATACCGCATGCCTTGGCTGCCTCGATTTCACCGTAAGCAGTGGCTTCTATGGCACCGCGCAGAATCTCCGCGGTATAGCCCGCGGTATTCAGGCTAAACGCGATCAACGCACACCAGTATGCTTCACGAAATACCGGCCACAAAAAGCTTTCGCGGACCGCGTCGAACTGCCCCACACCGTGATAGATCAAGAACATCTGTACCAGCAGTGGTGTACCCCGAAAAAAATAGATGAAGGCCCAAGGCAGTCCGTATACCAGCGGATTTTTTGAGGTCCTCATCACTGCAAGGGGAATCGCAAGCGCCAATCCGAGCACCAGCGCCATCACTACGAGCTGCACGGTGACCCACATTCCCTTTAGGTACAGGGGAAGGTTTTCGATGATTACGGCGAGGTCCATCAGGCCTTCCTGACACCTACGCTGTAGCGTTTGTCAGCCCAGCGCAGACCAATGTTGGAGACCGCTGTAATGACCAGAAACAAAACCGCCACCACCAGATAAAACGTAAACGGCTGACGAGTCGCGCCGCCTGCAACGCCGGCGTTATACACCATGTCATGCAACCCGATTACCGAGACCAAGGCGGTGGCTTTGACCAGCACCAACCAGTTGTTGCCAAAACTCGGTAGCGCGTGACGTACCATCTGTGGCAGTGTGATACGGAAGAATACCTGCCGGCCTGTCATCCCATAGGCGAGTCCGGCTTCGATTTGGCCGTGGTGCACCGCCAGGATGCCCCCGCGGAACGATTCCGCCATATATGCACCAAAGATGAATCCGATGGTGAGGGTGCCGGCAACAAATGGGCTAACGTCGATGTATTCCCATCCCAAGCGATCGCCGATGTTATTAAGCAAGATCTGACCGCCGAAAAAGATGATCGTCATCAGAACCAGGTCGGGTACACCACGAATCAATGTGGTGTAGATGCCTCCGATGGTTCGGGCGGTGCGCGATTTCGAGAGCTTCGCCACCGCGCCTAACATACCGAGGACCATAGCGAGCGCAAGGGAGAGCAACGCCACCTCCACGGTTAACACCATCCCCTTAAGAACGAATGGGAAGTAACCGTGCAGGTTCAGCATCTTAGTTATTCTAGCTCCACCGCCCTAGAAGCTGGTGGTGGAGTATTTGCAGTCAAATTGGCCGAAGTTTCTCAGTCGCCATAGACGTCAAAGTCAAAGTATTTCGCGTTGATTTGCTGATAAGTGCCATTGGTGCGGATGGCGTCGATGGCTTTGTTTAGCTTCTCGACCAACTCCGTATCCTCTTTGCGCACGGCAATGCCTGAGCCCTCTCCAAAGTACTGGGGGTCGCTATAGCCCGGTCCAACGAATTCAAAGTCCTTGCCTTGGTCTGTTTTCAGGAAACCATCGTCCATGGCAACTGAGTCGGCCAGCAATAAGTCTACACGACCAGCGACTGCATCCAGATACGCCTCATCTTGTGTGGCGTAACGCTTGATATCCACGCTATCGCCGAACTCACCGGTAATGAAATTATCGTGAGTGGTGGCACGCTGCACACCCACCGCTTTACCTTGCAGTCCTTCCTTGGAAATCTCAATGCCTGAACCCTTCTTGCGCACAAACTTCGCAGGGGTGCTGTAATACTTGTTGGTGAACGCAACTTTCTGCTTGCGCTCCTCAGTAATAGACATCGATGCAACAATGGCATCGTATTTCCTTGCTAGTAGTGCCGGGATGATGCCGTCCCAGTCTTGAGGGACAAGCTCGCATTCTGCGCCCATCTCCTCACAAAGAGCCATGGCGATATCGATATCGAATCCCTTGATGGTACCGTCCGCCTCTATCCAGCTAAACGGCGGGTAAGCACCCTCAACGCCTATACGGACTTTGTCCCATTCGGCGGCCATCGCTACCCCTGTACTAATGGCCAGAACGCCGGCCAATATTACTTTAATAAGTTTCTTCACTGTTGATACCTCCTCGCATTTACTGAAGGATTAGACCAAAAACACGCTTTATTTTCACTCCAACGCTACTCACTTCAAAGTACCAGCCAGGAACTGCTTGAATCGCTCCGAACTCGGGTGATCGAATACCTTATCCGGAGATCCTGCTTCCTCCACCAATCCTTGATGCAGAAACATTACGTGAGATGACACCTCCCTGGCAAATCCCATTTCATGGGTCACGACCAGCATGGTACGCCCCTCCTCGGCAAGGCTCCGCATCACTCTTAATACTTCACCGACTAGTTCCGGATCCAGGGCCGAAGTGGGCTCATCAAACAGCATGACCTCGGGCTCCATTGCAAGTGCCCTAGCAATGGCTGCACGTTGCTGTTGTCCCCCGGAAAGATGAGCGGGATAGTAGTCTCTATGGGCATGCAGTCCGACCCGCTCCAAAATGGCATTCGCACGCTCCAACGCTTCTTTCTTGGGCACCTTCAGCACATGGACCGGGGCTTCGGTCACATTCTGCAGCACCGTCATGTGAGACCACAGATTGAACTGCTGAAACACCATGGCGAGCTTGGCACGTATGCGATCCACCTGTGCCTGGTCCTCCGGTTCGATCTGCCCCGCTCGTTTTTCCTGCATCCGAATGAGCTCCCCATGTACATACACCTTCCCTGAGCTTGGGGTCTCAAGCAGGTTGATGCACCGCAGAAAAGTGCTCTTCCCTGACCCGCTGCTGCCGAGGATGGAGATCACCTCCTGCTCCTTGGCCTCAAGCGAAATGCCCTTGAGCACCTCTAACTGGCCAAAACTCTTATGCAGATCCTCGACCACCAAAGCTGTGTCTGCCATGTCCTTCTCAACCCGTTGCTGATTGACGACAGACGAAGTAAATCGGAACTGCACCCGGAAGTAAACAGTCATCAGAGATCGGCACGATCTAACAGGCAGGCATTCAGTCGTTGGATGAGGTGATGTAAAACCAGCAAACCCGGGATCTCGTCGGCGTGCACGCCCGCCTGCAAATAGGCTTTGGGCCGTGCGCCAGGGGATCCGAAACGCATCACTTTGAGCGTGCGTCTACTCCCCGGACTCATCTGCGGCAATTGGATGCTTGTAATGTCTGGCATTGTTGCGATTAGGTCCTCAAGCTTGCAGCTGAGCACAGGGTGGGTGATCTAACCAGGCCTGACCTACTTAAAAGTGCAGACTCGGATCGTAGCGTACTCGCTTATTGTCGAGAAGCCATTGTAAAGTCAACGGTCGCAACGTTAATATCCAACGGCGATGGCGCTAGCCGCGGGGCTTACATTCGATCAGCAGTGCAACAAATCAAGAATAGGTGAACCACATGGCCCCATCAGATCGCATTTCCGAAAGCATTAGCAAACTCAAGAAGGAAGACGTGCGTTACGTGCGTTTCGAACTTCCCGACACCCACGGAACCAGCCGCTCCAAAGTCGTCCCCATAGAGAAAGTCGAGGGGTATGCCCGCAGGGGATTGAATTTCTATGGGGGAATCATTGCCTTGGACAGTGCTGCTGGTGTTGTCGGTGGCTCAGGTCTACACGAGGAGATCAAATACCGTGATCAGAAACTAATCCCCGACTTCGATACCCTGCAAATTCTCCCTTGGGTGCCAGGCACGTCCAAAGTCATCTGCGATGCCGAGTGGGGGCCGAATGACCCGGTCAAGGGTTCACCGCGTTACGTCTTCAAGTCTCTGGTGGCGCAAGCCGCGAATATGGGCTATGAGGTGATGACCGGCCATGAGTTCGAGTATTACCTATTGAACGGCGAGACCCGTGAGCCGTTATTCGGCGGCTTCCAGATTTTCAACTCTACCCGCAACAACTATGTCCCGTTTCTTGACGAAGTCCTAGATCATTTGCAGGCAGTTGGCGTCGACGTCATCACCCATAACTGCGAGTATTCTCCCGCCCAGTTTGAAACAAACTTTGGCCCAGCCATCGGAGTTGCCGCCGCCGACAAAGCCTTCACATTCAAGAATGCGATGAAAGAGCTCGCCCATAGGGCTGGTTATCTTGCGACGTTTATGGCGAAGCCCAGCGCAGATATGTCGGGGTGCGGCTGTCATGTCCACATGACCTTGCTAGGTAAAAATGCCGGCAAAAGTGCATTTCATGACCCCAAGGCATCTGATGGAATGTCAGAACTTAGCAAACACTTTACCCAAGGGATCCTGGATCATGCAGACGCGTTAGTAGCAATCTGCAATCCCACCCCGAACTGCTATCGCCGTCTCAAGCCGCATACTTTTGCGCCTTCAAACGTAGGCTGGGCCATTGACGATCGCACCGCTATGGTCAGGATCAAGGACACTGAGAATGAAAACGCTCACGTCGAGATGCGGGCAGCTTCGAGCTTGAGCAACCCTTATCTGTCGGCAGCAGCGATGCTGGCGGCGGGTCTACTGGGTATCAAGGCAAAGCGTGCGCCGCAGCCGCAAGTTGACGGTCCCAGCGAAATGAATGCGGATCTGCCTAAACTTCCCCAAAACTTGGGCGCGGCGCTGGAAGGTTTGGAAGCGGACGCCGAGATGCGTGCGATGTTGGGTGAGGATTTCGTGCACGTGTTCACCAGCGTCAAACGCTTCGAGCTTGCCCGATTCAACAACCATGTAACCGATTGGGAACGCGACGAGTACCTGGAAGTCTACTAGACTAGATAGACTCAGTTGTGCCATAGAAAGGATCGGGATGAACCACAAGCGCACCCAAGCAGATGTCTCCAAGCCCTTAATCGGTTTGCCGGCAGACAGCCGGGAGATCGGCGGCATGCCGTTTCACGCGGTAGGTGACAAGTACGCCCGGGCGGCAGCGGTGGGTGCACTAGGACTACCCTTGGTTATCCCGGCCTTCTCAGACATCCACGATCCTAAAGAGATCGTACAAAGCCTAGACGCTCTTATGTTGACCGGCAGCCCGTCGAATGTTCACCCTAAACACTATGGCTCATCACCAAGCTCAAAAGCCGAACCCTATGACGTAGAGCGCGATGCTACGACTTTGCCTTTAATCGAGGCTGCCTTGGAGGAAGGTTTGCCCCTACTGGCTATTTGTCGCGGGTTTCAAGAACTCAACGTGGTGCTTGGAGGCACGCTGCATGCCCGGGTGCACGAAGTAGCGGGTCGGGAAGATCATCGTCGCCCCGCGACCGATGACCCAGATGTACAGTACGGACCGCGCCATGCTATGAAGTTTGTTGCTGGAGGTTCATT
>Ga0224508_10003275_pt1 | contig 13418 bp, 14 predicted proteins | sample SF_Jan12_sed_USG_4_FD_170157 | JGI IMG/M metagenome (GOLD analysis project Ga0224508, IMG submission 170157) | Sediment microbial communities from San Francisco Bay, California, United States - SF_Jan12_sed_USGS_21 | ecosystem: Environmental > Aquatic > Marine > Sediment | place: USA...
AGTGGAGGACCAGATCATCGTTGCCAGCAGCGGCACCGACTATGATTTTGGTCAATTCACCATTACGTTGATCGAGTCCGCCCATGCACCGATCGGTTTTGGCGGATCGGTACCGTTTTCGGGCAAGCTCGATGAGCCATTAGTAACGCCTGCACCCACATCCGCCTGGCGCGATGGCAAGAACTACACGATTGTCGTTGCCCATCCCCATGGCACGACCATCGTGCAGGTTAGCGCTGGCTATCTGCGGGGTGCGCTGGACGGCATCAGTGCCGATGTCGTGATGCTCGGCGTTGCACTGCTTGAAGGACTGGGTCGGGATCATGCCGAGAAATACTGGCAGGCTTTCGTCACGACCACAGGTGCCGCACATGTGTTCCCGATTCACTTTGACGATTTCTCGCAGCCCTTCGGCGAGATACTGCCGTATCCACGGGCTCTCGATAATTTCTTGGACACTGCTGCATGGCTTGAAGAATTCCGTCAGACCTGGGACTCGGATACACGGCTGCATCTTCCCAAATTCGGCAAGACCATTGTGCTCTATCCACAGGCTTCACCGGAGGCCTGAGTAGTCGATACATCAATCCGGCAGCAGCCTTTGCAGTGGATATCGGCCGTTGATCAATTGTTCTTTGTGCGCCCTGTCCAGTTGCTTGACGCGAAATTCAACCCGCGATGCAGTGCTGCGATCGCCCAGGCGATGTTCGAATTCAAGTCGTAGTGGCCCCTTGCCACGAAGAAACTTGGCGCCGCGGGTGCCGGATTCATGCTCGAGCAGACGTCTTTCGACGTCGGTCGCTATGCCAGTATAGAGACTGCCGTCGGCGCAGCGAACGATATACAGGCTGTACTCCCCTGCAGCCGCTCGCTTGTGGCTAGGCGTTGCCACCCGTCAGCGTATCGCCGAGCACACGAAATGCACCGGCTTCCATGCTCGCGCCGTTTTCCGGGGTATCTGCCCAGGTCAACACGATTTGAGATATGCCGCCAAGTTCCGCAGCCGGCTCGTGCAAATGCAGCGTCAGGGTATTGCCCATCAGCCCCGCTTCACGTATCAGATTGTGGCCGCCGAACTGCTGCTCGTTGATTTCGATGTACGTTGATGAATCGAAGTCGTCCTCAACGGTCCTCATCAGCAAAAGATAGTCGCTGATATCGCCTTCCTCGGTGGTGCGCGCAAAGAACAACATCGTTGCGTTGTCACGAACATCGAAGGCGACGGTGTCATAGTTGCGGCTGTCAGACATCGGTACTCCTGAGCCTGCTGGCGATGCTCATGAGTCTACGCCATTCAACCGGCTTACGTCACATTATCGGCCGCTTGCCCCGTTCCGTACCTTTGGAGTACGGTATCGGCACGATGATTACTGTCAATATCAACGGCGCAAGCCACACCATCGACGTCGATCCGCAGACCCCCCTGCTTTGGGTCATCCGTGACTACATAGGCCTGACCGGCACGAAATTCGGCTGTGGCATAGCGCAATGCGGCGCATGCACCGTGCATCTCGACGGATTGCCTGTCCGTTCCTGCGTCGTACCGGTTCAGGTTGCTGCGGGGCAGGAAATCACGACGATAGAAGGGCTCGGTAACTACCGGGAGGGCTTGCACCCGCTGCAACAGGCCTGGATCGAAGAGCAGGTGCCGCAATGCGGCTACTGCCAGTCGGGCCAGATAATGACCGCTGCAGCGCTACTCGAAGAAAATCCGTCACCGACGGATGCCGATATTGATCGTGCGATGACCGGTATTATTTGTCGTTGCGGCACCTACCCACGCATTCGCAAGGGTATTAAACGCGCAGCCCTCGCGATCAATGCCCTGGACACGGAGGCGGCAGCCGATGGGTAAGTGGTCGCGGCGTGCATTTATTACGACGGGTATCGCTGCCGGCGGCGTTGTCGTTTTTGGCGTGGCGATCCGCCGGGGAGACAGAACTGACAAGGTCAGAAATTTAGTTGCAGGCGAGGATGATGCGCTTTTCGACATTTGGCTGAAGATCTCTCCGGATAACAGCGTTACGGCCATAGTGCCGCACGCGGAGATGGGTCAGGGCGTACACACAACGCTGGCGATGATGTTGGCCGACGAACTGGACGCCGATTGGTCAAAGGTCAATGTCCTCGAGGCGCCGAGCGACAAGGAGTTTGCGAATTACGCATTGGCGAAAGGCTATGCCGCCGGCGATATCGATTTCCCGGCCTGGCTGATCGACACCGTCGACGGTTTCTTCTTCCGCGCAACACAAGCCATGGGCTTGCAGATCACGGGTGGCAGCACGTCGGTAAGGACCACCGGGCAGTTCGCGATGCGCGTGACCGGCGCAGCCGCACGCGCCGTGCTGCTGGAGGCGGCTGCCGACGAGTGGCAAGTCCCGGTCAGCGAGCTTGCAACCCGCGACAGCGTGATTTCACATGCGGCATCGCATCGATCGGCAACCTATGCGAGTTTCGCTGCAGCGGCGGCGAATATACGATTACCGGCCAAAACCGTACTGAAGAAGAGCGACCAGTTCCGCATCATGGGCACATCGCCACCACGCACGGATATACCGGCCAAAGTGGATGGCAGCGCCATGTTCGGTATTGATGCGAGTCTACCCGGCATGAAATATGCGGCCGTCAAGGCTGCGCCCGTATTCGGTGGCGCTGTCAGCAGTTACGATGCGGCCTCGGTGCAGGATATGCCGGGCGTGCGAAAAGTCATCAATCTCGATGACGCGGTGGCGGTCGTCGCTGACGGCTACTGGCAGGCACGGCAGGCGCTGGATCGTCTGCAAGTTGAGTTTGACGATGCAGGCAACAGCAGTTGGGAACAAAGTGATATTTACAGGCAGTTCGAGGACGACCTCGACAAGTCTGCCACGGCCGGAAACGAAAAGGCCGACGTAGAGTCCGGCGATGCGGCTGCGGCTCTCGATGAAGCCAGCACGGTCGTCGCTGCAGAATACCGCGTACCGTATCTCGCGCATGCACCGATGGAGCCGATGAACTGCACGGCCTGGGTGCACGATGACCGCTGCGAATTATGGCTGGGCACACAGAATCCCCTGGGTTTTGCCAAGGACGTTGGCAAAGCGCTGGATATCGATCTCGATAGGGTCACAGTACACAATCAATACCTGGGGGGCGGTTTTGGCCGACGGGCATTTTCGGACATCGCCATCCAGGCGGCCCGAGTAGCGGCCGACGTGCATTATCCCGTGAAGCTGGTGTGGTCACGGGAAGAAGATACGCGGCACGACCATTATCGACAGGCAAGCATCAGTCGTTTTCGGGGCGGTCTCGACGCAAACGGCAATGCGGTGGCGTGGCACAACCACTATGTCAACAAACATGATCCGGAAGAAGCGCCGCACATCCCGTATGCGATCGGCAATCAACGCATCGTTTACACGGAAAGCAGTACGCACGTGCCATGGGGATTCTGGCGCAGCGTCGATCATTCGCTGCATGCTTTCTTTACCGAATCCTTCGTCGATGAGCTGGCCATCGCCGCCGGCCTCGATCCGTACGAATACCGTCGCGAACTGCTGGAGGACGAACCTCGGTTTCTTGCGGTTCTGGACCTGGCAGCCAGCAAGGCCGGATGGGGCGAACCGCTGGAGCAGCATGAAGGTCGAGGCATTTCGATTCACCGCTCATTCGGCAGCATCGTCGCCGAGGTCGTCGATGTCGAAGTCCTCGCCGGTGAGTTATCCGTAAAGCGCGTTGTATGTGCCATTGATGCCGGCTTTGCCGTACATCCTGACGGCATGGCAGCACAAATGGAGAGCGGCATCGCTTACGGCATGACGGCCGCACTTTACGGTGAGATTTCTATTCGTCACGGCGCCGTCGCGCAGTCCAATTTCCATGACTATCCGATGCTGCGCATGGACAAGGCGCCGTCAGTCGAGACCTACATTATTAATAGTGGCGAAGCGCTGGGCGGCGCCGGTGAGCCCGGAACACCACCCATTGCACCCGCACTCACGAATGCGATTTACGATGCCACCGGCATCCGCATTCGGGAACTGCCGGTCCGTCTGCATGACCTCAACCAGACCGATCACCGCAAGTCCGATGTTGCCTGATACGTAGCGCAAAATCCGTGGGCAAGGAAAACGGTCTATCCAATCTCTCAATCGCGGTAATTATTGCCGCAGCCGGCGCACTCATCACCGCATTTGCGATGACACCGCCCATACCGCAGGATCCGGCCTACCACCAGTTTGCCGACGCACGAACTCTGCTCGCTGTCAGTAATTTCTGGAATGTGGCGTCAAACCTGCCGTTCCTGCTCGCCGGCTTGTGGGGATTCGTCTTCGTACGCAGGCACAGCGAGTCGGTCTGCATTCCAGGACTGCAATCCGCTTACCTGGTGTTCTTCGCAGGCGTGTTTCTGACCGCTTTTGGTTCCGGCTACTACCATCTTGATCCGGCGAACGAACCACTGATCTGGGACCGACTGCCGATGACAATCGGCTTTGCCGGTTTGTTCTCCATTATCATTGGTGAATTCATCTCAGTCCGCGCGGGCCGTCGCATACTCGCGCCATTGCTCGTGATCGGCATCGCTTCGGTAGCCTATTGGGCGTACACCGAGTCTCGTGGCGCCGGTGACCTGCGCCCGTACGCCGTCGTCCAGTTCCTGCCACTACTCCTGATTCCGTTTATTCTCCTGCTAAACAGGCCGGCGATCGGCTCGGTGAAGTACTACTGGCTAATGATCCTGTTTTACGTGCTCGCCAAGGTCTTTGAGTATTTCGATGTCGCAATCTTCAGCTTCGGTCAGGCGCTCAGCGGACATACGATCAAACATCTGTTCGCGGCATTGACTCCGGTGACGATGCTGTATGCGTTGACGCTGCGGCTCGGTCGGGATGCCCCCGGCCAATGAGTGATGTGGTGTACGCAGGGGCTTGTCACTGCAACGCCCTGACTTTTCGATACAACACCGCGATTAGCCCGAAACGTTGGTCAGTGCGCGCATGCCAATGCGGTTTTTGTCGCATGCACGATGCGCACAGTACCTCGGATGCCGCCGGAACACTGCAGTTCCATGCCAATCAGCCCGCGGCACTACAGCGCTACCGTTTCGCCCTCAGGACAGCAGACTTCCTGGTTTGCCGGCACTGTGGCGTCTATATCGGCGCTGTCATAGAGGGGGACGAAGGACGCTTTGGCATTATCAATACACGTGCGCTCAACAATACACCAGCTGACATGGCGAGGGTCCGCGCGATCAGTTATGACAATGAGAATGTGCAAAGCCGGATTCGTCGTCGACAGGAAAAATGGACGCCGGTCACCGCAGGTTCCTGTTAGATTCTAGGACGTACGCCAGACTTGCTCGATCAATTCGATAAGCCCCGCCTCGATGAATTTTGGCGGCGCATTATCAATATCGTCGTATTCATCGATGCATACCAGATCGGGCCAATAGGAGAGCACTTCGTCAGGAGGCACCGAAAACGGCGGGCCGCTGGCCTGAGCCTGATCGTATTGCAGTGCGATCACCAGCTGTTCGGCATCGTCGGTCAACAGGGAACTGACATGCGCTGCGTACGCCGCGCGCGAATCGACTGGGACCGCAACCAATGCGCCGCGGTCGTAGTGCGCGTCACATCGTACTGACTTCAGGTCGAAAATATCGCCGCAATAGATAGTGATTGGCCGGTCGGTCGCACAATAGGCCGGCAATTCGCCACCGCGGATCGTATAGTCGAGCATCTGCTCGGCAAAAAATGATTCGATCGCCAGCGCCGATAACTCGACGCCGACAACCTCATTGCCCTGCTCCGCGAGCCACAACAGATCGTGAGATTTGCCGCATAGCGGAACCAGAACCTGGCGACCCGTTGCGCGCCAGTGCTTCTTGAGACTCGGGTTGCCTTCCGCCTGGTGCCAACCGATCCTGCCCTCCTGCCATCGCTCAAGCCATGCCTCGTCCATCAGCGCCTCTCTTTCGTTGTCGCAAGACATTCATCTACGTGCATTCCCTCAGTTTACCCGCTCGGTCCGCAGCGTTACTATGCGCCGCGCCGGTTGATCCTTCCGGCAAAACGCATCTCAGCACAGGAATTGCACCGCATGACTACCGCGCTACGAATTGACGGCAAAGCGAAAGCCGCTGAAATGTCAGAGAAAATCGCTGCAGAAACTGCTGCGTTGCTGGAACGACACGGTGTCAGGCCTGGACTGGCTGTCGTCATCATCGGCGAAGACCCGGCAAGCCAGGTCTACGTTCGAAACAAGAAAAAGCGAGCCGAGAGTTGTGGCTTTCATTCAGTGCAGCATTCGCTGCCCGAGGACACATCGCAGGACGATGTCCTGCGACTGATCGACGAACTCAATCGGGATGACAGTATTCACGGCATACTCGTGCAGCTGCCGCTACCCGGACATCTGGATGAGCAACTCATCACACAGTCCATTTCGCCTGGCAAAGATGTTGATGGCTTTCACTTCGTCAATATCGGCAAATTGACGTCCGGTAACACGGCCGACGCTTTCGTGCCGTGCACGCCCGCTGGCTGCATGCTCATGATTGCAGATCAACTCGGGAAGGACCTCTCCGGTCTCAGCGCGGTTGTTGTCGGACGCTCCAATATCGTCGGCAAACCGATGGCAAGTTTACTGTTGCAGAAGAATGCGACGGTAACGGTCACGCACAGTCGTACCAAAGACCTTCCCGGTGTCGTCAGGCAGGCCGACATCGTTGTTGCTGCCGTCGGCAGAGCCAATATGGTAAAGGGAGACTGGGTCAAACCCGGCGCCGTTGTTATCGATGTCGGCATCAACCGCATCGAGACCACCGTTGACGGTGAGACAAAGTCGAAACTCACGGGCGATGTCGACTTCGACTCGGTCAGCGCGGTGGCCAAGGCGGTAACGCCGGTGCCCGGCGGCGTCGGCCCGATGACGATCATCATGCTCATGGCCAATACGCTGCGAGCCGCAAGACTCTCGGTGGGACTGGATGGTTGACGAGGGCTTTCGCACCATCTGGCTAAAGCCCGACGATCCCGCGATCGTACAGATTATCGACCAGCGTCGACTACCCCACGACTACAAAGTGCTGGATATCAGGACCTGGCAGGATGGCGTGGCTGCAATTCGTGACATGGCTGTGCGGGGCGCTCCACTCATCGGCGCGACCGCGGCATGGAGCCTCTACCTTGCAGCAATGCATGGCGACGATGCGGACGAGAGTGTCCGGCAAGCTGCCCGGGAGCTGCTCGAGTCCCGACCGACTGCGGTCAATCTGCGCTGGGCTGTACAGAGAATTCTCCAGCTCCTCGAGGTAGCGGCTATCAATAACGATCTTGCCGACATCATTCGGGCTGATGCGGAAGCGATTTGTAATGAGGATATCGAGATCTGCCTCGGTATCGGGCGCCACGGCCTGGCACTGCTGAACGAGATTTCGCGTCGCAAAAGCGGCGCCACGGTCAACGTACTGACACATTGCAATGCGGGCGCATTGGCGACGATTAACTGGGGCACAGCGACCGCACCCATTTATCTTGCACACCAGGCTGGCATGGACATTCATGTGTGGGTCGACGAGACACGTCCCCGCAACCAGGGCTCGCAGCTTACCGCATGGGAGCTTGCGAAAAACGGCGTGCCGCATACACTGATCGTCGATAACGCCGGTGGGCACCTGATGCAACACGGCCAGGTCGATGTCGTGATCACGGGCACGGACCGTACAACTCGTTGTGGCGATGTTGCCAATAAGATCGGGACCTACCTGAAGGCGCTTGCGGCTTTCGACAATGACGTACCGTTTTACGTCGCGCTGCCATCAACCACGATTGACTGGAGCATCACCGACGGCGTGGCAGAAATCCCGATAGAGCAACGCGATGGTCGCGAGGTCACCCACCTCTGCGGCGTGTTGAATGACGTGGCGGGCACGTTCAGAACGACGGCGCCGGAAACACCAGTCTGCAACATCGCGTTCGACGTGACGCCAGCACGGCTGGTGACCGGCTTGATAACGGAGCGCGGCGTTTGTAACGCCAGTGAGGAGGGTCTGGCCGGACTATTCCCGGATCAGGCAACTGTTTGAAGACCGACGAGGGCTACATCAAGTTTGCAAGCGACTGGACCAAAGGTCCGGCACCGGACCGTGCGGCGACCGAATTGCTCGACAGCTGGCGGGACCCCCTCTATCGAGCCGGCCTCATTGGTCATTACGCCGATCTCGGGATCGGCTACGGCAATATCAGCGTTCGTTGCGGCAATCCGGGGCAATTCGTCATCAGCTGCACGCAGACCGGCCATTTGCCTGCGACGACTGGCGAACATTATTCGCTGGTCACCGCTTATGACATAGACGGCAGCCGGGTCGCCTGTCTGGGTCCGGGAGAGGCATCTTCAGAATCACTGACACACGCTGCACTATACGAACTGGATTCGAACATCAACGCGGTCGTTCACGTGCACAGCCGACGCTTGTGGGAGCAATTGCTAGGCCGCGCTGCGACGACGAGCGAGAACGTCGCTTACGGGACGCCGCAGATGGCACATGAGTTCGCACGCCTGTATCGAGATACGGATTTCACGACGAGCGGCATCGCTGTTATGGCCGGACATGCAGAAGGAATCGTCAGCATCGGCCGCACGCTCGAACAGGCCGCCATGCGTATCCTGTCAATCGCCGAAGACGCCGGCTAGTTGCCCGGCGTTTCGACTGCGACAGGAGTCAGGTAAAAACGAAACGTCCTGCAGGTCTTGATTCCGGACATCTGCTTGCCTGGCGGCAACGGCACATAGCTGGATTGCCGAACCGCATTCCGCGAAGGCTTCTCGAATATTCGATTCGTACTGCGGCGCACGGTCACACGTTTTGTGCTCCCTTCACGATCCACATTGAAGCAAACTTCGACCTCACCTTCGACTCGCGCACGTCTCGCCTTCTCCGGATACCGCGGCACGACTGTCTGCAGTGGTTTGCGCTGACCGGTGTCGTCGGGCGAAGCGACAACGGTTGAACGGTCATCTGCACCAGCAACACCAGCCAGCAATGATACTGCAACCATAACATTCAGTTCAGTTTTCATTGTCGTCCGGCGGCTGCCGTCTTTCGTCGATGACGATGTGCGGCGCCACCGGATCCGTGGCATCGAGCAACATCGAACGAACGATCTTGACGGTGCGTGCGTGTTCGGCGAGCGCTTCAGCCTTTTGCAAATCGTGTTCGGCCTCATCAAATTGTCCGAGTTTGACGTAGGCAAGCGCACGATTGCTGTATGCGCGCCAGTGCTGATCGTCCTCTTCAAGCACCTGATCGCAATAGGAAATCGCTTTTTCGAGCTGCTCGAGCATGATATAGCCCGCGCAAAGGTTGGACATTCCGGTCAATCGATCACGTCGATTCGCTGCGTACTGCAGGCCGAGCAGGGTGAGGCGCACGCCCTCTTCTCCATCTCCAGCCATCAACGCATTGGCGCCGTGAAAAAGATCAGGGTTACTCGGTCCTATGACTGTCTTGCTTTCCTGGGCGATCGCAATCGAGGTCGTGAGGCAAAGCCACACGATGGCGAATTGGGTTAGTCGATGGATCGACAGTCTGTTCATGGCCTTGCCAGGCTGGCAGAGCTCCCGTAATTAGTCGTCCCGAATCAGGTGTTTCGAAAAATGCTCGATGGTGCGTTGCCATGCAAGCGTTGCAGACTGCTCGTCAAAACGCGGGGTCGTGTCATTGTGAAAGCCATGATTAACATCCGGGTAAAGATAATTGACGTAGTCAAAATCGTTCTCCTTCAGAGCCTCCTCGAAAGCAGGCCAACTCGCGTTCACACGTTCATCCAGACCGGCGTGGTGCAGCATAAGTGGCGCACGGATCTTCGCCGTGTCCTCGGCCGACGGGTGACGACCATAGAATGCCACCGCGGCACCGAGCTCCGGGACACGGACAGCGAGACGCAACGACACCTCGCCGCCGAAACAGAAACCGACTGAGCCAACCGCACCTGTGCAGTCGGGATGGGCTTGCAGGTATCCGACCGCGGCAACAAAATCCTCGACCATCTCGGCCTTGTCGCGCTCACGCTGCATCGCCCTGCCATCGTCATCGTTGCCGGGATAGCCCCCAAGCGGCCACAACGCGTCTGGGGCGAAAGCAATAAAACCTGCGCTCGCGAGACGCCTTGCAACATCTTCGATGTACGGATTCAGACCGCGATTCTCGTGAATGACAACAACGCCCGGGAGCTTGTGCTCTACAACCGCCGGCCGCGCGTAATAGCCGCGCATTACCCCGCCACCGTGCGGGGAAGGGTATTTTTTGTAGCTAACGAATATCGCCGGATCGTCGGCGCTGACCTGTTGCGCGCGCGCATAGTCGGGACTCAGGCTCGCCAGCAGTGTCGCAGCCGACACACCGGATACCGTGAACGCCCCTGCTCGATCAAGGAATTGTCGTCGACTTAGTTTGCCGTGCACGTAGCCGTCAAACAGTTCGAGCACGCGTGGATCAAACTTTCGTTCAGTGGCCACTGATGTATTGCTCCAACTGCTCGATTTCTTCGCGTTGGTCAGTAATGATCGCCTGCACCAGGTCACCTATCGAAATCATTCCAATAACCCGGTTATCCTCAACAACGGGTAGATGCCGAATACGTTTCTCAGTCATCAACTCCATGCAGCTGTTAACAGTCTGGTCACTCGACGTCGTGAATACATCGGTACTCATGATTTCCGAAACGAGAGTGCTCTCCGATGAGCGGCCTTTGATGATGACTTTTCTCGCATAGTCGCGTTCAGTGATGATGCCGCACAGGCCTTTATCGTTCATGACGACCAGTGATCCTATCGTCTTCTCCGCCATGAGCTTGATCGCATCCAGAACGATTGTGTCCGGGGCAACTGAAATGATGTGCCGGCCCTTGGCATCCAGCAGGTGTTTCACGAGTTTCATGCTTGCTCCCTTATGTTTGTCCGCTACGACTATTCAATGATTCTAGCAGCAGCCGCGATGCACTGCGGTCAGCGCAGCAAATACCTTATAAAAACATTTAAACATCATAAAGTTACCGAGTATTCGCTGGCAATACGTGAACGATCGATTACTCTTCATGTGCTCGATATATTGCCAGCCGCTCTTGCAGCTCACTGGACGGGTACCAGTCGCCTCGCACCATGACGCCGTGTATACGCCGCGTGTTGCCGATGTCCAGCAGCGGATTAGCGTCGAGCAGGACGAGATCGGCTTCGTAGCCAACGGCCACGACTCCCGTGTTCGTGCCCAGAAACTCAGCCACCGCAGTGGTGCCGGTTTGCAGCGCTTCAAACGGCGTCAGTCCGGCCGCCACGAGAAACCCCAGTTCATGGTGCAGCGAGAAACCCGGAACATTGAATACCTGTGGCGCATCGGATCCCAACAAGAGACCAGCGCCCGCAGCATGCAATGCGACAATGATTTTGCGACGAATCTCTATCGCGCGAGCACCAATCTCGGCACTGAAGCCACGCTCACCGAGTTGTTCTTCTTTCGCCTGTACCCAACGCTGCAGTGTCGCCGCCGGCATGTAGCGCATTTCCGGTCGATTACGCAGTTCGGCGACACTGACATTCCCGACCCGATGCTCGAACAAGGATTCGGTGGGAACGTTCCACGTTCCGGCTGCCGCCGTTTGCCTGGCAATTTCCGCAATGCGCTCTTCGCTAACCTGATCGGCGAGCAAGACGTCAAAGAAACCGCCGTAGCCACCAGACCGATCTGTGTTGGCGGGCATCAGTGCCGCGACATAACCGTCGAGATGATCGATCGTCGCCATGCCGGCCGACAAGGCGTTTTCGACACCAACGGCTACCGTCACGTGGCCGGCGAACGGGATCTCGAGCTTATTGCAGGTCGTTGCTATCGCGTGAAATTCTTCGGCACTGAGTCCGGGGTGAATTTTTATGAAGTCGTAGCCGGCGGCATGTTGCGCACGAACTTTGCGCTCGGCATCGGCTGGCCCTTCGACACTGCGACCATTCATGGATGGCCCCGAGGTAATGAGCCGGGGACCGAAGCGCTCACCATTCTGCAGCTCCTGCCGCAGCGCCAAATGCGATGACTGGCCGAGCATGCCGCGAACGGTCGTAACGCCATTTGCAACAAAGAGCGTCAATACGCGATCGAGAAATTGTGTGCCGGTATCCGGCACATGTGCGTGCATCTCGGCCAGGCCCGGTATCAGGAAACGATCCGTGCCATCAATAACGCGTGCAGCTTCCGGCACTGGAACGCTGTCGACATCTCCAATCGCAACGATGACGCCATTCTCGACGACAACCGTTTGCTCGGGAATGACGGTTTCCGCTGACATCGGCACAACATTGACATTGAGTATCGCCATCGATGCGGCATTCACAGCATCCACAGCAATGAACAGGAGAACCAGCAAAACCGGGCGTTTCATGCTGAATAGCGTAAACGGCTGGTCCGCCACTGGCAAACCCCTGGTTTCAAAGCACCGAGTCGAGGGTCTGCTCACTGATGTTGCCGCCGCAGATGATGACCACCACCTTCTTGCCCTGCAGAGATTCTGCACGGCTCAATAGTCCGGCAATGGCGACGCCTGCGGCGCCCTCGATCTGGTGCGGCTCTGTCCGCATGTATTGCCGCATCGCGGCAGCGATTTGTGGCTCGCCAAGCAGGACGAATTCATCAGCCAGTTCACGGCACAGGTCGAACGTGATAGCGCCCGCTTCGATGCCGCCGGCCGTGCCGTCCGACAGTGTCTTCTCGCTGGGTAAATCCAGAATGTGCCCTGCCGCGATCGATTTTGCCATCACGGCAGATGCCTCGGGTTGGCAGCCGAATACGCGCACGTCCTGATTGTGCGTTTTCAGAACGCTGGCGACTCCGCTGATCAGACCACCGCCGCCGACAGCGATGAATGCCGCATCGATGTCCGGCAGTTGCCCAACAATCTCGATGCCACATGTTCCCTGTCCGGCGATGACCGCAGCATCGTTGTACGGCGAGACGTAATACATAGCGTGATCGGCAGCGTATGCTCGTGCGTGCTGCTCAGTGTCGAGACCATCGCTGCCGAAGTATCGAACCTCGCCGCCGTAACGACGAATCGCGTCGACCTTTGCACTTGACGTTTGTTGTGGCACAAAAATCACACCGGTCGTCTCCAGCGTGCGCATTGCGTACGCCACTGCGGCACCGTGATTGCCGCTCGACGCTGCAACGCAACCTTTGTCGCGCTGCTCTGCCGACAGGCACAGCAGACAATTGGCCGCGCCGCGCAGCTTGAACGAGCCGGTGTGTTGCAGGTTTTCGAGCTTGAAGAAGACCTCCGCACCCGTCACGTCGCTGAATCCCTGCGATCGCAGCAGTGGCGTTTCACGAATGACTCGCGCGATACGTGCAGCGGCACCATCTGCCGCGATTGCAACATCACTCACCGCTTGCTTCA
>Ga0224508_10003276_pt1 | contig 13416 bp, 7 predicted proteins | sample SF_Jan12_sed_USG_4_FD_170157 | JGI IMG/M metagenome (GOLD analysis project Ga0224508, IMG submission 170157) | Sediment microbial communities from San Francisco Bay, California, United States - SF_Jan12_sed_USGS_21 | ecosystem: Environmental > Aquatic > Marine > Sediment | place: USA: California...
GCCTTCGCTGCCCTGCTCCTGGTGCGTAATGCTGCCGACGACCCGGTTGTCGTCATCCGGATCCAGCACGAACATCGGTTGTGACCAGCCGTAGAGGATGACGCGCTGTTTCCCCTCCGGCGTAATATAGGATTTCGCGTGATGCGCCTGGCCCTGCAGCTTGATGACCTTGTCGATCTTGAGCGTGCGTGCATTGATTATGAGAAACCGACCGGCGTGCTCGCCGCGTGTCATGAACGAGCCTTCACCGGTGGGCAGGTAGATCCACTTACCGTCCGGCGATGTGCCAAGGCCGTGCGGCTCGAACACATTCTTCCAACCCCAGGACAACACGTCGTAGTTCTGGCTTGCGACGACTTCGCGCGTGTCCGCGTCGATGATCGCCAGTCCAGGCAAGGTTACGCCGCTCAGCAGGCCACCGTAGCCCGGCCCTTCCGTCGTTATGAATACCGTAGAATCTTTTGCCGGAGTCCACGCTGCCGGACCGCTGGAATCGAGGCTGTGCTCGAGGCTGATGCCAACCTGCTCGGACCATTTCGTCGACCATGCGGCCTTTTGCTTTGCGGTCGCCGGCTTGGGTGCGGCTTGCACGGGAATCGAAGTTAAAGAAAAGACAAGCAAGACAACCATGCCTGTTACTCGCTGGCAGTGACTTCTGGCACCGAGTTTGCGGAGCGTGGCTTTAATTTTCATGTTTTCCCTTCGTAAAAACAGAGGATCATGCGAGCAATGCAGACGTGTGCACCACTTGTTATACTGCAAACCTGGGCGGCGCGCCACTGTTGCCCGACAGAATAGTATACGTACTATTTTTTGCGTCGCGCCGAACGGGACGCTGCTTGGGAATTGAACAGTGAAGTTTCAGCATTGAAAAACGGAGGCCGCAAAAAGCCGACGATTCGCGATATAGCCGACATGGTTGGCGTGCATCACTCTACTGTGTCACGCGCGCTAAATGAGGATCAGAAGCAGAAGATCTCGCCGAAGGTGGTACGTGCCGTCGAAAAGGCCGCCGAGAAGCTCGGCTACCTTCCAAACATTGCGGCGTCGACGCTCAAACGGAATCGTTCATTTGCGGTTGGCGTACTCATCCCGGACATTACCAACCCGATCTTTCCACCGACCATCCGCGGTATCCAGGATGTCGCCGAGAGTGAAGGCTTCACTGTCCTGACCGGGAATACTGACGACGATCCGACGAAAGAACGTGATGCGTTTCGCATGATGCGAGGTCGTGGTATCGAGGGCATCATCATCGCCACTGCCCGTTTGTCGGATCCGACCGTTGACGAATGCATCAAGTATGAAATTCCGTTTGTCCTCGTGAATCGCACGGTTCGCAATGACGGTGTCAATGCGGTGATCCTCGACGAGGAGTGTGGTGTGCGCGCTGCTCTGGATCACCTCCACGATCTTGGTCACAGACGCATTGCCTGTATTTCCGGCCCGACCGAAACCTCGACCGGCGTCGAGAGGCTGGAAGCCTTTCGCAATTTTATGAAGATTCACGAGTTGGGCGGTGATTTAGTAGAAGGCACAGCCAGGTACACGATCAATGAAGGCCACGACGCGTGCAAGAAGCTGCTGGAACGGGACGCTACCTTTACTGCTGTAATTGCGGGTAACGACTTAATCGCATTGGGCTGCATAGATGCACTCAACGAGGCGGACCGACAGGTTCCGCGCGACGTTTCGGTTGTCGGCACCAATGACATGCCGATGTTGTCCCGTATGGTGCCGGCATTGACGACTATTCACACGCCGATGTACCAAATGGGCTGTCAGGCTGCAACGATGTTGCTCGAGGTCATCAATGGATACCGGAGCGACTCTGTGGTCCTGCGCATGCAGCCTCGCCTGGTCATTCGAGATTCCACTGCGCCGCCGAAGCGGTAACTCCGCGGCCTGCAACGACGTGTTGCTTCGTTAGAGCTGGCGGTGGCGGCCGAGGCTCGCACCCGATCAGTCCGCCAGTCGCGCCGCCGGATCCCTGTCGGTCGCCGTCATGCCGGCCTTCGTTGCCAGCAGGGTACCGAGCCCGATGATGAAGAGTGAAAGAAAAGGCTCAAAAGGCCAATACGGCAGCCACCTCTCGAGATTCGCGGACCACGCCGGACCGGTCAGGAATGTCGTAATCGCCTTTTGCCATTGCAGACCGGTAGCGGCAACAACAAGACCGAAGGCGATGATCGTGCCACCGAAAACCTTTAATGTGAGCGGCGTGTGATTATCAGGCGCAGTCTTCATCGCCGACTGCTGACGTTTCTTGCCCCACGCCGCAATCCTCAGCGCGAATGCAAGGAAGCCGCTCCAGTAAAAGACGTAGTCGATCGATTGCGGGTTCTCATAGTAGGACAGGTTCCACCAATAGACGCTGAACGGATAGGCCCACAGGAAGTAGATACCGCTCTTGTGTAACAACTTCCATTGCGTTGAACTCAGGTGCTTGCGGCCGAAGTGAAAGGATGTCACGACCATGGCGGCCAGAAAGATGTAGCCCGTGCTGCCTTCGAGCTCGTCGCGGAGCAAATAGATTTCGTCGAAGTAGTAGTCGCGGAAGAAATTCGACATCATGAAAATGAAAGCGCCCTGCCATGCCATTGCGACCGCGAAACACAACCCAATATACTTCCGGTTGCGTAGCAACCACATCGAGAACGGCCCGGGAAACAACAACTGAACCGAAGACGCGGCGACGACCAGGAAAATGAAGGGTACCGCCCAGCGTACGGAAAAACTGATCATCTCCGACACACCGGCCGCGCTGGACAAATCGACCCCCATCGTCTCCACAGCCATGACGATGGACATCGGAATGGAGACGAACCAGAACAGACCCCACTCGTTGACGGCTTTGTGCTTGAGTAACGCCGTTACGTCAATGCTCATATATTTCAATCAATTGCACGCAAATACAGGACGTACCCTGTTCATTTTCTCATTCCACGTCAAAACGATCGCGCACCCCGATAGGCGAAGAAGATGCGCAGACCGAGCATGCTAGCATTTCAGAATGCTGAACTCGTTGAAAGCCAGGACGTTTAAAGCGCTTAGGATCGCTATCACCCTTACGCCCTGGCTGATTTCCATGTACCTGTTTTACTGGCTTGACTCCAGCGGAGCCTGGACGAGCGAAACGCCGCACCGCGGCAAGATATCCGTCGGGATTCTGGCTGCTGGCATGGGGTCGTCGTTTCTCCTGCAATCCTATTTTGCCAGGTACAGGCGAGCGACTAAGTAATCAGGCAGCGTGAATGGAGAGGGGCCCGAACCGGGGCCCTTTAGTTTTTGGCGCGCCCGGAGAGGCAGAACGGCGGCGTATTTAACGCCGCCGTTTGTTTCTGTTGCGGGTCCCAATCAGCTGTTTAACCATCTCATGACCCACCCGAGCACCCTGTGAACGTAAATTCAGCGGCTTGCGAACGCATCACCGGGCTGAGACTCGCTTAGGTCAAACCGGTCCAGAGTCATCACCTTGGTCCATGCGGCAACAAAGTCACTGACGAACTTCTCTGCTCCGCCAGTCTCCGCGTAGACCTCCGCAATGGCCCGCAATTCGGCATGCGAACCAAACAGGAGGTCGACAGGCGTTGCCGTCCATTTCAGCTCGCCCGAGGCGCGGTCGCGACCTTCGAAAATACCCTGAGCATCCGTCGACTTCGTCCACTTCGTCGACATGTCGAGCAGATTCACAAAAAAATCGTTGCTCAACGCGCCAGGTCGGTCGGTGAGCACGCCGTGCTCGACACCCTCAGCATTGGCATCCAGCGCTCGCATGCCGCCCACGAGTGCGGTCATTTCGGGCGCGGTCAGGGTCAGCTGATCCGCTTTTTCGACCAGCATGTCTGCTGGCGAACGGCTGGCACCTTCACCGAAGTAGTTGCGGAACCCGTCCGCATTCGGTCGAAGCACCATGAACGACTGCACGTCAGTCTGGTCCTGCGATGCATCGGTGCGTCCCGGTGCAAACGGAATCGTCAGATCGTGCCCGGCATTCTCTGCGGCCTTCTCAATGGCCGCGGCGCCACCCAGGACAAACAGGTCGGCGAGCGATACCTGCTTGCCGCCTCGCTGCCCGCGGTTGAAGTCCCGTTGCACGCCTTCCAGGCGTTTCAATACTTTCGCCAGTTCCTTGGGGTTGTTGACATCCCAATCTCGCTGCGGCGTCAACCGGATGCGGGCTCCGTTCGCCCCACCGCGCATATCCGTGCCACGGAATGTCGAAGCGGAGGCCCAGGCGGTGCGGACGAGTTCGGGAATGCTCAGGCCCGAGTCGAGGATTTCTGCCTTCAACGCCTCGATATCATCGGCGTCAATCAGCACATAATCGGCCGCGGGAACCGGATCCTGCCAGAGCAGTTCCTCGCTCGGAATCTCGGCGCCGACGTAGCGTGCGCGCGGACCCATGTCGCGATGCGTCAGCTTGAACCATGCCTTGGCGAAGGCGACCTCGAACTCTTCAGGATTCTGAAGCCAACGCGAAGTTATCCGCCGATAGTCCGGGTCGAACTTGAGCGCCAGATCGGTTGTAAACATGATGGGCGCATGCCGCTTCGATGAATCGTGAGCGTCCGGCACCAGGGTCGATGCGGCCCCACGATCAGGAACCCACTGGGTCGCGCCTGCGGGGCTCTTGGTCTGCACCCAATCGTAAGTATAGAGGTTTACGAGATAGCTGTTTGTCCAGGCAACCGGGTTGACTGTCCATGCGCCTTCCAGTCCACTGGTAATCGTGTCGCCGGCATTACCGCTGCCGCACGTGTTCGTCCAGCCAAAGCCTTGTTCTTCGATTCCTGCAGCCGCGGGCTCTACACCCACGCAATCAGACGGAGCCGCCGCACCGTGAGCTTTGCCGAAAGTGTGACCACCGGCGATTAACGCAGCGGTCTCTTCGTCGTTCATCGCCATGCGACCGAAAGTCTCTCGAATATCCTGTGCAGCTAACAACGGATCCGGGTTGCCGTTCGGCCCTTCCGGATTCACGTAGATCAGGCCCATCTGGACAGCGGCGAGCGGTTTCGCCAACTTTCTGTCGCCGCTGTAACGCTCATCCGCAAGAAACTCGTTTTCCGGACCCCAGTAGACGAGGTCAGCCTCCCAGTCATCCTCGCGTCCGCCGGCAAAACCGAAGGTCTTGAAGCCCATGGATTCCAGCGCAACATTTCCTGTCAGCACCATCAGGTCGGCCCATGAAACCGCTCGCCCGTATTTCTGTTTGACCGGCCACAGCAAACGCCTTGCCTTGTCCAGGTTTGCGTTGTCGGGCCAGCTGTTGAGCGGTTCAAAGCGAAGTTGACCACCCGCCGCACCGCCGCGGCCGTCCAAAGTCCGGTATGTGCCCGCGCCATGCCAGGCCATGCGAATAAAAAACGGCCCGTAATGGCCATAGTCCGCGGGCCACCAGTCCTGCGAGTCCGTCATGACCGCCGCGATATCTGTTTTCAAGGCACCAAGATCTACGCTCGCAAATGCCGCCGCATAGTCGAAGTCGTCGCCCATTGGATTAGACGCGGCATCGTGATCGCGCAGAGGACTGAGGTCCAGGTTTTCAGGCCACCAAAACTGGTTGGAGCGGGCATTGTCCTCCGCTGCAGCAGGACTGGATGCCACCAGCGGTGACATCGCTATCGCCAAAGCGGCGAGTAGGGTTATCGCTCGATTACGCATTGGAATTTCCCCTTCAAATGAGAATTAGTGCTTTTTGGCGTCCGCCAAAAAACAGCAGGTGAATTTTTGGAATTAGACTGAGTCTAATTCGTTAAACCTACTACATTGACAGGGGATTTGGAATCAGGGATTGGCGAAATAAAAAGAGCACCGCGATGGCGTCTGGTTTTTGCGTGATGCCCTACTTTGTACGACGCCGCATAACGCGTTCACGCACAACTCACGCAAGATATCGGGTCGGGCTCCTGCGCCTGCATCGGGAACCCCTTATTGTGGTGCTCTTTTTCGGCGAGTAGCGTTTGAATCATGTAATGCCGTGCAGGCGGCGCGCCAATGGCAAGCAGAGTCAAGCGACTAACCAGCTATACCGGAATATCGTTCCTGCTTTTGTTCGGGATGCTGGCACCGGCCGGCGCCTTTGCCCAGCAGCCAATCATCCCGCTCCAGCTCAGCTTTTCCGACCCGGGTGCTCGCAGTATGGGTTTCGGCGGGGCCTTCGTCGCCCTGGCCGACGATGCCACGGCTGCGTTTGCCAATCCGGCCGGACTCGCGCAACTCCTGAAGCCCGAGGTCTCAATCGAGGGACGCCATTGGAGTTACTCAACGCCGTACACCGTGGGCGGCAGGGCGGAAGGTCTCCCAAGTGGTAACGGCATTGACACGATAGCCGGTCTTAGAACGTCGGTATCGAATGATGACCTCGCCGGGCTTTCCTTCGTCTCATTAGCGTTTCCGGCAGGCAACTGGTCGCTCGCAGTTTTCCGTCACGAGAATGCGAACCTTGAATTCACCAGCGAAACACAGGGACTCTTTTTCGGCGGCACCGACTGCTGCGAGGACCGGTTCTACGACCAGCGGGCGACGAGCGATCTGGATTTCTTGAGCTACGGTCTCTCCGCTGCTTATCGGCTCAACGACAACATCGATGTCGGGCTCGGAGTCGTCTATCACGATGCCGCGATCGAATCGAATGTGGCCCAGTTCCTCTGGGATGACGACACGCAGGAGAGCTTCTTCGGGAGTAACTCGTACCTCCCTGAACGATCGCGAATCAGCCAAAGAAGTAGCGTGCATGACACTGACTGGACCCTAACAGGCGGGGTTCTCTGGAGGTTGTCGGAGGGCTGGAGTATCGGCGCGGTTTACCGGCAGGGGCTGGAAACGATTATCGACTTTGAAGTGGCGGCCGGAGAGGCGGTCGATTTCGGCGTCCCGCCCGGCGAAGTGTTCCTGCAAGCGTCGGGCGGGCCGATCGAGTTCCCGGATATCTACGGGCTCGGTTTCGCCTATCGAGACCCGGACGGGCGCCTTACGATTAGTTTTCAGTGGGATCGGATCGAGTACTCGGACATCCCGACCAGTCTCCACCTTGACGACCAGACGATCGACGATTCTGACGAGCTGCATCTCGGCGTTGAATACGTTTTTCTCAGTTCGACACCAATTATCGCCGTACGACTCGGGGCCTGGCTGGACCCGGATCACCAGATGCGGGCAACGAGCGACGATCCATTTATCCGCGCATTAATGCCGCGTGGCGACGACGAGGTCCACTACGCGGCCGGAATCGGCGTGGCGATGCAGCAATTCCAGATCGACTTGGCGATGGACTTGGCCGATCGAGCAGATACGTTGTCATTGTCGGCGATCTACAGTTTCTAGGGCGGTGGCGGCGATGGCGATGCGAGCAAGACGACCAGCCAACCTCTCCGGGGTCATGATTCTGCTGCTGATCGTGTTGCTGGCGCCGGCCAGCGTTTCAGGTCAGGAGGCGGTCGTACCGCTCCAGTTCAGTTTCTCTGACCCGGGTGCACGCAGCATGGGCTTTGGCGGCGCTTTTGTTGCGCTGGCGGACGACGCCACCGCAGCGTTTTCCAATCCGGCTGGACTGACTCAACTATTAGAACCGGAAATCTCGATCGAGGGCCGTCGCTGGAGCTATTCGTCGCCATTCACCGAACACGGCAGAGTGGAGAATCCTCCCAGCGGCTTCGGGATTGACACGACAGTCGGCCTTCGAACCGCGACATCGAAAGATAACCTCTCCGGCCTGTCTTTCCTCTCGTTCGTGTATCCGCACGAGAACTTCTCGCTCGCGTTCTTCCGCCACGAGTACGCAAATTTCGAGTTTTTCAGCGAGACCCAGGGACTCTTTTCCGGCGGAAGCACCTGCTGCCAAAATCGTTTTTGGGACCAGCGGTCGCAAACCGCAATGGACATCCTTACCTACGGGCTCTCCGCTGCCTACCGCGTCAGCGATCGGTTCGATCTCGGGCTTGCGGTAGTCTACTACGACGCTTCGTTCTTCTCGGACGCGGAGATTTTTCTCTGGGATGAGGACACTATCCCCAGCGTCTTCGAGCCGAACTCCTATCTCCCGGAAAGACTGGTATTTGCCGAGCGAATAGACTTCGACGAAGCCGATTGGGCATTTACAGCGGGTTTTCTTTGGAGACTATCAGAAGGCTTTAGCGTCGGCGGCGTATACCGACAAGCACCCGAGGTCGACGTCGGGGTCACATTGACGGCCGGGCAGACGATCGATTTCGGCGTGCCGCCCGGCGGTGTGATTCGCCAGGAGACGGCCATGCTCGAGTTACCGAGGCTCTATGGACTCGGCTTCGCGTACAAAAGTGGTGACGGCGGCCTCACAGTATCTTTTCAGTGGGATCGCGTCGAATACCGCAATATTGTCGACAGCCTGAAGCTCGATGACCGGGCGATCGATAATGTGAACGAGCTGCACCTGGGAGCCGAGTATGTTTTTCTTGATTCGACGCCGATTATTGCCGTCCGCCTCGGAACCTGGCTGGAACCCGATCATCAACTGCGGGCCACGAGCGATGATCTCCTCGCACGCGCGCTTTTGCCGCGCGGAGAAGACGAGATGCACTATACGGCGGGTGTCGGAGTGGCCATGCAGCGATTCCAGATTGACTTCGCGATGGATTTCGCCGACCGAGCGGATACGCTGTCATTGTCAGCGATATACAGCTTTTAGGCTGGACGTATCAGCCGCTGGTCCAGAAAAACTTATCGATTACGAAAAAGATCACGGCTAGCGCCAGTATCGCAATTATGGTGACGTCGAGTTTTGGCCTGCGTTGAGTTGCCTTGCTCGTCGTTTGCTCGACGTCCTTATCCCGCTTCACACCTTCCGGCGTTAACTCGAAGGCCCACGCAAGGAACAGCGCCAGGGGCAGGCCGAGTGAAAGAAACACGATCAGCAACTTGCCCGCCCATCCTGGAACGTCCAGAAAATCGAAGACGATTTCTCCGACCTGCAGTAACACCCACGCAACAACGATATAGGCGATGCCGACGCGTACAACATTGCGACGCTTAAGCTCAGCGAAAAACCCTCCGGGCACGTGCGTCTCGTCGCTATTGGGTTCCGGCGCCGCGTCGCCCATGATCTCGCCAGCAACTGCTACCGAATCCGCAATTGCCTCCGGGCGCATGCTGCCGTCCTGCATCTGCAACAGCCAACGGCGAAAATAGTAGTTGGCCAGCACAACATGTTGCCCTTCGTCCCTGCGGACGAAGCCCAGATTCTCCAGGCGACCAAGGGTGCCCTCGAGTGCATCGGATCCAAGCGAGAGCTCCTCCTGAATCGACTTGAATGTCGCTTCGGGCAAGGCAACAATCGCCTGGATGACATCGTGCTCCGTGGCGGACAGCATGTCAAAATCAACGGAAAAGAAGTAACTCACCATCCGGTCGGTTGCGACCTGTTCAATCGCCTCCTCCAGACCGCCCGCTTCGAGGTAGCGCTTGCAGACGAGCTGGACCAGGTACGGGTGGTTATTACAGTGCTCACGAATTGATTCCATTACACCATCCGCAATTCGGGGCCTCTCTTCCGGGTCAAGATGCGACTGCTCGATCAGCGATTGAGCTTCGGCATCGGTGAGTCGCTCGATGTATAGCGGCGGCGCAAATCCGTGCAGAAAAGGCGAGGTATCTTCCTTCGCCTCGGCGAGTGCCCACAGCCGAATCGTTGACGCCAGGACCGTGCGGATATCCTCACGACTTTGCATTGCATGTCGCAGCTTGCGCAGAAGCGATGGATCCTGTCGATGCAACTTAATCAGTTCCTCCACTTCATCGCAGAGCAGCAAAAGCTGCAGTTTCTGTGCGCGCAAGCCGCGCCGGAGCCGCTCCATAGAGACAAACAAGTCCTCCGCCTCTACCTCCTCCAGGCCGATACCAACGCGGTCAAGCCGCTCCTCTGCATCCAGGATCGCATCGGCGAAGTTGAGGTGCAGCTCCTCGGGTGTCTCGGCACCCTGGAAATCCCAGAAGACCGGAAAGTAACGACTATCCCGGGAAGTATCCGCGATGTGCTCGATCTGCTTGAGCAGCGAAGTTTTGCCGATTCGGCGTGTCCCGAGTAGCCAGACACAGTTTCGATTGCCCTTGAGAATCTCGGCAATCTGAGCCGTACGGCCGTAGAACCGGTCGCCACGCACCCACTGGCCGACAACGTAAGGAATTGCCGGCATGCTGATCGAAATATCGCCTGACGCTGTCGGACCTCCCGGCGACAATGTCTCGAATCTCGCCAACAGCCGGTAGCCCCGCTTGGGTAATGTTTCAATCGGGTTGTAATCGGTTTGGCCGGGCTCGTTGCCAATCTTGCCCAGCTCATGGCGGAGCTGATAGATACAACGGCTCAGCGTATGCTCGGTAACGACCGTACCTGGCCACACCGCTTCCAGCAGCTCATCTCGCGAGACCACGCGCCCGGGGTGCTTCGTGAGGACCCCGAGGACAGCCATTACCTTGGGTTCCAGACGGACGGTGCCGCCGTGGCCTGCAACCGTGCCCTCGCGCGGGTCGACGGTGAACCTGACAGGTGCATGCGTCTGGGTAGCCAATTCTCGCCTCACAGCCGACTGGAACAGTCCCTCGCTAGCTAACACGCCGCGAAGTTCAGCAACAAGTCGGGGATGTACTTAGATTCGCGCCACCTGGCTTATTGGACTCTCCCCGAGAAAGAAATCAAGTCGATATCAACTCGTCATCAAGCGGCGCTTCGCCAGCGGAGGTCCAATAAATTCCAGGGACAAACTTTCGCAATGGATGCGCCGTTACCGAGGAGGTATCGCTATGAACACACAAATATTCAGATCGCGTCATCCGGGCCTGGCGCTGCTGATTCTTCTGGGCGCCTGTTCCGGCGGCAATATCGGCGTCACAGTAGACGGACCGTTAATTCCACCGATTCCCCCACTGCCGACCAGCGAGGCCATCTCGACGCACGGCGTGATCACAGGGCTGGGCGGTGTAACCGTTAACGATGTTCGTTACGCGACCAACGCAGCGATCGTCACGATCAACGGTCAGCCGGGCACGTTAGCCGACCTCAGACTCGGCCAGATTGTCACAGTGGACGGCCGAATCAACAGTGACGGCCAAACAGGGACAGCAAATAGCATTCGATTCGATGCCAGCCTTATCGGGCCGGTAGAAAGCCTCGATGCGACCAACGACCGGCTGATAGTGATGGGTCAGACAGTGACACGTGATGCGAATACGCTATTCGCGACCGGCATAGATCCAGCGACATTCGCCGGGCTGTCGGTCGGCAGCGTCGTCCAGATCAGTGGCTACGCGGACGCTGCAGGTACTATCAAAGCAACGCGGATCGACCCGGCTATCGCAAGCGCCGAATTGCAGTTCATCGGCAAGGTCGCCGGTCTTGATCTCGCGAACCTGCTCTTCACGACCAATCGTCTTACTGTTGACTACAGCGCCGCAGTCTTTATCGATCTGCCGGGCGGCGAACCGAGCAACGGCATGATGGTCAAGGCATTCGGCACAATGTCCGGCGGACTGTTCATGGTCGAGCGCCTTGTCACAGCCCCCGGAATGGGCGGCAGCACCGGTCAGCGGGTTCAGATCGGCGGGATGATCACTCGGCTTGACTCGACCGCCGACTTTGACATCAACAACATGCCCGCAGCCGCCAATACAGGAACCGTATTCCTCAATGGCAACGCCGGTGATCTGACCTTGAATGCTGAAATCGTCATCGACGGAGATTTCGCGTCCGGGAACCGCATCATGGCCAATCGGGTCACTTTTGGCCGCACTGTCAGCGACACGGCAACATTCACATTCAATTTTCGCGACTTCACCGAAATCTCCGTGCCGACCGTGTTCAACATCATGGTCACCCGGGGCCCGGAATTCTCTGTCGCGGTCACGGTAGATGAGGGCATACAGAATCGCATCGACGTGACGCAGATTGGCTCAAGGCTCAACATTGCCTTGTTGCCGGGAGACGGCAACATCCAGACGCTTGATGCGTATGTCACAATGCCGGCGCTCGACAACCTGGACCTTTCCGGTGTTGTTCACGCGACTTTGAATGACTTCAATCAAGCGCAGATGACAGTCAATGTTGGCGGTGTGAGTCTGCTACAGGGCAACGCGCTGACGATTGGCGAACTGACGGCGAACATCTCTGGTGTCAGTCAACTGAACTTCGGCGGAATCCCGCCTGTCGCAGTGGCCAACATCAACATCAGTGGTGTCAGCCAGGCGACGCTCAATATGGATGTTGGAGCCACAATGACAGGCTCTGTAGGGACTGGCCAGGGAACGGGAGTATCGACACTGTTTTACTACGGTACGAATGTTGCCGTGGATGTTGCGACGGATGGCCTTTCTTCGGTGGTAAAGCTCGGGGAAACGAGGCCCTAGCCCATCGGAAATTTCGTATTGCGCTCCCTCCGGCTCTGTGCGGTAGTCCCATAATGAAGGTGTCCCGATGCTCATAGTCATCAGGCGACTGATAATTCTGGTGGGTGTATCACTGATCCTGATCACCCACCCGGCCACGGCGGACCCGTGGTACGAGCATTATGCCAAGGCCGAACAAGCCATCGAAGACCAGAACTGGGCGCTGGCCGTGCAGGAGATCAACGAGGCGCTGGAGAAAAAAGGCGACTCGGGAGCGCGCGTGCGCAGTTACGGGATGAAGGTTACCGCCTACTTCCCGTATCTCAAGTTAGGTATCGCTTACTATCACTTGGATCAGTTCGACGCCGCCCTCCAGGCGTTCGAGACCGAGGCGAGATTGGGCGCCATCGCACAAGCGGATACCGCGAACACGGAACTCGAGCAATACCGCAGGTTCGCCACGGAGGCGCGAGCGACGTCCGCGGCCGAGGAACAACAACGGATTCGACAGATCGTCGACCAGAGTCTCAACATTGCGCGGAACCTGGAGAATCGAGGACAGCTGGACGAGGCGATGGTTGCTCTCGACCAGGCGCTGGCCGTGGCGCCCGACGATGTCGAAGCCATGGCCGCCATGGAGCAACTTCGGCAACAGTTCAGAGAGAGATCGGGCGCGCTGGAGCGAGATCGACGAGTGTTGGAGCTCGTAACGACCGGCAAGGCTTTCTTCGCCGAGCAGAACTACAGCGAAGCGTCGAGTATCTTTCGGCAGGCCCTGTTCCTCAATCCAGACCCGGAGATTCAGACGCTTCTCGACGAGGCGCAGAGCAAACTCCTGACCAAGCTCGAAACCAGCCATGAATTTGAGGTTCAGCTAACATCGATCGATGCGGATCTGGATGCCGTGCGGGCCCTGGAATCCGCGGGACAACTTGCAGCTGCACTCGAACGACTTCAGTCCATTCTTGCTCTGGAGCCTGCCAACAATCAGGCGCGGTCGATCCAGAGTCGTCTTCTGCAGGCGCAAAGGGATGCGGCAGTAGCAATCGCACAGCAGGC
>Ga0224508_10003277_pt1 | contig 13416 bp, 6 predicted proteins | sample SF_Jan12_sed_USG_4_FD_170157 | JGI IMG/M metagenome (GOLD analysis project Ga0224508, IMG submission 170157) | Sediment microbial communities from San Francisco Bay, California, United States - SF_Jan12_sed_USGS_21 | ecosystem: Environmental > Aquatic > Marine > Sediment | place: USA: California...
CAGCTGGAAATGGGGCTATGGTTTCCTAGATGATCTGGGTTTCTATGATTTTGCAGGATCTACCTTGGTTCACTCTGTGGGCGGATGGGGCGCCTTAGCCGGAATTTTGGTAATTGGACCACGACTGGGCAAGTACATTGACGGCAAAGTGGTGGATAAACCGGGCTCCAGTGTACCTCTTGCAACCATGGGAGTATTCCTGCTATGGTTCGGATGGTTCGGATTTAACGGGGGTTCCGTACTTTCCGCCGAACCAGGCGCAGTATCCAGAGTTCTGGTAACTACCTGCTTGGCTGCCTGTATGGGAGGAATCGGAGGATACCTCACTGGTTGGCTGGTGTTCAAAAGACTGGACTTGGGAATGGTATTGAACGGCATTCTGGCGGGACTAGTAGGCATTACAGCTGGTGCTGACGTGATTAGTCCTGGCTGGTCACTGGTAGTGGGATTAGTAGCAGGAGTACTGGTGGTGCTTTCAGCCGTTACCTTAGACAGGTTGAAATTGGATGATGTAGTGGGAGCTGTTTCAGTACACCTGACCTGTGGTATATGGGGTACTCTGGCTGTGGGTATCTTCAGCGCTGAGTTCTCTCTGCTTACCCAGCTAATCGGGGTAGCAGTCATTGGATTAATATCCTTCCTTTCAGCATTTATCATATTCAAAGTATTGAATGCAACTATAGGCATTCGTGTAACAGAGCAACATGAAAAAGAAGGACTGGATAGCCACGAACATGGAATTAGAGGCTACACCATTATCTATGAATAGCAGCTGCCATACAGAAACGAGGTAAGTGGGGCTTACCTCGTTTAACAGGCTGTTTAAACATCTAACTATTTAAATAACCATTTAATCAAAGTTAAAATGAAAAAGACAATTTTACTATCAGTAGCCTTGTTAATGGCTTCCATATATGTAGTAATTGCCCAGGATGAAGAGAATCCGCTGGTGATTTCAGGTAGTGTTGATACTTACTACAAGTATGATTTTTCTGGAAAGTCCAATAGTCCTACTAGTTTTGCAGGGGATCAGAACTCTTTCTCTTTAGGGATGGCCAATATAATTCTGTCAAAAGAGGTAGGCAATGCGTCCTTTGTAGCGGACATTGCTTTTGGACCCAGGGCCGATCAAAGTGCTCCTGGTCCCATACAAAATCTGTACGTTTCTTACGCACTTTCAGATAAAATCAGGGTCACCGGTGGATTTATGGGTACCTTTGTAGGGTATGAAGTGATTTCTCCAGTAGGTAACTTTAATTACTCTACCTCCTATTTATTCTCCAACGGACCGTTTCAAAATGGCGGACTGAAATTCGACTTTGCCATTTCAGAGAAGTTTGCCATCATGGCGGGTATATTCAATGAATTCGACTCCTACACCAACGGTAGTGGAGGGCTTGATTTTGGTGCCCAGGTATTTGTATCGCCTGTAGATGGCCTGGACGCTTATATCAATTTTGTAACCAGTAATGACTCAGGTTCTGAAATCGATCTGACCACTACCTATCAGGTTTCTGAAGAATTCATGATTGGACTTAACGCCGCTAAACGTACCACCGGAGAGTTCTTTGATGAAGATTTGGGCGATGGGTCCAACTTCTACGGAGTGGCACTCTATCTGAACTACGCATTCTCAGATGCCTTTGCCTTGGGTGTAAGAGGGGAAACCTTCAAAGATGAAGACGGCGGTGTAATAACGGAGGACTTAGCAACAAAAGTTAATTCCTTTACATTATCAGCAAACATAGGATCCGGGCCCTTAAAGATTATCCCGGAAATCCGCTTCGACAGTGCCGACGAGGATCTGTTCGAAGATGGTGAAGGAGACCCTTCCGATTCGTTCGCACAATTCCTGGTTGCAGCAGTATTTTCATTCTAAGCGTCTATATCTCAGGAGTCCGGAAAGTTTCCGGACTCCTTTTTTAAAATTTAAGGAACTATGAGAACCAACATTAATCTAGCCATAACACTTGTTATCTTCATCCAACCAGTTTACGGTCAATTGACCAGTTCCTTGCCTCAGGACGAAATGGGTAAAATCACCTTTGCCGAGGTAGTGCAGGTGGAAGGAGTATCTAAAGATTTGTTGTACCAAAATGCTCACAATTACCTTACATCATTAGTGGAAAATTCCAAAGGATTAAAAAAGAGCTCATTAGAAGTAATAGGAAATCAAGAGCTCTACCTGCCTTTGCATTTCAACGTATACCATGAGTTTCCTATCAAATCACCTCATGGCATTATTAAATATGACCTTAACGTTTCCCTAAAAGATGGTCGTTACCGCTATGTAGCCTCCAACTTTGTCTTTTATTATCTTAAGAGAAACCGCTACGGGAAGTTTGTGGAAGTCAACGGAAAATCTAAGCCCTTGGAGGAACCCTTTTTCAAAGGCAATCAAAAACTGTGGGATCAACATAAGACAAAGGTTTCGGAAAAAGTTACGGGCCTGGCGGAAACCTTAAAGGCGGTGATGCTAATTCCCGATGGGGGTCCGAAAAAAGAAATAGTCAAAGTTAACAGCGATTGGTAAAAGTTAGTTCTAAAAATTAAGTAGGAAAAATTAATTCCGTGGACTAATAAAAAAAGGGAGGCATTTTCATGACTCCCCTCCAATCGCTCGATCACATTCTACTAATTGTGTTTCAGAGACTTATTTACTACGAATGGTTAACTACTAATTAAGTAAAAATATAAAATTCGAATCCTGAAAAAAAGTAAAAAATCAAGAATAGAGAAAATTTACAGATCATTCATTCTCCGTCCAATTTATTTTGGATTTCCTAAAAAACCCCGCGATTACTCTATCTTTTTACCAATTTTTCAAAATTTAATTTGGTGCAAAATTGCACTCATGGCTTTAAAAGGTAATCCCTGAAGTGCGTATAATCATTGGGCATAGGATGGGCTTTTTTGGAGGAATTCAAAGCAGTCTTAAGACGAGATGGGATTTCTACTTTTTGATTAATCAACGGCTCCACCACGTCCAGAAATTTTACAGGATGGGCCGTCCCCAAAAAGACCCCCACTGAATCCTTACCCAAGGCTTTCATATACTCCGTTAGAGCAAGATAAGCAACTGCTCCATGGGGCTCCATCAGATAGTGATAGCGCTTCAGCACCTCTTTGATGGCCAGCTCGGTTTGGTAGTCGTTAAAGGTATAGGCCACCACATCTCTGGTCAAGGCTTGAAAGTCTCCCTGGTATAAATCCATAATGCGCACAAAATTGCTGGGGTCCCCTACATCCATAGCATTGCTTATGGTGGCGATTGAGGGTCTGGGTTGGAAGTTTTGGGTACTTAAATAGTCATAAAAAGCCCGGTTATCGTTGTTGGCTGCAATAAACTTTGAAACAGGTAATCCCATGCGCTTGGCAATAAGCCCTCCCATTATATTACCAAAGTTGCCACTGGGGACAGAGCAAACCAGCGAATCGCACTGCGCTTTGAGTTTTGCATACATCCAGAAATAGTAAAAGGATTGAGGAATTAATCTGGCAATATTGATAGAGTTAGCAGAGGTAAGACGTCTCTTATTTCTCAACTGCGTGTCCAAAAACGCTTTTTTTACCAATTTCTGACAATCATCGAAGGTTCCTTCCACTTCCAAGGCCGTTATATTATGACCCATCGTGGTTAGTTGTTGCTCCTGAATATGGCTTACTTTTCCGGAAGGATAAAGGATCACCACATCAATACCCGGGACTTTGTAAAAACCGTGAGCCACTGCGCTCCCGGTATCGCCACTGGTAGCCACCAGGATACAAGGTTTTTCGGTGCGATCCTTTAGAAAATAAGACATCAGCCTGGCCATAAAGCGAGCTCCGAAATCCTTAAAGGCCAAGGTAGGGCCGTGATACAATTCCAAAGTATAAATTGAAGGGCTCAGAGAAACCAGGGGGACGTCAAAATTAAAAGCCTCTTCTACCATTTGCTGCAATGCAGAAGGGTCCACGGATGTACCTAACAATGCTTGTCCTACGCGAAAGGCCATTTCTGAAAATGACATTTGATCAATGTCTTTCCAAAACTCCTTTGGCAATCTTGGAATTTCCAAGGGCATGTATAAGCCATTGTCTTCCGGCATGCCTTGAAATAAGGCCTGCTCTAGGCCCACCAGGGCCTGAGGATTTTGAGTGCTATGGAGCTGCATCTTGCGATAGGATCAAAGGACCGTTTTGATTAACAGCCGAAACGAAAAGATCACTGCCAATGTCCACTTTTTGCAGGGCTGAGGTCATGGCTTCACCTACACTTTGCGCTACTTCCTGGCCTACACTCAAAGCAAACATGCTGGGCCCGGAACCGGAAATACCACATCCCAGAGCTCCGGCATCCAAGGCGGCTCTTTTTACTTCCTGGAAGCCTGGGATCAGCATGGACCTTACTGGTTCCACCACTACATCTTCCATGGACCGTCCTATTAAAGGATAATTCTCAGTAATAAGACCGGTAACCAAACCTGCCACGTTACCCCATTGTTGAATAGCGCTTTTCATTGGCACCTGCTTTTTAAGAATACTGCGTGCATCTTTGGTAGCGATATCAATTTGAGGGTGCAAAACAGCTGCATAAAGCTCCGACGGAGAAGGGATCTTAACCACATCCAGGGGCTGGTAGGAACGGATCAATACGAAGCCTCCTAAAAGAGCCGGGGCTACATTGTCAGCATGAGCTGAACCGCAGGCCAACGCTTCGCCTTGCATAGCAAATGGCAATAGCTCCAGGGTTTCTAAGGGTTTACCTAGGAGGAGGTTGGCCCCAAACACTCCTGCCACCGCACTAGCGGCACTGGAACCCAGGCCACTGCCCAGGGGCATCTTTTTCTGCAAGTATAAATTGAAGCCGCAATCCAATTTCAGGTGATCTAGCAAATGGGCAATGGCTACACTCACGGTGTTTTTCTGAGGGTCACGAGGCAACAAACCTTGGTCGCCTTGAATGTCCTTAATTTCCAAACCCGGCTGATCTCTTATTTCTAGCAACAGTTCATCTCCCGGCTGGTGCACGGCAAATCCCAGAATATCAAACCCACAAGTGACATTGGCTACGGTAGCTGGTGCAAACACTTTTATGCTTTGACTCATGGCTAACCCACTAAGAATTCACTGATCTTTATAAGCTCCGCGAAAACTCCCGCAGCCGTTACCTCCGCTCCGGCGCCAGGCCCCCGGATCAACAAAGGTTTTTCGCTATACCGACTGGAATTTATGGCAATAATATTGTCCGAACCGGATAGTCCATAGAACAAACTCTCAGGACCTACAGCAATCAATTTGATCTTGGCCTGTCCGTCCTTTAGCTGCGCCACATAACGCAATACCCTACCCTCTTCAGCTGCTTGCTGCACTTTATCCGACATCACTTGATCCTGTTCTTCGAGGGCTTTAAAGAATTTGTCCACCGTTTCCGCTTCAAAGCACGCCGGAGCAAGTAATGGTTCAATCTCCACTTGATCCAGCTCCAAAGGTATACCTACTTCCCGTGCCAAGATAAGGATTTTACGGGCTACATCTTTCCCATTTAGGTCATCACGGGGGTCTGGTTCCGTGTATCCTTTTTGTTGTGCTTCTCTCACAATCTCACTAAACTTTTTATCGCCCTTAAAACTGTTGAAAATATAGCTAATGGTTCCTGACAACACCCCTTGTATGCCTACAATGTGATCACCACTTAGCACCAAATCGTTAATGGTATTGATCACGGGAAGTCCGGCTCCAACATTGGTCTCATACAGATAGGCCACCCCTTTTTGGAAGGCAGTTTCCTTAAGATCCTGATATTGCTCAAAACATTGGGAATTGGCCACCTTATTGGGGGTCACTATTGATATGCTGCTGTCTAGTACTTCTTGATAAACCGATGGTATGGAAGCGCCCGCAGTGTTGTCCACAAATACGCTGTTGGCAAGGTTAAGTTGCTGCATACTAACCACAAACTTTTCGAGATCCGTATCCCGGCCATGGTTATCCAACAACTCCTGCCAGTTTTCCAGGTCAATGCCCTCCTCATCGATCAGCATCTTCTTGCTGTTGGCCAAACCGCACAATCTAATTTCCAGTAATCTCTTGTCGTTAAAGAAGTCGAATTGCTGACTGATCTGTTTCAACAAGGTTCCGCCGATCAGCCCGGCACCCACCATAAACACATTCAGCCTCCTGCGGTTGGCAATAAAGAAAGCGCCGTGTAATGCTTTAAGGGCTTTAACCAAATTATGGTGGTCAATTACCACCGAAACATTGAGCTCAGATGATCCCTGAGCAATAGCCACCACATTGATCCCGTTTTTACCTAATGCCCCAAACAGCTTATCTGCAATCCCGGTAGTTCTGCGCATATTTTCCCCAATAATAGCCACCACAGAATGGTCATTTTCAATAATGATAGGATCAATTAGATCGGCTGCGAGCTCCTGCTTGAATTCGGCTTCAATGGTGCTTTTGGTGACTTCCGCTTGTTCGGGTACAATGGCAAAACAAATCGAGTGCTCGGAGCTAGCCTGTGTTATCAGTATTATATTAATGTTTTCTCTTCCCAAAGCCCCAAATAACCGACTGGCAATGCCGGGGACCCCCACCAAACCACTACCCTGTACATTAACCAGGCTCACCTGGTTTATAGAACTTATTCCTTTAATCGGCATATCCACAGTATGCGCTTCTCTGCTGATGATAGTACCCGGGAAGTCCCGATTGAAGGTATTGCGAATACGTAGCGGTATGCTTTTAGTAAAAGCCGGTTGCAGAGTGGGTGGGTAGATTACCTTAGCCCCAAAATGTGTCAGCTCCATGGCTTCCACATAAGAAAGCTCAGGCAGAGAAAATGCCCGGGCCACGATATTGGGGTCGGCGGTCATCACCCCATCTACGTCGGTCCAGATCTCAATCTCCTGGACATCTAATGCGCTCCCGATAATGGCGGCCGTGTAATCCGAGCCCCCACGTCCTAATGTGGTGGTTTGTCCGGAGGCATTGGCCGACACAAAGCCGGTAACGATAGGTATGCCCGTCAAACCTTGGAAATAAGCGGCTATATTGCTGTTGGTCTTTTCAAAATCCACTTTGGCCGCACCGAACTGCCCGTCGGTGGTTATTATCTCCCGGGCATCTACAAAGTAAGCCTGGAAATCAAGTGTCTTTAGATACTCATGGATGATGTAGGCCGATAGTCGTTCTCCGAAGCTAAGCAGCAGGTCCTTACTGCGCGGTGAAAGCTCCTTCAGTAGAGCAACCCCTTGAATTACCTCTTCCAGCTCGTTCAGCCATCGTTTTACCTGGGCCAGAATATGGCTTTGAGTCTGCAGCGGTAATAGCTCCTTAATAGTACCGAAATGTCGCTCTTCTATCAGACGGAGGCAATCACTCAGATCAGCATCCTGACCTTGAACAGCCAGATCACCCAATTGCTGCAGCAGATTGGTAATACCTTTAAAAGCCGATACCACCACCACCAGGGACTCACCTGAATCATGGTAATCTTTTAAAATACTACCTACCTCCCGGATACTCTCAGACGAGCCCACCGAGCTTCCTCCAAATTTCAGAACTTTCATATAATCAGAGCTTTCATATAATTGGGGACCGGGACTAGTTTACGTAAAAATAATCAGACCAGGAACGTCTGGCCCATTAGGAATTTATCGCACTCCCGAGCAGCAGCTCTTCCCTCATTAATGGCCCACACCACAAGGCTTTGCCCTCGCCGGGCATCTCCGGCGGCAAATACCTTGTTAATATTAGTGGTAAATGTCCCATATGGCGCCTGTATGTTGCTACGGGCATCGCTGATCACGCCTAAAGCTTCGAGCAGCTGCGATTCCGGCCCTAAATACCCCATTGCTAACAACACTAGATCAGCTTTTAACACCTTTTGGCTACCCGGTATCTCCAGAGGTCGGTACCTGCCATGTTCGTCCTGCTCCCATTTGACGGTTACCAAATGAATTTCTTTAACCTGGCCCGACTCATCTCCCACAAACTTTTTGGTCATACTGCAATAGTACCTGGGATCATCCCCAAAGGCCGCCTTAGCTTCTTCTTGACCATAGTCCAAATAATAGACCTTGGGCCATTCCGGCCAGGGGTTGTCAGGGGCGCGCTCCAATGGTGGCCGTTCCAGGATTTCCAACTGCTGTAAACTGCGGCATTCATGTCTCAAAGAGGTGGCTACACAGTCGGTACCGGTATCGCCTCCGCCTATCACCACCACATGTTTATCCCGAGCGTCAAGATACTGTCCATCGTTTAATTGTGAATCCAATAGGCTCTTGGTATTGCCCCTTAGAAAATCCATAGCAAAATGAACTCCCTTTAATTCCCGGCCCGGTACTGGAAGATCACGAGGATTGGTAGCTCCGGTACACAGCACCACAGCATCAAAATTGTTCATAAGGTCCTGCGCCGGGTAATTGACACCCACCTCTACGTTGGTTTTGAAAATGATACCTTCTTGCTCAAGAAGTGAGATTCGGCGATTTACTACTTTTTCCTTGTCCAGCTTCATGTTGGGAATGCCGTACATCAGTAAGCCTCCCACGCGGTCGTCCCTTTCGAAAACCGTAACCAGGTGACCGGCCTTATTTAGTTGATCGGCGCAAGCCAATCCTGCAGGGCCTGAACCCACCACCGCCACCTGCTTGCCAGTCCTGGTTTGCGGTGGCGTGGGTTGGATCCACCCTTCGGCAAATCCTTTCTCAATGATACTGTTTTCAATATTTTTAATGGTCACCGGCGGTTCATTGATCCCTAAGACACAGGAGCCCTCACAGGGTGCCGGACAAACCCTACCGGTGAACTCTGGGAAATTATTGGTTTTCATCAATAATTGCAGCGCTTTCTTCCATTGCCCTTTGTAGACCATGTCATTCCAATCCGGTATCAGATTGTTGATCGGGCACCCGCTGGCCATACCCGAAATTAAGGTGCCGGTATGGCAAAAAGGTACCCCGCAACTCATGCATCGAGCACCCTGTTCCTGTAATTTTCCCTCGGGCATCTTCAAGTGAAATTCCTTCCAGTCCTTCACTCTTTCTTCAGGAGACCGATCGTGAGGGATCTCTCGTTGATATTCCAAAAAACCTGTGACCTTTCCCATATCTTAACTTGCTTGCTCCAGTTGTTTTCTTTCCAGTAGTACCCTTTTGAAATCACGGGGCATTACCTTGATAAAATGCCCACACTCCTCCTCCCATCGCTGGAGCATACCGGCCGCCAAAGTGCTTCCTGTAAACGCCAAATGGTTCTTGACCAGTCGCTTTAACAGATCGATATCTTCGAAAACCAAAGGGTCCAGGTCGACCATTTCCATATTGCACCTGGCTGAAAACTGAGCATTGGGATCGTAAACAAAAGCCTGACCTCCGCTCATACCGGCAGCAAAATTTCTTCCAGTCTCTCCGAGCACTACCACCACTCCTCCGGTCATGTACTCGCAGCCATGATCGCCCACACCTTCTACCACTGCAGTTACTCCTGAATTGCGCACCGCGAAGCGTTCACCGGCTAGCCCTCGAATGTATGCTTCACCAGAAGTAGCCCCGTAAAAGGCCACATTGCCAATGATCATGTTCTCATGAGGTATGTAGTGGGCTTCTTTATGAGGGTAAATGATTAATTGGCCACCCGAAAGGCCTTTACCAAAGTAGTCATTGGCTTCCCCTTCCAATTCGAAGCGCACACCCGGCGCTACAAAAGCTCCAAAACTCTGACCTGCCGACCCTTTGAAATTGAAATGCAGCGTACCTTCAGGTAATCCCTCACTACCGTATTTTTTAGACACCTCATTGGAAAGCAAAGCCCCTACTGCCCGGTCGGTATTGATAATATCAAAAGAGCCCTGATAAGCGGTGCCATATTCGAGTGTACGTTTGGAAGCTTTTAGCAAAATCCAATCCAGGACGTCGTCCATCTCGTGGTCCTGGGCCATCTGATTATAAAGGCCTGCTTCCGCTCCGGATTTCTCCTGATAGAGGATGGGAGTAAAATCCAGGTTACTTAGCTTGGGGTCCTCTATATCCCCTCGTATCTGTAACATTTGGACCTGACCGACCATTTCATCAACTGAACGGAAGCCCAGTTCTGCCATGATCTCTCGCAAGTCCTGGGCCAGAAAGGCGAAGTAATTGACCACATGTTGGGGGTCACCGGTAAATTTCTTACGTAATTCCGGGTTTTGGGTAGCAATGCCTACCGGACAAGTATTCAAATGACATTTGCGCATCATAATGCAACCTTCTACCACTAGTGCCGCAGTAGCCACTCCCCATTCCTCTGCGCCCAATAAGGTAGCAATTGCCAAATCCCGACCGGTACGTATCTGACCATCGGTTTGCAGCACCACCCGACTCCTCAGCTTGTTCTTTACCAGGGTCTGATGGGCTTCCGCAACCCCCAGTTCCCAAGGCAAACCGGCATGTCTGATAGAACTGATGGGGCTTGCTCCGGTACCACCATCATGACCGGAGATGAGAATAACATCTGCTTTAGCTTTGGCCACTCCTGCGGCTATAGTTCCAACACCTGCCTCTGCCACCAGTTTTACATTAATTCTGGCCTCTCGATTGGCGTTTTTCAGATCGAAAATGAGCTGTTTTAGATCTTCAATAGAATAAATATCGTGATGGGGTGGTGGCGAGATAAGACCAACCCCGGGAGTACTATGTCGTACTCTGCCAATCCATTCATCAACTTTGTGACCCGGTAACTGGCCACCTTCTCCCGGTTTGGCCCCCTGAGCCATTTTTATCTGCAGCTCGTCGGCGTTGGTCAGATAGTTGCTGGTTACACCAAAACGGCCGGAAGCTACTTGTTTAATAGCTGACCGCTCCCAATCACCGTTGGGCTTTGGTTCAAATCTAATCTCGTCTTCACCGCCTTCCCCGCTATTGCTTTTTCCTCCAATGCGGTTCATCGCAATGGCCAAGGTGCTGTGAGCTTCATGACTAATGGAGCCAAAGGACATGGCTCCGGTGGCGAATCGCTTAAAGATCCGTTCTACTGGTTCCACTTCATCCAAAGGTACTGCTGAGGCTTTCTTAAAGGAAAAGAGACCTCTCAAAGTGCAGGCCTGCTGGGATTGATCGTTTACCAGATCGGCAAATTTTTTGTATAGTTGGTAATTGTTTCGACGACTGGCATTTTGCAGGTAATGGATAGTTTGAGGATTGAACAAGTGATATTCGCCGGATTTCTTCCATTGATAAATGCCCCCCTCTGGTAGGCCCATGGCCTCCCGGTAGGGTGATTGAAAGGCCTGAGCATGCAAATCCAATACGTCACCTGCTATTTCTGCGAATCCTATTCCTCCAATGCGCGAGATGCTGTCAGTAAAACACCGCTCCACCACTTGATTATTTAGTCCCAGAATCTCAAAGATCTGCGCTCCCTGATAAGATTGCAGGGTAGAAATACCCATTTTCGAGAAGATCTTTAGGAGACCATAATTAATGCCGGCAATATATCGTGATACTGCATGTGAAGCCTCACCATAGTTATTACTTTCCCTGGTTAATTGCTCAATACTTTTCAGGCTTAAATAAGGATGAACGGCGTTAGCCCCATATCCGATGAGTGTGGCAAAATGGTGGGTCTCCAATACATCTCCCGAAGCAATGATTAAGCCTACATTAGCTCTTAACCGACAGTCGATCAGATGGTGGTGTACCGCGCCGGTAACCATTAACGAAGGGATAGGGGCCATTTCCGCACTGGTTTCCGCATCCGATAATATGATAACCTTGATGCCTTGTCGTGCAGCCTTTTCCGCCTGCTGACAAACTTCCTCCAAAGCCTCTTCCAAGGCTCCTTCCTGGCCATTGGCGGGGAATAAACTGGGGATCAGCACACTTTTGAAATTGGGATGGTCGAGCTGCACCAGTTTTTGATATCTTTCACGGTCCAATACCGGTTGATCCAGTTGGATCTCCTGGCAATGTTCCGGCGTTTCTTTCAGTACGTTCAAATTACTGCCTAGTTTAGTGAACAAGGACATCACCATTTTTTCCCTGATGGGGTCGATAGGCGGGTTACTCACCTGTGCGAACAATTGCTTAAAGTAATTGGAAAGGTGTTGATGTTTACGGGACAGAACGGCCAGTGGAATATCGGCTCCCATGGATCCCACAGGCTCCGCAGCCTTTTCTACCAGTGGGCCCAGGATCAATTGGATATCCTCCTGACTGTATCCAAATGCCAATTGTTGCTGTAAGAGATCTTCCGGTGATTCCTCTACAGAGTCCGGTTGGGGTAAGTCATCGATGTGTAATTTGTACTCACGCAACCATTCCCCGTATGGTTGTCGGGAACATAAGTCTTCCTTAAGTTCTTCATCACTGATAATCCGGCCTTGCTGCAGATCTGCTACAAACATTTTACCCGGTTGCAGCCTACCCTTTAACACCACTTTTGACTCATCAACCGGTAGAGCACCCGCTTCCGAAGCCATGATCAACTTGTCATCGGAGGTCAAGCAGTATCGTGAAGGCCTTAGTCCGTTGCGATCGAGGGTAGCACCCACCAATTCCCCATCGGTGAAGCAAATGGAAGCGGGACCGTCCCATGGCTCAATCATCGAGGCATGGTATTCGTAGAATTCCCTTTTGGAAGTCTGCATCAGATCATTCCCCTGCCAGGCTTCCGGGATTACCATCATCATGGCGTGCGGCAGGGAACGTCCTGCCAAAACCAACATTTCTACGATAGCATCCAGATTGGCGGAATCGGAATGAGCCTTATCACAAACCGGCAGCAGCATCTCGAATTCCTGGGGGGTGAACAAGTCCGATTCAAACAGGGCTTGCTTGGATTTCATCCAGTTAACATTACCCCGGATGGTATTGATCTCACCATTATGAGCAATAAACCGAAAAGGTTGCGCCAATTTCCATTTGGGAAAAGTATTGGTACTAAACCTGGAATGCACCAGAGCCAAGGCACTGGTCACCCGAGGGTCATTCAAGTCGGGATAATATTCAGGCAGCTGATCGGTCCGTAATTGTCCTTTGTAAACCAGGGTCTTGGTGCTCAATGAGGCCCAGTAAAATTCATAATTGTTACCTACAATGGAACTGCCCCTGGAGGTACTGCCGATGGTATGGGTACTGTTCATACGGAAAACAAAAAGCTTCCGCTCTAAAGTTTCCTGGTCAATGAATTCTTTCTGCCGGATGAAGATTTGTTCATAGTGAAGTTCAACGGACTTTGCAGACTGACCAATATTGTGGTTATTGATGGGTATCCTCCTGAATCCAATGATCTGCAAATCCAACTTTTCAGCAATTTCGTATAGCCTTTGACGACAGCCCTCTTTTACCAACTCCTCTTTGGGAAAAAAAACCATACCAACTCCATAGGTGCCCTTATCTCCCAGATCTATGCGCAGCTTTCTGCATTCGTCCTGGAAAAATTCATGCGGAACCT
>Ga0224508_10003278_pt1 | contig 13414 bp, 10 predicted proteins | sample SF_Jan12_sed_USG_4_FD_170157 | JGI IMG/M metagenome (GOLD analysis project Ga0224508, IMG submission 170157) | Sediment microbial communities from San Francisco Bay, California, United States - SF_Jan12_sed_USGS_21 | ecosystem: Environmental > Aquatic > Marine > Sediment | place: USA...
GCCGGGTGTGGGTGAAAACCTGCAGGACCATCTCGAGTTTTATTTTCAGTTTCGCTGTCAGCAACCAATTACGCTGAATGCCGAGCTTAGTCTCTGGCGAAAGTTTTTGATCGGCACTCGCTGGCTGCTCACCAAGAAAGGTCTCGGTGCGACCAATCATTTTGAGTCCTGCGCATTTATTCGCTCGAAGGCCGGTGTCAAATGGCCCGATATCCAGTATCACTTCCTACCCGGTGCGATGCGTTATGATGGCAACGCCGCCTTCGATGGGCATGGTTTCCAGGTGCACGTTGGGCACAACAAGCCCTTTAGTCGCGGTACAGTCAAGCTGCGCACGCCGAGCGTTCAGGACAAGCCCGAAATCATTTTCAATTACCTGCAGCGCCAGGAAGACATCGAGGCCTATCGCGCCTGCGTCAGGTTAACGCGTGAAATTATCGGCCAGCCGGCGATGGATGCTTTTCGGGGTCCCGAGATTCAACCCGGTGAATCGATTCAAAGCGACGAAGACATCGACGCTTTCGTGCGCAGCGCGGTCGAATCCGCCTATCACCCTTCCTGCGCCTGTCGTATGGGAGAGGACGACATGGCGGTAGTCGATTCGGAAACCCGGGTGCACGGCATCGATGCCTTGCGCGTGGTCGACTCGTCGATCTTTCCAACCATCCCTAACGGTAACCTGAACTCGCCGACGATCATGCTTGCCGAACGTGCCGCCGACATTATCAAGGGCAAGGGCATGCTCGAAGCCTCCGACGCGAGCGTTGGGCTCGGCCAGGACTGGGAAACCCTGCAGCGTTCCACCATCGCCTGATATCTGCTTGATGGGGCAATCTTTACTGGTAGTGGCCGTGTCGTTGCAATACCTCAATTTCGTAACCATCCGGATCAGTGACAAAAAAGAAGCGCGCCAGCAAATTATTATCCGGTGAAAACTCGACGATATCGGTAGCTTCAATGCCAAGCGTATTAAATCTTTCATGCTCGGCGTCGAGGTCATCGACGCACACGGCTATATGCCCGTAACCGTTTCCGTGCTTGTAAGCCGTGGTTCTGCCCTTGTTGAGGGTGAGCTCGATTTCCATATCGTTTTCTTCATTGCGCAGGTAAACCAGGGCAAAATCCTCAAAGTCGAGTTCGTGGGACGGGGCAAGTCCAAAGGCTTGCTGGTAAAACGATTTTGATCGATCGAGATCCAGCACACGGATCATGCTGTGGATAATTTTTGCCATGTGCACCTCGACGAAGCTAAAAGAGTGATTGCCAGTATATCGGCCTACTTCGTGCTAGTGGAACTAATAACGTCCTGTAGGACTATTTTTTACACGAGGTCGGTTTGCCTGATGTGTCAAAACACGGGGTGGAGGTCGATTTTTTAGTTGCCTACAATCTTGATCCGATCCTCGCCTCTTAACGACTCGCCGTTATAGGTTCCCGCCTTGAGGATAATCGTGTATTCGCCTTCAACAACCTTGTAGCCTGTTGTGCGCACATCGCAGACCAGATCTTCGTAGGTGTCGTCGTTGATATCTGCCTGGTGGCATAAACTCTTATCAGATTTGCCGACCAACATGATATCGACACCATTTAACCTGATGGTGCGCGGGTTGATTCCGATTACATCGAGGTCGCTGGATCCGAGAATCGCGACCGGGATAACCCGCTTGGCACCGGCACGGACTACATTCTCCGGGCTGCCGGGTTTAATATCGATCATCATCGGGGTCGGTCCCTGTTCGCCAAACAACTTGCTCGCCTGGGCGGTGATTGCAAAATGTCCACCGTTTTGTTCTGGATCCGGACTAGTAGAGTTGGCTGGTGCCGCCATGGAGTTACCGGCCCATGTCCACAGCATGGTTGCAAAAATTAGTACTGTTATTTGCCGGTATCGCACTTTTTAATACTGGGTAGTTTCCGTTGACACGTCAATAGTATTAGAAGTAGTTGCTATCTAACCGCAGTTTTTCAAGTCTCAAGCTCGAAGATAGACGTTGAAATTCACCATGGCATGGGGCGGAGAGCAACCGTTTTTGGAAGAAAAGGGGTATTATATCGACGCCCCGGGTTCCGTGTGACAATAGTCGTGCACTAATTACGATTGGCTATTAAGGATCTGCTAGTCCATACAGGAATGCGACTGTGCGAGACATGCATGACATCGATTGAATATATTCAACTCACTGAACATACCGATTTGCCCGTCATCGAGCACTTCGCACCGTTTAAGGTTGTGCTCGCCATCGAGGACACCGTCAGCCGCGCACGCCAACACGAGATTTCCAGGTGGCTGGTCGAAATGGGTGGTAAGTACGTGATGATTTGTGGTTCTGATTGTGCAAGCTGGGAGGAGATAATCCGCCAGGCTAACCTGGACCGGGTAGATATTGAACATATGAAACCACAGGAATTCGTCATGATTACCACCCATCAGCATGAAAGGTTACGCAACGTGTTCTGGCACGCAAAAAAGCATGCCCATCACAGCCACGTCAAATTTAACAATATCCTGGCGATCCACATCGGAAGCCAGAATCGATCGGTTGAATATCTTGCCATGTTTAACAAGGCCTAGAACCAGGTCGGAAACAACTCGATGTTGCGAAACAAAGTGGTCAATGGTCACAGACCATTTTGCCAAGTATAATTTACAGCAGGTTCGAATCTAGAATAATAAATCGAGGAGTCGCAAAATGTCGTTAAAAGTTATCGGGTCAGGCTTTGGTCGAACGGGGACGATGTCGATGAAAGAGGCGTTGGGTGTTCTGGGCCTTGGTCCGTGTCACCATATGTTGGAGGTAATGGAAAATCCGGCACATCTCCTCTTCTGGAAGGCAATTGCGGCCGGTGAACAGGTCAATTGGGCTGATGTTTTTGAGGGCTATAATTCACAGGTGGATTGGCCTGGCGCGCATGTCTGGCACGAAACCGCCATTGCCTTTCCGGACGCAAGGGTTGTTCATACCGAACGTCCGGAAGACGTCTGGTGGAACAGTTTCAACGGAACAATCGGCAAGTTCTTTGCCATCTATAAAGATCTTGAATTGCCCACGCACATAGCAGATGTCGCTGATACTATGTCCGGCTGGTTTCTAAACGAGGCATTTGACGATTTCACCGACCGCGACTCCGCGATTGCGGCTTATCGATTGAACAACCAGAAAGTGCGCGACACGATACCGGCGGACCGGCTGTTGGTGTTTAATGTTGCCGATGGGTGGGATCCGCTCTGCCGTTTTCTCGAGCTTCCCGTTCCCGATACGGAATTTCCTCACCGCCATCCGAAAAAGGAATTCTGGGAGCATTTCGGCGGAGAACCCGCGTAACTTCGCCCACTTTAAAAGCAATGTTTGATCAATTCGACATTGAGCAAAATTGCTCTTAAAGTGAACGGTCGATGAATAGCAGCAATCTCTCACGCAAGTTGGCGGTCATCCTGCACGCCGATGTCGTCGCTTCGACAACACTGGTCCAAACCAACGAAATCCTCGCGCACGAACGTATGCAGGCCGCTTTCCATCAGTTTGCCAGCACCATCGCAGACTATGGAGGTAAAGCTCACGAATTGCGCGGCGATGCACTTGTCGCCGAGTTTGAGCGGGCGTCAGATGCGGTCACCGCTTCGCTCGCATTCCAGGTCCAGAATACTGCGCTAAACGCGGCCTATGGCGACGATATCCGGCCCGAATTACGCATCGGTATCAGCCTCGGTGAAGTGGTGATTGCCGACGGCACCATAACAGGGGCAGGGGTTGTGTTAGCACAGCGACTGGAGCAGTTGGCCGAAGCGGGTGGCATCGTGGTGCAGGGTGCCGTGTCGGAAACGGTACCAACCCGAATGCCGTACGACTTCGAAAGCCTGGGCGAGCAAATGCTAAAAGGCTTCGATCAGCCGGTAAGAGCCTTTGCTGTCAAGCTGCGACAGGGTGCAGCGCTGCCGGAAGTGGAGGTAAATCAGATCGCACCAGTTCCGGAGCCAGTCGACCCTGACCCAGGTGGATTAGAAAAACCTTCTATCGCCGTGCTGCCGTTCGCCAACATGAGTAACGATCCGGAGCAGGAATATTTTGCCGATGGCATATCGGAAGACATCATTACCGCGCTATCACAAATTAAACAATGGCTTGTCATCGCACGTAATTCCAGTTTTGTCTACAAGGGGCGCCACGTCGATATTCGCGAGATCGCCAGGGAACTGGGAGTGCGTTATGTACTGGAAGGAAGTGTGCGCAAGGCCGGCAATCAACTACGCATCACCGGCCAGTTAATTGAAGCGGATACCGGAACCCACCTGTGGGCCGATAAATACGACGGCGACCTTGAGGATGTCTTCGCGCTCCAGGATAGAATCACGGAAAGTGTCGTGGGCGCGATCGAGCCCTCGCTGCGCCAGGCTGAAATAGCGCGCTCGAAACGAAAACCACCCAAAGATATCGGCGCATACGATCTCTATCTACAGGCCCTGCCACATCTTTTCGCGATTCGGCCAGAACCCAACGAACTGGCTTTAAATTTATTGCATCGTGCCATCGAACTCGATCCGAACTATGCCCTCGCTCTGGCCTACCTTGCCTGGGGCTACGAAGAACGACTGACTCGAGCCTGGGGAGCCTATGGAGATGATGATGCGGGAACAGCGATTGCGCTGGCGCACCGGGCAATTGCAGCTGACAGAAACGATGCGATTGTGTTGGTGCTCGCAGGTTTCGTTCTGGTGATGATTGCACGTGACTATAACGAGGGTCTCGAGGCGGTCAATCGTGCCCGGGAGCTCAATCCCAATATTGCATTTGTCACCTTTCTGGTTGGCGCCGTGCAAAATGTTTGTGGGAACCCGGAGGATGGTCTCGCCTGTATTGAGCATGCTATTCGCGTCAGCCCAGGGGACCCCGGTGCATTCTTTTTCTATACCGCGGCGGCAATGGCCCATCTCATGTGCGGTCGCCCAACCGAAGCCTGCGACCTGGCCACAAAATCTGCTCGCATGTATGCAGGCTGGGATACCACCTACCGGATATTAGCGCCCGCGTTGGTACAACTGGGCCGAATGGACGAAGCGCGTTCTACGGTCGCCAAGCTGCTGGAGTTGGCTCCGGCTATGACAATATCCGGGTTGCGCGAACGCTGGCCAATCCGCGACAAAGAAACTTTAAATGCAATTCTGGACGGGCTGCGTATCGCTGGATTGCCAGAATAAGCCTCCACCTGGATTCGTCTCGTGCCAACGGACAAAGTTTGCCCTCACCCGGAATTTCAAGCCGCGTACACTAGAAGTGGTCTCGCTTAAACTTTCGCTCCCATTGCTTTTGAAAAATCCGGTTATTGCCTTCCCATGCAGTCGATACCGCGTACAGATAAAAATGTGTCCGGTCACAGGTAATTCGAGTGTAGGTGTGGGTTCTTGTTTGCCAGTCTGCCCTGCCATACTCCCATTTCCAATCGTATTCGGCGATAGCAGACAGGGGATCCGACTCGTCAATACTGAATCGGTATAATGACTTTGACCCCATTTCCATGCCGGTTTCCTCAAAACGGGTCTTGCCATTATCCGCGACTATTTCGAGCAGGTTGAGATTCTGCTCGGCGTCGTGCCTGATTTCCCGATTCTGACTAACCGGTCTTAAAACCGTGGTGACCTCGGGCTCACCGATTTCACTTTTACCGAATTCAGTCAGCGGTGCACTTTCCTCATTACTATGAATCACCGGCAAATTTAGCACGCTAGAGCCCGAATAAATTGTCACCCGGGAGTTGGTCGGCGATGGCCAGGCCATCGGCCAGTAACTCGTCGATATTGCCAGCCGGAGCCTGTGCCCGGCGGGCACGACGTAAGCGCTATGATTCAGCTCGACCTCGACCTCTACTTTTTCCCCGGGATTCATTGGCTCGGGTTTTGACTTACCGTTGCGCTGACTCAGATTCAATATGCCACGCGTGATCAGGGTACTGGATCCATCTGGCCAGACATCGCATAACCGCGCGGCCACGAGTGCTTGTGGTTGATCGCTGCTCAACTTCAGCGCCGCAACCGCGTTACCCAGAATTTCCAGTGGCTGGGTCATCGTACCGGTATCAAAAACCAGCGATCCCGCATCTTCTTGCTGTTGGTCGCCGGGCAGTTCTTCGGCCGGCCCGAACGAGAACCACGGCATATATTCCCCCGAGAGTTGACCTGTTGTTTGTGGCGAGCAAATTCCCATCGACTGGTCGGATACGGACTCTTTAGACAACGCCCCGGGGCTTAAATGAAATATCTCGGTGTCGATTTGATCCGATGGCCAGCTGTTTAGTCCAACCCAGCGCCCGGGACGTTCATCGTAATAGGTTTGTGGTTTTACGCTGTCTTGCAGAAAGACCTGGTACTGCGCTTCCTCCATGATTCCAGTTTCGTCATCTTTCAACCACTGGTCGAACCAGCGAATCGCATCGGCGAGAAAATCTACCGTCGGGCCGGGAATGCCGAGGTGGGGATAGCGATGACACCATGCTCCCTGCAAGCCGCGCACCGGGACCTGCAAATTTTGCAGGAGTCGAGGCACCGTGTTTGGCCAGCAATCCGCATGGCCGCTGACCGCGTAAACCGGAATCTTGATAGCTTCATAATCGGTGTCTACCGAATTGTTAAGCCAGTAATCGTCATTATGTTGATGTTCAAACCAACGCTCGAGGTAATGTGGCGTATTCTCTAACCGTTCCAGCCACAGTGTCTTCCAGTTTTGACCAACAAGTTCGGGGTCGGGTGGACGCGTACTGTAGCCAAACATGATCGCCGCCCATCCCAGTGTCTGGCCCACCATGCAACCCAGATAATATCCTGCATCGTCATAATAACGTTGATCGGTTGCGCCCAATACAATAATGGTCTTGAGTGCTGAGGGTGCTCGTTGCGCGAGCTGCAATCCGGTAATTCCACCCCAGGAAATTCCCATGGTGGCGACCTTGCCGTTACACCAGGGTTGTGCGGCGATCCATTCGATTACTGCAACCCCATCGTCTATTTCCTGGTCGGTGTACTCGTCGTAAAGAACCCCATCCGAACTACCCGACCCGCGCATATCAACTCGAACGCAGGCGTATTGGTGTTTGGCGAAATGGGCGATGGTGTTTGAATCCCGTTTCGCCGAATAGTCATCTTTTCGATAGGGGAGGTATTCGAGAATGGCCGGACAAGGCTTTTCGCTATCGGGCAACCACAGCCTTGCACCGAGGCGAGATCCATCGGGCATCGGAATCCAGCAATGGTTGACTCTGGTAACCACCATTATCTGTAATCGAAGCTAGAATCGGAGTTTATATTACTGATCATTTGTACTAACGGGTTAAAGAGTACACTCACTTCTAGCCCGATAGAACGGCGGCTATATCATGCAACGGGTTTTAAGGTGAGGGATCAGGAATCGCACTCGCTGTCTCATGCTCCGCCTCGCGTCCTGCGAGGGAGGAGCATGAGAAACGTCTTCCGATCAGGCCATCCACCAGCGTTCCATGATCCGGCGGCCGTCGAATCCACGCGTCCAGGACAGATCACCATGCGCGATCTTCGCATTGCGTGCATGAACTTCGTTGGCGAACATGGGCACTACGTTTCCGCCTTCATCCCGCAATATGATCTGCATCTCGCGATACATGTCGGCTCGCCTGCCTGCGTCGAGTTCGGCCCGTGCGGATTTAAGGAGCTCGTTGAAACGTGGGTGATCCCACTGCGTGTCATTCCAGGCCGCCCCTGGTGCAAAGCCCGTTGTGAACATGGTGTCTTCGGTGGCGTAGCCGCCCCAGTAACTGGCGCACCAGGGCTTTTTCATCCAGACATCCGACCAGTACCCATCATTCGGCTCACGCACAACATTGATATTAACACCGGCTTTCTTTGCCGACGCCTGGAAAAGAACCGCCGCATCAAGAGCACCGCTATAGGCGGCATCCGAAGCGCTCAGATCTATCGTAATGTTACCAAGCCCAGACTCCTTCATGTGAAACCGCGCCTTGTCCGGGTCATAAGCATTCTGTTCGATATCAGCCGCGTGATAGCGGTAGGAGGGCCCGATCGGGTGATCATTCCCAATCACGCCATGTCCAAACAGGATTTTATCGACAATCTCTTCGCGATCGATCGCGTGCTTCAATGCTTTTCGCACATGCAGGTTGTCAAACGGCGCAATGCTGGTCAGCATTGGAAAGGTGTAGTGCAAGGGACCGGAACCTTCCTCGATGATGACTTCCGGACGCCGCGAGAGCAGCGATAGAGTCTTGAGTTCGACCCGGTCAATGACATCCACTTCGTTTGTGAGAAGTGCATTTGTTCGTGCTGAAGAGTCGGTGATCGATAGGATCTCGATAGTGTCCGCATGCGCGGCACCTTTCTTCCAGTAGTTCGGATTACGCTTAAACGCATAACTGAGCCCCGGATCTTCCTTGGTCAGGATGTACGGTCCTGAGCCACCCGCCTTCCAATCGATGCTTCCGTCCTTTGCGGGATAAATGCCGAATGTTGCTTCATTGAAATTGAAGGGAAAATCCGCGTTACCGTCTGAAAGAGAAATGACGACGGTGTGGTCCCCATCGGCCTTGATTTCGGTGACGGAGGCTACTAGCGGCTTGGCCACCGAGGTTGATTTCTCGCCACGGTGATAGTTGATCGACGCGATGACATCTTTAGCCGTCAACGTCTTGCCATTATGAAATTCGACTCCCTTACGCAACTTGAACGTCCAGGTGGCTGCATCTGGCGAGGATGACCATTCAGTCGCGAGCGAGCCAACCAATGCGCCGCTTGCATCCAGTTCGGTCAGGGTATTGGCAACACCGTAGGCAACAACCCACTGCAGCCCATTGGTAAGAGTCGCTGGATCGAGGGAATCGGTCGTGGCACCGTGTCCCATGGCCATGCGCATGTGCCCACCTTTTTTCGGGGTTGCGGCATGGGCCTGGTTGAAAAGACCTGTTCCGATAGCCAACGAAATGCCAACTGCACTGGATCTGCCCAGGAACTCGCGGCGCGACATGCGCCCTTTTTTGGCTTCAGTAATCAGCCAACGGGTATATTTGTCTTGATTTGTCATGACTCACTCCTCGGTTTTATTTGCTGGCGGTGGCCTCTTGGTGGGCGATAAGTCCAGCTGATTATTTTCGTACAGAGGGTAAAGGTCGCAAAAACGTCTCCACTTGTCCATCTTTTAAAAAATTCCACGCTGCAATCCGTAGATTCATATTTTCATCTAGTGATGTCAGGAGATAATGCCCGGTGGGCGATTGCAGTCGGACAAAGTGCCCGCTACGGGTGAAGTTGGGCAAAGATATTAGAGCCTCTTAGGGGTCGCCTATCGTTGCTGGCTCGTCAACTTAACGCCGGTCAAAAAAAAGAGCCCGGACCAGTCCGGGCTCTTCTACCATGTTGCCAGTTACTTGAACTTCTTTATTTCACCGCTTTTGATGCGATCAAAGTAAGAGTTCATTTCGCGTTTTACGATTGGGGCCAGGAAATAGAGCCCAAGAATGTTAGGTACACAGATCAGGAAGACCAATGCGTCTGAAATATCCAGAATCGGTCCTAGTTGCACCACACACCCCAGCGCGACAAAGGCACAAAAAATCAGTTTGTAAATGGTTTGCCCCCTTTCACTTTCACCGAACAGGTAAGTCCAGCCTTTGAGTCCATAGTACGACCAGGAGATCATGGTAGAAAAGGCAAACATCAAAGCCGCAAAAGCCAACGGTATCGGGAACCACGAAAATTCACGTTCAAAAGCAGCCGAGGTCATGGCCACACCCTGTGCCTCGCCAGCAAAATCCGGGGCTGCCACCTGGGCGGTACCGATTACCAGCGCGGTAATGGTGCAAATTACGATCGTGTCGATGAAAGGTTCCAGCAAGGAGACGACACCCTCTGTAATCGGCTCATCAGTTCTGACCGCCGAGTGGGCAATCGACGCAGAGCCGATTCCGGCTTCGTTTGAAAACACGGCGCGCTGAAAACCGATAATCATTGCACCAAGCGCACCGCCAGCGACTCCTTCTCCAGTGAATGCGCCGTCGAAAATATTACCAATTGCGGTTGGAATAGTGTTGGCATTCATCAAAATAACGATAATCGCGAACACGCAATAGAAAATCGCCATGAAGGGAACAATTTTTTCAGTGACGCGGGCGATTGATTTAATTCCGCCGATGATTACAGAAAATACGACACCGGCAAGAATCAACCCGATCAGCCAGCCCAGGCCATCCAGAGCGCCACCCGATACGTTATTCAGCTGTACATAGGCCTGGTTAGATTGGAACATGTTGCCGATACCGAGCGCACCGATGAATATGCCGATCGCATAAAAGGTACCCATAAACTTGCCAAAGCCTTCCATACCGCGGTCGGAAAACCCCTGGCGCAGGTAGTACATCGGGCCGCCGGAAACATGGCCATCTTCAAATTCGTTGCGGTATTTGACACCCAGGGTACATTCGACGAACTTGGTCGACATCCCCAGAAACCCCGCTACTATTAGCCAGAAGGTAGCACCCGCTCCACCAACGGTGACCGCAACTGCGACACCCCCGATGTTACCAATGCCGACTGTTCCAGATACCGCGGTCGCCAGTGCCTGGAAATGAGAAACCTCACCATGGCTATTGGGGTCGGCATAATCACCCCGCACCAGTTCAATCGCGTGTTTGAAACCGCGCAGATTGATAAAACCCATGTAAAACGTAAAAAATACCGCTCCTGCCACCAGCCATAAAACCACGACCGGCAGTTGAGCACCGAATACTGGAATCTTGAAAAATACGATTTGACCTATTAAGGTCGCAATTGGCGCCGTCGCCGAATTGATCGCCTCGTCAATGCCTGCCTGTGCGGCTGTCGTCGAGCACAGCAATACACCGAGTATGTAAAATAATCGTTTCATTTATCTCTCCTCCTACGAACAGATTTATTCTTAAGTTTTTATTAAGGGACAACCGTGACCGGAACCGGTGATGTTTGAACTAGGGCGGCAGAAACACTACCAAAAATCAATGTGTGCATACGAGATTCCCCCCGACGGCCGATATAAATCTGGGTAACACCGTGCTGATCGGCTAAATCAAGCAGGGTTTCTGCGATCTTCCCGTGGTGAACAACCGTCTCCACCTTTAAACCCTGGGCTTCAAGAGCCGCAATTTCAGGAGTCAGTACTGAATCATTCGCCCTTTGAATCTCTGATTCGCGTCTTTGATGACGTTCTTCCAGTTCTTCGGGGGTGTGAAAGCTATAGGGTGACCAATCGATAACATAGGCTAACACAAGATCGGAACTCGTTAATTTGGCGTGCGTGACTGCGGCTCCCAGGGCCCGTTTACTACCATCACTTCCATCCAGCGCAACCAGTATTTTATTTGACATATTTTTTCTCCTCGTGGTTTTGCTTATTGTTTATATAACAACGTCACACGAAGTTAAATCTCGTGACGAAGTACTCTCCGACGTTAGAGAGTTTTACCAGGGGGTGTTAGTGCCAGTGACGGGGCAATGTTTAGACCAGATGGTGTAGTGGACAAGGATTTTGATCCTGGCCCAGGAATGACGACAACCTATTGTTGGAAGCAGACTAATCTAAAAGATTTCCCACGTTAAAATGTCTGTTACAGGTCATTAGCCGCCGCTGAGAAATCGAATCTCGGCGTCAGCTCTCTGCAAAGGAGACGCTCATGAAACTCTGGTGGGAGGCAATCTTCGGCCAAGCGGACGCTCGCGGAGTGGTACATGAATGTCGCTGAAGTGCCCAACTTGATCTCTCGTCATTTTGATATGGCACGGTGGGCCTGTGGGGACATCGATCACGCCATTCATTTCCTGGATGCCTGTCACGGCCGTCGCTCAACAGTCGCCACGCCATAGACAAACTCCGCTGCATCGAATAGCAATTTCTGAGTGAAATATTTCACGGTGCAGGGTTGAAATTGACTATATACTCCACGCCGTTCAGCGGAGGTTCATGACCGGCCGCCAACAATCCGGTTTTTTCCAAGTAGAGATAAATTAAATGATATTACGATTTTTAGCAGTTATGTTTGCCTTGTTTATCGCCAGCCCGATTATGGCTGCACAGAATATGCAGGAAACCGATACGCGCTTGATTCTCGCACAAAGCGATTCTGCACAGTCTTCCGATCCTGTTGAGCAGGCCTCGGAAAAGGCGGCTACCGGCATGGAAGCGAGAGAGGCCAAGGAAAACAACAAGGATAAGAACAAAGACAATAAGAAGAAGAAAGAGAAAAAGGACAAGAAGGCAAAGAAAGACAAGAAAGCCAAGAAGGGTGGCGACGACGATGACGATGATGAGTTAAAGAAGGACAAAGAGGCCAAAAAAGATAAAAAGAAAAAGGACAAGAAGGCAAAGAAAGACAAGAAGGATGATGACGATGACGATGACGATGACGATGACGATGACGATGATGATGATGACGACGACGACGATGACGACGAGGAATAAGTTGTAAATTATCGATGACAGGCGGTGGTAAAAGGGCTGTCCTTTTTACCGCCGCTGATTCATCGAGCTTGAACGTCAGTTTTCCCGATAACGGACGCTTAAAAGCAAACCCCAGGAGGCAATCTCCGGTCAGGAGTGGACACTGGATATCGCGCTTGAAACTGGGGGTTCTATACTTCCCACTAATAATTATTAAGAGGCCAACGGCCTCTTGAAAATACTGTTAGGTAACCGTATTTTTCAATGCACATAGAGCCGAATAAAGACAACTTAGGTAAACACCACGATGACTATCAGTGAGGACATGGGTGTCGATCCGGTGCCGGCAGCAAGCATCGTCAACCATCGCTCAACGCGCTTCTCAGGCGAGACTCAGGCCTGCAACCTCAGCGAACTGTCGGCTCAGTCATTGGACGAGCTTCGATGGTTGTACCAATGGCTCGAAGCATTAGGCAAGTACAGTTCACGAGACCTAAGCCAACCCACCGTTCTGAACGAATTCGAGGCGCTTGTAACACGTGATAGCGTAGCTCGGGTTATCGATAGTACCCGTAATATCAGGGCCGCCCAGCAGGGGTCAATCGAGGTTACTCGTATCCTGCACGACTTGCGAGGCACTGCCCTGCACCAACTCGTAGGGATCGTTGATCTCTGGCTCTCAGGTAGAGTCTTTGGGGGTGGCCTCCCGGCGGCGGCAATTCTTGCCAGAGATCACGCCAAGTTCATGAGGCATTCCCTCATTGGTTTGGACGAGCAGAGCCGCCTGCTTGACGCAGGCCTACGCCTCCATGGCGTTGAAAATCTCCGCAACCGTCTTCTGCATCTTGTATTTGTGAATGCGGATGGGGCCGTGCGGATCGACTTCGCCGCAAATTGGAACGGCGAGTTTGCCATCACATGTCCGGAATTCAGCACCGTCCTCAGGCAGCTGTATAACCTCATGGGTAATGCTG
>Ga0224508_10003279_pt1 | contig 13413 bp, 11 predicted proteins | sample SF_Jan12_sed_USG_4_FD_170157 | JGI IMG/M metagenome (GOLD analysis project Ga0224508, IMG submission 170157) | Sediment microbial communities from San Francisco Bay, California, United States - SF_Jan12_sed_USGS_21 | ecosystem: Environmental > Aquatic > Marine > Sediment | place: USA...
CGAATGTGCTACGAATATCCGAAATGCCTGGCCGACCCGGGGGTTAATATCAAGCACCTTGAAAATTCCGTCTCGCGGGTCTTTTCGATAACCAATATCAACGACTCCCTTGTAGCCAACCTTGGAGAGAAATGTTGTCGTTAGATTCGCCACTTCATCCACAGTGCAACACTCGCCCAGTGATGCGGCGCCCAGATGAATTGGGTATTGACGGATCTTCCTGCCTGTGAAGCCGACCAGGCATTCTGATTTCTCGTTGAAATAGCCATTGAATATGTAAACCTGATCATCTGCTCCTGGTATCAGCTCCTGGATCATGAGGTTTGGCTCATCTGGATCTTCTAACTCGCGGTAGAATGCAATGAGTTCGTCGCGATCATGTGCCACGACCATATTCTTGCCTGTTCGTCGAGCCATCTTGTTGCCCATTGCACCCTTTAGCATGACAGGGAAAGTGAATTGCTTGATTTGCTCCATGAAATCGTCTAAATCCGTCGGCAACACGGTATTAGGTCCAGGCAAGCCAAATTGTGTTGCCAGTTCAAACATACTTTTCTTATTTGCAAGATTCTCCACAATCGAATCGCAAGATTGTCCAATCAGATAGAAGTCTCTGAGATCCTCATGACTATCCGCAATGTAAATCGCCATCTCATCACTCATCGCGATCAAAATTGGTCGGCAATCCAGATCTCGTGACAGTTCGACAAGAAAGTTAGTGAGCTCAGACGGATCGATCTCGGTGAGTTTGTGGAAATACGATTTGAAGCAATATCGCGAGCGGGTCGCCACCGTATCTAAGCGATCTGCCACACCAATCACTTTGACGCCAAGCTTCCCCAGACTCCGCATCACTGCCAACCCACCGAGCCCACAATGCAGCAATACGACCGGTGTACTAGTATCAGGAATTTTCAAGAGGCTCTACAACCATTGGAATCTTAAACCCGGCCTTAAAATGTGAACTCTGTCGCGGGTGTTCTTCCACAGTATGGGCATCGTACCCAGGATCGAACAGTATCGTGTGTGTGGGGGAGCTCTATTACGCCTATCGACTTCAAATAATCTTGTGTTTTCATTAGTCTTGACTCTTAGGATATTCCTTTATCAGCCGGGAAATGTTAAACCCGCGTGTTTAGGCGGCGAACAATTCTCGGATTTTGTTATTTTGCTTTGCCATTTGGATTTAGGACTGCTCAGTGAATTTAACCAAAAAGCAGCTCTCCAACCAAGTCCTATCCTCGCTAAACTTAACATACGTTTCCTGATGTGCAAGAATTTATTGCTTTTTCCTACTACTTTGAAGTGGTGCCCGGTCACAGGACATGGCTCGGGCGACTATAACTGTTTGTCCATCATGAGCCCTGTGCACTGGAGTAAATCTAAGGAAATTGAGTCGTTAGAATCTTGGAAAGTGGGCCTTCATAATACTGTAAAAATTGAAATCAACATTAACACCTGCCTGTATAAACGAGAAAGAGACTAATATAAATGTATAAATTCCTAAAAAATGTTGTAATTGCCTCATTACCCCTAGTGTTGTTAGCTACTGCCTATGCGTCGTACCTGGCTACGGGGGGGCAGATCGCTCGAAATGATGTCAAGTCATTGATCAAGCGCCTCTCTGTATCCGCTACATATACTCTGACTGCTGACAACAATGGAGGAGACTGCGCGAAAATAGGCATCTGGGAAGACGGTACTTCCACTTGCAAGCTTACGGATTCACTGGCTTTAGGTGACTCGATCTATATTAAAGACAGTTTTGTAAAGCTAGACGGAAATAACCAAACAATGGAAGGCGATGGCAATTCGATAGCCATCCATATCTTAGGAAGTCGAGGTGTCGAAGTATACGATCTCAAGATACGAGGTTATAAACAAGGTATTTTTATGCAAAATGCAACCTTAGCGAAAATTCGCAACATAGACATAACTCAAAGTGAAATAAATGCTATGGTCATGTTGGGCGGAAGTAACTACAACCTGATCGAAGACAATCGAGTGAGCCACAGCGGTCTTCATGGCATTAATGTAGGTACAAGCCACGGTAATCGGTTCATTGGGAACTATGCCACCGACACGAGGGACGGCATACGATTGCAAAATTCCCACGGCAACATTTTTATTGCTAACTTTTTTGAGAAAAATCGTATTGAAGGTCTGGATTTTCACAGTTCCACAGAAAATCTTGTCTTCTATAATCGATATGTTGATGAGGAAATAGCGGTTATCAGTGACCTCATTGCCGATGTTAATCGATATCAGCTTGATTTCGGCGGCAACGAGTATTCCGCTTATGATGAACCCGAGGAAGGCTGTGAGGACAAAAATAGTGACGGATTTTGTGACGCGCCCTATAAATTTGATGGGGTTATCGATACCAAGCCATTGGTAAAAGGTTCGCTATAGGGGCATACAAAAACCACTTAATTTGGAACCCTAATTTTCGAAAGCGATTGAGTTCATTGAGTGGCGGGAAGTATTTGAATCAAACTACGGGAATCCGTCCACAATATTATTCCATTTTCATCAATCAGAAGATCACGAATACGCTCACCAATTGGAATTGGCTCCAGGTAACGAATCGACTCCTGTTCAATTCTTGTCCGATACAGAGATTGAGAAAGCAGGGAGCTAATGATCAGATCATCTCTCCAAAAGGGAAATGGCGTTTCTCCGCCTATGCCGGCGAGATTGGAAACACCAATAGCAGGTACCCATGAAAAGACCGGAAGTGTGTATTTGCTCTGATCTTTAGGTGCTTCTAGTGGCCAGGTCAGACTTCCATAGTCAGTACCATAGGTAATTCTCGGCCAGCCGTATAAATGACCGGCCTCAAGCAGATTCAACTCGTCTCCCCCTCGTGGTCCATGCTCAGTCGACCAAATACTACCCTTGTGATCCACATATAGCCCTTGCTGGTTGCGATGCCCGGTTGTAAATACTTCTGCCTCCCCGCTGTTAAGACCGATACGCAGTGTTTTTCCGTATGAAGCACCCGGGTCATCTACAAAATTCTCATCGTAGTCGTGACCGTTCACACCATGATCGCCAACTGTAAGCAGCACATTTTCGGAATTCAAAAGGGCCAGTCTTCCGCCGCCTTCCATGCCTCTAAAGGCCCATGCTTCTGGTTGTAAGAGTAGACACGGGGTTGTTTCGAACAGATCTTCCCAAACAGCGTTACCAGACTCAATCTCCCTGATATCTGAAAACTTCAGAAAAGAAACGCGCATAGTTGCGCATTGTTCACTCTCATTCCAATAGTGATGCGAGACCAACATTTGACTCGATGTATCGCTATTCAAGATCAATACATCGAGTGTTCGAAAATATTGCAGGAAAGCCGAAGTTCCCGCGTCAGCATAAAACTTTTTGTGATTTACAGGGACACGAATATTCCAGCGGACAGTTTCGATCGCTTTGTCTGAACCCAGGTTTCTGACCGAATAGATATCACCATTTGACATTACCAGGAGGTATACATCTTTATGACGCCCAATAGCTGCCATCGCACTATGTGTCGTCGATCGCGGTACCAGGTTTTGGTATTTCCTGATATCGAGATCATACAAATGAGACTTGTATTCGTTCAATACAAAGTCTGAACTTTTGAGTGTTGATGATGGGGGTGTGCTTCTTACTTGCGGATAGAGTACAACGGCAATTGATGCAACAAACAAGAATATCAAGGAGATGCCTCGAAAACTGGGCAACATATAGTAAATAAGGCTGAGTAAGCCTAGTAAGCAAAAAACTACGGTAATATCGAGACGGGAGTATTGAAATGAAAACACAATAATTGCAAGCAACACAATCGAGGCCATGCCGGCAAATACTGCCGGGCCGAACAGCAAGCCCTTAAGTCGTGTTATTTTCGCAAGAAAAACGACAACTGACGCCGCGAGATAGCACCCAAGCAACAAAAATGCAGGGAATAAAATGTCGTCAGAAACCGATAAATGCCCGTTGTGCAGGTAGCGCAACACAAGCAATGCAGTTCCAGCGGCCATAATGGGCCAAATTATGGCGATTAAGGTCGGATGCTTATCTGTGAATATTTTTTTCATTAGTGTTGGATCTCCAATGTTTGGCAATGACGTTGTTACTCGCGTTAGTCGGGCTGCACTAAGGTCCTGCGATTTATCTGCTTGATTGACCTTCGGAGGACAGGTAATTCCGCTTTATTATGCAGCAAGTTTCAGCCTCTGTTTTGAGGTAATTCCTCCCAGCCGTATACTCGGTATTTGGTTGGTGTATGTCTAGAGTCAACGTACAGCGAAGTTTTGAACAGATGAGATTGAATCGAAAATGTATTGGTTCAGTTATTTGTATATTTTATAGTTCAATTATATCATGCAGCGCTGGCATTTTGTTGTTGTGGCTTTCTGGGTTGATTATCTGTCCTAGTGACGACCTGTTTGTCAGGCAAGGTTTTGAGTCGCTAGTTAATAAAATTACACACATTGCCAAAACGAGTTAATTGCGGTGGACCTCTTCATGTGATGATAGGTTACAAGCTTCGAATAACGCGTTCGCGGCAGATAAAGAAAATTCGGCCTCGATCCTCACAGCCCCTACCGGCTACAACCATCGATTATACAAGGTTCCCGGAACAGGTCGGACGCCGGGGTATTAGCCTCGACCTGTTTCAAGATAGTGATTGCCTGGTTATCGGAAGTTCGTGATTTTCTCTTTGAGGCCCCCCAATTAAGCAAAAAACTGCTTATGAACGCCTCTATTTTTTGGAGGATTACCGTAGTTTTTTGATTGATAGGCAGGTACTTAGTTCTTTTTCGGTCATTGAACGTAATTTTAGTTAATCCTGTGAATGGTATTGCTATAAGTATTGAGTGTCGATCACATATAGAAACTATGAAATTAATAAAAAATGCAATCGTAGGACTTTGTTTCGTTTCGGTAGCGTCTGTAGCTCAGGACACAGGCCTGGGGACCATCGTGATCACTCCGACCAGAGTAGAAAAAAACTCGAATGAAATACCGGCGGCAATCAATGTTATTGGCCAGGATGAAATTCAACTCGGTTCAGAGCAACTTGGGCTGGATGAATCATTGGGACGGGTTCCCGGTTTGTTCGCGCTCAATCGATATAACTTTGCTCAGGATTCACGCCTATCTATCCGGGGATTCGGCGCACGATCAAGTTTTGGGATTCGCGGAATCAAGGTTATCGTTGATGGAATCCCCGAAACCTTGCCGGACGGGCAGGGATCAGTGGATGGGATTGACATTGGTTCGGCCAGTCAGATAACCGTGATTCGTAGCCCGTCATCTTCGCTATATGGGAATGCTTCAGGTGGAGCGATTTTAATCGAATCCGAGCGAGGGACGGTGATACCTTTTGCAGAAGCCCGCACCACATTTGGCGATTTCGATTTTAAAAAGCAACAGGTGAAAACAGGCGGCGACACCGGTAAGCTTAATTACCTGCTGAATCTCTCGGCCACTACGACCGATGGCTATCGAGATCATGGTAAGTTCGAAAACAACCAGATTAACACACGTCTTGAAGCTACGCTCTCCGCTACTTCCAGCTTACTAACCACGATACATCATACCGATCAACCTGCTGCCGATGATCCGGGTGGTCTTACTGCCGTAGAAGCCGCGAGCGATCCTACACAAGCTAGGGCACAAAACCTTCTCTTTGACGCAGGCGAGGAATTAAAACAAACCCGAATCGGGCTACTGTATAAAACCAGTCTTAGCGAGGATCACGATTTGGAGACACGTGTCTACAAGACGGATAGAGATTTCAACAACAAGCTTCCTTTTCAAAACGGTGGCATAGTGAAACTGGATCGTGAATTTTATGGAACCGGTGTTAAATATACGGTGGAAGACGACTTGGGTGACAAGCCTAATCGGATTCTGCTCGGAGTAGATTATGACCGTCAGGACGATGATCGAAGCCGTTTTGACAACCTGCAGGGCGTAACCGGCGCGCAGACTTTCGAGCAGGACGAGTTGGTAACATCACTTGGTGTATTTTTACAAAATGAAACCAAACTCAGCGATATCGCCGAGTTCACCTTTGGAATTCGCTACAATGAGGTAAGATTTGATGTCAATGACCAATTTCTAGCCGATGGTGATGATTAAGGCAAAATTAACTTCTATCAGGTCAGTCCAATGGTAGGGATTAGCATCAGGCGCGGCAGTGACACGCATCTATACGCCACCATCTCAAGCTCATTTGAAACACCGACTACCACCGAGTTCGCTAATCCTGACGGCGGTGGGTTCAACCAGTCACTTGAAGCACAGGAATCGATTAACTACGAAATAGGCATTAAATCTTTATCCGCCAGTTACAGTTTTGAGGCAGCTCTGTTTCATATCGATGTTGATAATGAATTGACTCCGTTCGAGCTGCCAGCTCAACCCGGGCGAACATTTTATGAAAATGCGGGTTCATCCAGCCGCAATGGCCTGGAACTTTCATATGCTGCTCAACTCGTGGAGCAACTCAGTCTATCGATGGCTTACACCTATTCAGATTTTACTTTTGATCGCTTTACCGACGAAAATGGCGATGAATTTGACGGTAATCACAGCCCTGGGATTCCAAAGGATGTGCTTTACGCAGACCTTACCTGGTTTGGAGATTCGGGATTTTATGCAAAATGGGACGTTACCTACACGGGTGAGATGTATGCCGACAATGCCAATCAAACCAGGGTAGGATCTAGTACCGTATCGAACTTACACTTTGGGCATAGTGTCGTTTACGATGACTGGGAATTGGGATCGTTCATCGGAGTCACTAATCTGTTCGACGAGGATTACAATGACAATATCCGAATCAATGCGTTTGGCGGTCGCTATTTTCAACCTGCGCCAGAGCGTAATGCCTATATCGGAATAACAGTGCGCAGGTATATCCGTCACTAAAGCTCATTACAATTGACGGAATAACAAAAAGAAGGTTCTATGGTCTTCAATACACCGATTTTCTTCGTCTTTTTCGTTATATTCCTGCTGATCTACGGGCTGATCCTGGTTCAGAAGCGCCCCAGGCTGTATTTCATCCTGGTGGCGAGCCTCGTGTTTTACGGCGCCTGGAATTACCGCTTTATTCCGTTGCTTGTCGGTAGCTCCGTCATTGACTACTACCTTGCGCTGGCGATTGCTGGTGCCGCGACGCTGCAGCGCAAGAAGCTTTTGCTGACATTTTCCGTGGCTATGAACCTCGGTATCCTTGCGCTCTTCAAGTACGCGGATTTCGTTCTCAGCTCTGTGGCCGATTTTCTGCTGCTGTTCGGTATTGAGGTTTCACTACCGACGCTGGCCTGGGTGCTGCCTGTAGGCATTTCATTCTACACCTTCCAAAGCTTGAGCTACACGATCGATGTTTATCGCGGCGATATGGAGCCGCGCAAAGGGCTCGTAAATTTCACAACGGCGCTCGCATTCTTCCCGCAGCTCGTAGCCGGTCCGATCCTCAGAGCTCGCCAAATACTGCCGCAGTTACATTCGCTGCCCGTGCCAACCTGGGACGGCGCGCGACATGGTTTCCTTCTGTTTACGTCCGGCATCGTCAAGAAGACCTTTGCTGATCTGCTTGCGGGTCCAGCGGCCGTGCTGTTCGAAGCGGACGGGCCGGTCAGCTTGCTCGAGACCTGGACAGGTGTGTTGGCATTTGCCGGTCAAATCTATGGTGACTTCGCCGGCTATACCGATATGGCGATAGGCGCTGCACTCATCATCGGTTTTAAGATTCCGCGTAACTTCAACTTACCCTATTTTGCAATTTCGCCGATCGACTTCTGGCGACGCTGGCATATTTCTTTATCAAGTTGGTTGCGGGATTACTTATACATATCGCTCGGTGGCCGCGATCAGCGATTGCGCAATGTTATGATCACGATGTTGCTCGGCGGCCTGTGGCATGGAGCTGCCTGGACTTTTGTCGCCTGGGGATTCTTCCATGCTGTGATCATCATGGCGACACACTGGCTCAGCAATCTCAAGACATTTGCCGGCTTCATCGTTTCAGATTCGAAGCTGCTGAAGATTCTGAAGTGGGCAATCACCTTTTACCTGATATTGATCGGTTGGGTTTTGTTCCGGGCACACTCTATCGATTCAGCTATCGATATCATCGGCAACATGCACACCTTTGGCAATTTACCCGAGGCGGGCTCGGTCGCGATTCGTGTCACTGCGATCACGATGCTCGCAGTCATCTATATGCACCTGCAAGACTGGTTCGTTATCGCCAAGGGCGAAGCGTTCGAGCAAAAGAGGTGGGTCTTTTGGCCGGTTCTAGTGTTGTTGCAGGCTATTTGTCTTTTCGTTGGAGCGCCAAGCAGTGAATTCATCTATTTCCAATTCTGAGCAGCTGCCGACTCACCGGCGAATTTTCCTGCGAATTTTTCTGACCGTCCTGATTGGCATGGGAGTGGCAATGGGGATAGTGCGTGGCTTCACTGAAGCGCTGGGTGTCAACGCGCAGGGACTGCTGTGGCTGGGCCATGTACTCGAAGCTCAGGAAGGACTGAAGAGATTACTTGTCGAGGACGAGGGCGACCTCGTTATGGTGTATGGCTCGTCTTTGATTGCTGCCGGATTCGGGCCGCGTGAGTTTGACCAGCACATCGCAGATTCAGGCGGCCAATCCTCGTCCTGGAATTTTGGCTTCTGCTGTTTGAATCCTTTGTTCCAGGAGCTTATTGCGCGTCGAATTGTCGACGACTTCAAGGCAAGTGATCGCCGCCTTAAGCTCCTGCTGATCGAGTTCAACCCTTTCCAGACAACGAAGACGCGTCGTAACCGTGCGGTTGCAGTCGAAGAAACCTTTATTAGCCTGCTGGCAAGCCGCGAGGAAATTGTGGATCGGGTTCTCGATGATCCCGCCTCTGGCTTACGCATCGCCGAGATTCGATACCTGCGCGACGGAGTTTCGGCAGAGGCAATCACCACCTTTTTTCTCTCACGACCGTTTACGCAGCCGCGTGCCGACCTCGACCCCGGGCTGGAAGAAGATGAAGCAGTCGAAGAAAGATTTGATGAAATCCGCGATTTGCGCCGTCAGATGTTTAAAGAGGAGTTTCCGGAATTCGCAGAGTGTAACTGGTGTTACGATCGGAAGGGCGGAGGTGTTTTGCCATCAGAGCGCTCCGAGGAATTGACAGCACTACTCTCTGAGTATTTCTCACTGAAGCAATCTGACTACCAGATGGCAATCGATCGACTGCATAGGATCCGAACGGCTGATATCGAAGAACTCTACTTCGATGAAGATCTGGTTGCTGCATTTATCGAGATGGTGAAAGTTTTGGCGCAAGTCTCCGACAATATCGAGGTCATCATGCTGCCGAAAAACGACGATTGGATTATGAATCCTCCGGAAGCGTTGCAACGACTGAACACCGTCATCACACGAATTGAGAATGAAACCGGCGTGACCGTGCGCAACTTCCAGAAAATCGATGCCGTGACTAATGACATGTTCAGCGATACAACACACCTCAATGGTCTCGTCGGCCGCGAGGCATTTACACTTTTTCTCGCTGAAGAGTATGGGCACCTTTTCCGCGACTAGCGTCTAATCTTTGCTAGATGGGCTTGCGTAGCTATATCGGGTGGGTTCTGCTCTGCTTCGAATAATAAGAATAGCGCGGAGAATAAGTTACCTGGTTACGGATACGGTACCCTGGAGGGTCGATGTATCAGCTGTTGGGGCATTCGATCACCTATCGTATCGCGGTGGCGCCGACAAAGTGATTGCGAGTATCGAAGACCCTGCTGTGATCAAGCAGATACTTGCAGACCTTCCGAGAAAAGCGGAATTAACAGAATTCAACCCATTACCCGAGAGCAGGGCAGGGCACCGCCCCAAATAGGTTTGTTTGGGTAGCCGACGAGATCAGTTTGATTCAACCAACTCAACAAATTGCTGCGAGCAAAAGTAGCGGCAGGTAGCCAGCTGGCATACCGGGTGGCTGAAATTTGGCAGGGCTGACCGGCGGGAAGGAGCCACTTCGCACGTGTCGATGAAAATCAGTCAGATAACGGATGGCCCGGAACTGGGTTGCGACGTGGATCTCTTTCTTTTCTTGGGGGAATAAGGATAATGGTGCGCTAATTTTTCCTATACTTCGTCCTATACCGAGCTCCATATCATTAGCAGCAATGAGACATTCAAACCAAGACATGGGATCGCAACAACAGTCGCCATCCACAACCACCTACCCCCTCACAAACTATGTTCCATAGAACAAACACTTTACCGGCACTAAGAAATGGATAACGAGATTGGAAAAGGTTCGCTGAACACCCACACCAAGCGCTCTCGCGTCAAAAGACTATTGGTACAAGTTTTAAAAAACATCGGGTTATACAATTCCTTACGCGCCGCAAATCGAGCAATCAGATTACGCAAACCAGCATTTCAATACCATATAAGGCAGCTTTTTGGGCGAGGCCTTGATGTCACGGCTCAACAGCATCATCGCAAAGACAAAGTCGAGCCCTGGCCTGCGGAGACGGCATGTGACTTGTGTTCTATTAGCACACTATCAACCGAAACCAGTGTAGACGAGCTACACTTATTGTTATCAAGTATCCAGATACACATGCCGGATGTACCCGTTTTTTTGATAGCTGATACTCCGACGAAGACAATAATATCGAATGCATTCCCCGACTTAAACATACACATATCCACACAATTGGATCGCTATCACGGGCTAGATAGACAAGGAATGGAGAAGCAAGGAATCTGGTTAGACTTCATGCTCGAAAAATGCACGATTATTGATTTAGCCCTAAGCAAGACAAGAAACACCCTTTTGGTTGATGCAGATGTCGTTTTCTTACATCCTGTACCCGCTGTTCCCGATAAAAACATTGGCCTATCGCCGCATTACGTTGCGTCACAACACACTGACGATTTTGGTATTTTCAACGCAGGATTTGTGTTTGTCCAACACCATGCAGTGACAGAGTGGTGGCGTAGAAAAAGTAAAGAGGACCCCGGGTTCTTTGAACAACAAGCCTTAGACTCGGCACCTAACCAATTTAACGCGTTTGAATTCCCAAATCAGTATAATTTTGGTTGGTGGCAACTCTGGCTAAGCACTAATCCTCAAGAAGTAGTCAATGAGTTTTGGATTAAGGATCACAAAATTTACCGGAATGATATGCCTCTAATCTCTGTCCATACCCACTTTGTAAAACGCTTCAATCAACGATACACGCCTTTTAACGATGTTATAAGAAGGTTGGCACGGCTATCAAAGGACCCGCAATTAATTGATCTGGTATCCAGAAATCCATATATCGAGTAACGGGACACCGCATTTACATTGGGCTATCGTCAAGAGTTGTGTATGACGGGTGATCATCAGGCGGCGATCTGACGCTGTTGATATTGTTCGTGTTGTTTGATGCCGTTAACAATTGACACACCGTTGATGACATCGGCAAGCACTCCTTAATCGCCTTCACTGCAAGCATTCGGGAAGATGCTCGAAATAGCCCATCGGCATCCACAGACCGTTCTTGACATGCCCGTTGTATTTCGCCGACTTTGCCGAGATGTTATTGAATTCCATGACCTTTTGGCCCCGGGAAGAAGCGACCAGTACGCGCCCCTCTTCGGGCACTACAATTAGCACATTGCCGTTGGGCAGGTACTGATGCTTGCCCATGGCTTCACTGTAGAAGCGCAACTCGCCATCGAACAAATCATTCGTAATCTCCCCTGTCCCCGGGTCGATTTTGATGATTTCCGACCGACCGAGGCCACTGTTGTTGTTGTAAACGGAGATCTTCCCGTCGGATGTAAAATCGGGATCATGTTGCTTCCTCCAGGGGCCATTGCTCGACCACTTAACGACGAGATCGTTTGGATCAAGAATCGCTATAAGATTCATCGCCTTCAAGCTGATGAGCAGGTCGCCGGCATCCAGGCCAGGGAACATTGGTGCGAGATCAGAGTAAAGAACATCGATGTCATTTGGGTGAAAAATATCATGCTGGGCGCCTGGATATTTCTCGAATCGTTGAAACTGGAAGTCGGGTCTGATCAGAAAAACGGAAGAGGCGGCATCCATTTTCTGTATTACATCTTCGACCAGGCCAATTGCCCTGATAGTGGCACCGTTCTCAGGATCGAAATTCTCGAGGTACTGGTATTGACTGTAGGCGGACCCCTCGCCGCGCCAGGTCCAGTAACTCCCGTCTTCAGCCTCCTGCAGCGAGTGGTGATAGACACCCTGCTTGGTCCAGGCCGGTTTGCTGCAGCTGTCGATCCGTGCCAGCACATCTCCTCTGTCAAAATTGACGATGATCGACCCGTCCCGGAGAACATTGAATCCGTGCGGCCCGTCGTCCCCGTTCAGCGGACCGTCTGAATCAAGCGCATCGTAATCCAGCGCCCAGGTATGTAGGTGTTCGCCATGGTGATTGTAAAGCCATGCCGAATTGCGACCATTGTGATCATCCCAGACGAGAAATGCATAATAGCCCTCTACCATCAACTCGGGGACATGAATGAAAAATTGTTCACGCGACGAATCATCGGGTGAGTCAACCAGCAGGTTCTTGGGAACAACCGCGCCGAATTTTAGAAGGGATTTGGTCACAGTAACCATCTCGATTATGGTGCCATGCGGCGCGATCCCGTACCAGGCAACGGCAAAACCATAGACAAATATCGCAAGCGCCAGTAGAAAAGCTATCGATGCTCGAAACAGCCACATGTGGGAATCCTCAATAGAGCGGTATGTTCGAATGGTACCGTACTTACCATTTCAATCCATCCCCGCCAATAGTTAAGTGTTTCATCGAGATTTGTTCCTAGCTTTTTGCCACAAAAATTACGCCAAGGCATATCAGTACGATCCCACCAATACGATATAATGATAGGTCTTCATTAAACACCGCATACCCAATAATTGCTGTGACAACGTAGCCCACACTCAAAAAAGGATAGGCAAAGCTGACATCTACCCGTGAAAGTACCAGCATCCACAATGCGACACTGAGTACGTAACAACTCAAGCCCAGAAATATAAATGGGTTGAGTGCTGCTTTATAGGCAATAGGAACAATGTTAACCAAGGCAAATTCGAAATGACCAATGCTAAGCATCCCTTTTTTTAAAAAAAGCTGTGCGAATGCATTTAAAAGTACGCCCGATAAAATTAAAGGTATGTAACTACTCATATGACTGATCCTTTATTAATTTGGCAATCATGGTCCGGCCGTGCCATTCGAAATAACTACAGCCTAATTATCGCTGATAGGTAGATTACAAATGCCAAAGAGAATATTCCCCAGGACACGTGATCCTTTGCCGCATAAACAATTGGGTCATCGTCCATGTGACCCCTGAATGTAGATAGCCAAAGCCTGCATTGCCAAAAAAGAAACAGCGGC
>Ga0224508_10003280_pt1 | contig 13413 bp, 11 predicted proteins | sample SF_Jan12_sed_USG_4_FD_170157 | JGI IMG/M metagenome (GOLD analysis project Ga0224508, IMG submission 170157) | Sediment microbial communities from San Francisco Bay, California, United States - SF_Jan12_sed_USGS_21 | ecosystem: Environmental > Aquatic > Marine > Sediment | place: USA...
CGTTGTATGTTTTCTGACCGCTGGCAATTGACTGGTAACCGATCGCCAGCAAATCATCGGCAGGGAAGTTTTCGGTGACCTGTTTGATTTCCTGGAGGACAAGGACGTCCGGATCATTGGCCTGCAGCCACTCGACAACGTGCGGCAGCCGAACATTCATCGAGTTAACGTTCCAGGTTGCGATCTTCATGATGGCTTGATGCCGTTCTGCCTGAGCAGCGCATCGACGTTTGGCTTACGGCCGCGGAAGGCGACATAGGCCTGCATAATGTCACGACTGCCGCCGATCTCGAGTATTTCCTGGCGAAAACGCTCGGCGGTTGCGGGATCAAAGATGCCGGTCTCCTCAAACGCGGCAAACGCATCGGCAGCCAGCACCTCCGCCCATTTGTAGCTGTAATACCCGGCCGCATAGCCACCGGCGAAAATATGCGAGAACGCGTGAGGCAGCCGGTTGTATTCGGGGTGCTGAATCAGCGCGACCTCATTACGGACGTCGGCGAGCATTTCCAGAGTCGGTGGTGGCGTATCGGGGTCGTATTCGGCATGCAAACGGAAGTCGTAAAGGCCGAGTTCCAGCTGTCGTAACATCGCGAGCGCAGCGCCGGAATGGCGGCTGGCCTCGAGTTTGTCGAACAGCTCGCGTGGTAACGGTTCGCCGGTCTCACGATGCGAAGAACAGCGCGTCAGTACCTCGTAATTCCATGCAAAGTTCTCCATGAACTGGCTCGGCAATTCGACGGCGTCCCACGGTACGCCGTTGATCCCCGACACACTCGGAAAGCCGATCCGCGTCAGCAAGTGATGCAGCATGTGGCCGAATTCATGGAACAGCGTCACGACCTCGTCGTGGGCCAATAGCGAAATACCGTCGCCGTCGGCCGGCTGGAAATTGCAGACGAGGTAGCCCACTGGCAAAGTCACCTCGCCATTCAACTGCTGTCGGCCGATACACTCATCGATCCAGGCGCCATTACGCTTGCCGTTGCGGGCAAACAGGTCCGTGTAAAAACCACCCAGTACGTCGCCCCCGGCGTTCCTCAGCGTGAAGTAACGGGCATCCTCGTGCCAGGCAGCGACGTCGGTGGTTTCCTGAAATACGACGTCGTAAAGTTTTTCGGCGAGTGAGAACAGACCGCTGACAACGGTACTGGCTGGAAAATACCGGCGGAGTTCCTCGTTCGATATGGAGAAGCGGTCCTGCTTCAATTTCTCGAGCCAGAACGTTACATCCCAGGGCTCCAGAGACTGGCCCGCGAATTCGGACAGCTCCGTAAGCTCCTGTTCGGCAGTTGCACGCGAATGCGATGCAAGTTCCCGCAAGAATCCGATGACCTGCGGAGTTGAGTCCGCCATTTTTGTTGCCAGCGAATAGTCGGCATAGGTTTCGAAGCCGACCAGGTTTGCGGCTTCGTGACGCAGCGCCAGTATCTTCGTGATGTTGTCGCTGTTGTCCCAGTCCGGGCTTGCCCCCTGGTCGGAGCCGCGAGTCACCCATGCCTTGTACAATGTCCCGCGCAATTCGCGATTCGTCGCGTGTGTCAGCACCGCGTCATAGGTAGGGTAATCGAGGGTCAACAGCCAGCCTTCGAGGTTTCCGTCAGCCGCGCTCTGCGCGGCTCGAGCCAACGCCTGCTCCGGCAAGCCGTCAAGGCGTGCTGCATCTTCAATGTGCAGAGACCAGGCATCCGAGGCGTCTTGTACGTTGTGCTCGAAACTTGCCTGGGCCGCGGCCAGCTCCTGCATGATGGTCTTGAAGCGATCTTTCGCGGTTTTCTGCAGGTCGACCCCGGCAAGATGAAAATCGCGCAGCGCATGGTCCACGGCACTGCGGGCCTCCTCGCTGGCGTCGGCGGGCAGGGCTTTGCCGACCTTGGCGTAGGCGCGTTGCAGGCGTTCGTTCTGCGATATTTCCGTTCCATGCTCTGTCAGCAGCGGCAGCGCGGACGTATATGCCTTACGCCATGCGGGCGAACCCAGTACACTTTGCAGGTGGCTCACCGGCGACCAGATGCGACCCAGCTCGTGTTCCATTTGCTCGATCGGCGCGACGAGTGAGCCAATGTCCGGATCGTCTGCAGTCTCGAGCAAGCGCTCGAGTCGGGAGCGATGATCCGCGATGACCTGCTTGATCGCAGGCACAACATGTTCCGGCGTAATCTCGTCGAAGCGCGGCAGCGTTGAGGTGTCGAGCAGAGGGTTGAGCATGCAGCTGGTTTCGGGTAATGGAAGCGCCGCATATTAGCACAGGCGCGGAAGTGCTCCGGGCGCCGATCTCGGTATAGTCAAGGAAAACGAACGTGATAAAGAAATTCGATCTACTCGTCATCGGCGGAGGTAGTGGCGGGTTGGCACACGCACAACGTGCAGCCGAATATGGCGCCAGCGCGGCGGTCGTCGAGGGCGGTCCGCTCGGCGGAACCTGCGTCAACGTCGGTTGTGTTCCCAAGAAGGTCATGTGGCATGCCGCGCAGCATGCGCACTTTTTTCATCACGCGGCGGACTACGGATTCGATATCACGGTCAATGGTCACGACTGGGCGGCGCTGAAAGCGCGTCGCGATGCCTATATCGAAAGACTCAATGATATTTACGCCAGTAATCTCGACAAGCGCGGCGTCACTTTCATTGCGGGCTTTGCGCGTTTTGTGGACGCACATACTGTCGAAGTCGCGGGCATCAACTACCGGGCCGACCGCATCGTTGTTGCGACCGGCGGCAAACCCATAGTGCCCGATATCGAAGGCGCCGAGCTCGGCATTACGTCGGATAGTTTTTTCGAACTTACGCAGCGGCCGGAACGCGTGCTGATCGCGGGCAGCGGCTACATTGCCGTAGAGCTCGGTGGCGTGTTCAACGGCCTTGGAACGGATACGACAATTATTGTCCGTAAGGATAGCGTCTTGCGCAGTTTCGATGACATGCTGAGCGGCGAGTTAATGCAGGCAATGCAGGCGAGCGGCATTGCGCTTGATACCAGGGTGATCCCGGCCAGCGTGCACGAGACCGACGACGGGCTGGTGCTGCACGCGGAGGACGGGCGGATTTTCGGTCCGGTGGACGCATTGCTCTGGGCGGTAGGCCGGTCGCCAAACACGGCGGCGCTCGATGCTGGCAATGCCGGTCTGAAGCTCGACGCAAGGGGTTTTATCCGAACTGATGAGTACCAGCAGACCAACGTCGAGCACATCTGTGCGCTGGGTGACGTTACAGGACGCGATGCGCTAACGCCCGTGGCCATAGCTGGCGGTCGTCGCCTCGCCGATCGGCTCTACGGCGGCATGGAGGGAAGGCATCTGGAGTACCGGCTGATTCCTACGGTGATATTCAGCCACCCGACCATCGGTACAGTCGGGCTTACCGAAGAGGCGGCTCGCGCGACGTTCGGGGACGATGTGAAAGTCTATACGTCGACCTTCACCGGGATGTTCTATGCACTGGGAGACGACAAGAAGCGCACCGCGATGAAACTGATCGTGACCGGTGCGGAGGAACGCGTTGTCGGTTGTCACATCATAGGCGACGGCGCCGATGAGATGCTGCAGGGTTTTGCGGTGGCGATATGCATGGGCGCTACGAAGGCAGACTTCGATGATACTGTGGCGATCCATCCAACCAGCGCCGAAGAGCTGGTGACTATGCGCTGACCGGCAACTCGGCGAGCACTGCCGCTGTATCGGGCCGCACGCCGCGCCAGATACGGAATGACTCGGCAGCCTGTTCGACGAGCATGCCCCAGCCCAATACCGACTGTGCGGCGCCTTGTTCGCGTCCCCAGATGGTGAACGGCGTCGGCTTCAGGCCGTAGGCCAGGTCGTAGCAAACAGTGTTCTCGGCAACCGCCGAGTCCGGAAATGGTGGCACCTCGCCACGTAATCCGGCCGAGGTGGCGTTGATAATCAGATCGTACTGCTGTTCTTTAGGCACAGCGTTGAAACGGCAGCACGTCACGGGGCCGGAGTGAGAAAAATACTCGGCCAGCGGCCTGGCTTTGGAAAGACTGCGGTTGGCTATACACAAGGACTTGGGCTGCATCTCCAGCAATGGCCCGATGATTCCGCGCGTCGCGCCGCCGGCACCGAACACGAGAATGTCTGCGTCTTCCACTGTGACACCGAGGTTGACGACGAGGTCGCGTAACAGGCCGAAGCCGTCAGTGTTGTCGCCGAATATTTCCTCGTCGCGAAACGTCAGGGTGTTGACCGCACCCGCCGTACTCGCGCGTTCCGTCAGGTGATCGACGAGCTTGGTAACCTCGCTCTTGTGCGGCACAGTAATATTAAGCCCCTTGCCGCCATCGCGTTGAAACTGGCGCACGGCCTTTTCCAGCCGTGCGGGCTGCACCTCGATCCGATCGTACTGCATGTTCTGGCCGCTTTGCCGGGCGAACAAATGGTGAATGACCGGTGAGCGGCTATGACTGATCGGGTAACCCATTACTGCGTAACGATCGGCAGCCATTAGCATTCCTCCTGCAACCAGCGAGCAGCATCGATTGCGTAATACGTCAGGATGCCGTTCGCCCCCGCCCGTTTGATACCGAGCAGGGCTTCGATCACCGTTTTGCGCTCATCAAGCCAGCCATTTGCGGCCGCTGCTTTGAGCATCGCGTATTCGCCGCTGACCTGATAGGCGAATGTCGGCACCTGGTAGGTATCTTTGACGCGCCGCACGATATCGAGATACGGCATCGCCGGTTTGACCATGACGAGATCGGCGCCCTCCTTAAGATCGAGCCCGACCTCCCGAACGGCCTCGTCACTGTTTGCGGGCGCGACCTGATAAGTTGACTTGTCGCCGGCGCCGAGATTTTTTGTTGAGCCGACCGCGTCGCGGAACGGCCCGTAGAAAGACGACGCGAATTTCGCCGCGTACGCGAGGATCAACGTATAGATATGACCATTGTCTTCGAGGGCACGGCGCATTGCGCCTACACGGCCGTCCATCATGTCGGATGGTGCGACAATGTCGGCGCCCGCCTCCGCATGCGACACAGATTGCTTTACCAGCATGGCGACTGTTTCGTCGTTCAGGACATATCCGTCGTCGTCGATGATGCCGTCCTGACCGTGCGTGGTGTAAGGATCGAGGGCGACATCGGTTACTACGACGAGGTCCGGCAGTTCCGATTTTATCGCCCGCACTGTACTTTGGACGAGCCCATCCGGATTGGCGCATTCGGCGCCGTCCAGCGACTTCAGTTTGTCGTCGATGACCGGGAACAAAGCAACTGCCGGGATGCCGAGTTCGTGTGCCTCGGCCAGTTCGACCAACAGGCGATCAATGCTCTTGCGGGTGATGCCCGGCATGGATGGCACAGCTTCGCTCTGGCCCTCGCCATCGAGAACGAATGCCGGATAAATGAAGTCGGCGCTGGATAGCGTGGTCTCGGCGACCAGGCGTCGCAGCGCCGGGGTACGGCGGCTGCGGCGCATTCGAAGCAGCGGGAACTCCCCGGAGGGTCTAGCACTCATAGTCATTCATAATAACGAAAAGAAGTTCTTATTTTCCCCGTATTTAGGTAGGGTTTCCACGTCTGGAGCACAGATTTGTGCGTTTGTCGTAATAAATGGGACCAGGGGCGGGTCATCTCGAATGAACAGTAGCAGTACTGACGCGGCCAGGAGGCAGAAGTTCGACCGTCTGGTAGTGGTTTTTCACTCGGACATGTACCGCTACGCGGCCTGGTTGTGCCGGGACAAGGCGATCGCGGAGGACGTGGTTCAGGAGGCCTTGTTACGTGCCTGGAAGTCGCTGGACGCGCTGCGTGACGAGGCGGCTGCAAAACACTGGCTGCTGACGATCGTAAGGCGGGAAAACGCGCGATATTTTGAGCGCCGCCGATTGGAAACAGTCGACATAGACAATTTAACGGCCTCCCAGTCAGCCCTGCTGGCCGAGGCGCCGGACGAGGAGCTCAACGAGTTGCGGGAAGCAATTTACGAGCTCGAGGACGACTACAGGGAACCACTGGTTTTGCAGGTCATGATGGGCTACAGCACCCGCGAGATCGCAGAAATGATGGGTCTTAAACAGGGCGCGGTGTTGACGCGTCTGCACCGGGCGCGGCTCAGGCTTAAGGACAACGTTGCCCAGGTAGAACAGGAATGAGCACGAGTAACGAAACGATGAATTGCGAGCAATACAGACAGGCAGTCGGTGCCGACCCGTCACTCGAAGACGGTGCCGATCATCTGTCCGATTGTGCGGTATGCCGGAAGTTTCGCGACGAGTTGCGGGTGCTCAACACCAATATTGCCAGGGCGCTACAGGTCAGCGTACCGCCGCTGAACCTGCCCGAGCTGCCGGGCATCGCGACGCAAGACAACGTCGTATCACTGGATTCTCGTCGCTCGCTGACGAGGCCAGCGTGGTTTGCACTGGCGGCCAGCGTTATGGTCGCTGCGGTGCTTGGTGTGCAGATGTTGACCGTTGACGTCGACAACGTGTCCCTCGCCAATGAGGTGCTGGCGCACCTTGATCACGAGCCGGCCGCTCTGGTAGTTTCCAGCACACCGGTCACCAGCCGGACGCTCGACAGGGTGGTGCCGGCGAACGTTGCACGTATGGATCACAGCGCAGGCCTGATCACGTACGCGAGAAGCTGCGTGATCAACGGCAAGACCGTGCCGCACCTGGTCATCCAGGGAGAGCGCGGTCCGGTGACGATCCTTTTAATGCCGGACGAGGAAATTGCGACGGCACAAACGCTGGACGGCGATAACACGCATGGTGTTATCTTACCGGTCGGCGAAGGCAGTATTGCGATTATTGGCGCCCGCGAAGAACCGCTGGAGCGTATCGAAAAGAGTGTTTTGAGCTCGGTGGCCTGGAGTACTTGATTTCGGGTCACTGGGAAAATAGCGCCCGGTCTTGGGCAAATTATCCTGGTAGGAGATTGTAAAATGTCAGAAAAGAAAGTTATCAAGCCGGTTGCACTTGCCGTTGGCGCTGCTTTAGCCGGAACCTTCGCAATTGGTGGTGCTGTCCATGCCGATGCTGTCGACAACCCGTTCTCGATGTCGACACTGAGCGCCGGCTATATGCTGGGTGCCGTCGAAGGTGGTTGTGGTGAAGACAAGAAGAGCGAAGGCTCCTGCGGCGAAGGTTCCTGCGGTGAAGACAAGAAGGGCGAAGGCTCTTGCGGCGAAGGTTCCTGCGGTGAAGACAAGAAGGGCGAAGGCTCTTGCGGCGAGGGATCCTGTGGTGAAGACAAGAAGGGCGAAGGCTCTTGTGGCGAGAAAGAAGGTGAAGGTTCTTGCGGCGAGAAAGATGCTGAAGGTTCTTGTGGCGAGAAAGATGCTGAAGGCAGCTGTGGTGAAGGCTCCTGCGGTTCCGATCACACCTAGATCGGATCTGACGACTAGCGTCGTAAAGCCCGCGCTGATGCGCGGGCTTTTTTATGCCCGACAGACAATAATGAAAGCTGAGTCGCGCCACCGCGGCTGCTAAATTGGGGGCCATAACCGAACCGGCAACCACATGAAGGAAACGCCATGAGTAAAGCTGTGACACGCTGCAAATGGTCTGAAGGCGTCGGCCCTGCGTATATCGAGTATCACGACGACGAGTGGGGAGTTCCCGTCCGGGACGATCGAACGCAGTTCGAGTTTCTTGTTCTCGAGGGCGCACAGGCGGGCTTAAGCTGGTCAACGATTCTTAACAAGCGCGAAGGGTATCGGCGATTGTTCGCACAATTCGACCCGCAAAAGGTCGCTCGTTTTACGGACAAGCGAATAGAAAAGCTCCTGCTGGATCCGGCCATCGTCAGGAACCGACTGAAGGTCCGGTCCACGGTTACGAATGCCAGGGCATTCCTCGAAGTGCAGGAGGCGTTCGGTACATTCTGCGATTATGTCTGGGACTTCGTTGACGGCGAACCGATCCAGAATAGTTTTCGTAAGGATTCGGAGGTGCCCGCAACGTCACCGCAGTCGGACGCGTTGAGTAAGGACTTGAAGCAGCGTGGTTTCAAGTTTGTCGGCAGCACGATTGTTTATGCGCACATGCAGGCGACGGGTATGGTAAATGATCATGTGACGAGTTGTTTTCGTTACAGGGATTGCGCGGCATTGGCAAAACCCTGATGCGCCTCGCTTGCAATTTCGGTATTGCAGGTGGAATATCCGGTAACTCCGACAAGAATTTTAAGAAAAGGGGGACGCTATGTCCGACGCACTCAATAGCAGGCCACCGACCTTGTTCTGGGTCATCGCGATGATACTTTTTCTCTGGAATTTCACCGGCCTGATGCTTTACTACGGACACGTCACGATGACTCCGGAAATGTTGGCCGAGAACTTTTCGGAAGTTGAGCGGGCTTTCCTGGAACAAACTCCTGTATGGGCGACGGCGGCTTACGCGACGGCGGTGACAGCGGGCGTGATCGGCGCCGTGTTGATGTTGCTGCGCAAGGCGTTGGCCTTGCCGCTATTCATCGTGTCGTTTGTGGCGGTGCTGATTCAGGATTTCGAGGCGTTTGTCCTCAGTGACGTTGTCGCGGTGTGGGGAACCAGCGCGTTTACACTCCCGGCAGTCGTCATTGTGATTTGTATTTTCGAAATCTGGTACAGCAACTCCTCTAAGGCGAAGGGCTGGCTGACCTGACAGGCGATCCGGCTAGACATAACCTCTCTGCAGGTTGTTCGGAGCCGGTAACAGCCTGCCGGCAGCCCGCGCACCGAGCGCAGCGGACAAGCCACCCTCACACGCCTGCGGCTATGGATTCGGGTGTGTTGTCCACCGCACTCTCTAGGGAGAGCATCATGCATTCGTGCGCCGTGTCCATGCCGTGATCAGGACGGGGTGGGACAGGTGGCCGAATCCATAGCCGAGCTGGCAGCCCGATGAAAATACGTGATGAGGATGGAACACGCGAGGCGTGTTCGGCTACCTGTCCCGCACCGTCCTGATATATAGCTGTGTCGTCACCGGAAGACCTGATATGAAAAACCTGGTGGGTTTAGACAGCTAGTTGCCAATCGTGACGATGGTCAGGCCCGACACGCCCTGCGGCGTGTTGTGTGAAATGCCGCCGAGATAGATCGTATTCGACAAAAGGTCGGACCAGTTCACCGTGATGTCGGCGGTGGTTCCGGGGTTCACGAAGCTCGGTCCGGACGCGCTCATGTTGCCCTTGTCATCATTGTTTCCGATGGCCCATGCGAGTAACTGGTAGTTGGCTCCGGGGCCACCCGCGACCTGGTCGGTCTCGAATCCGTGCACGAGCACCGCATACAGGCCTGCCGCCGGTTGGAAGACATTGAATTGCTCTTCGGACGTGAGCTCTCCGCTTTCGCCAATCTTGTTGCAGCTGGCGCCGTCCGCACCGCAGTAATACACGTACATATCGAGGTCGTCGTCACCGTCAGTTAACGCATCGAACAAAGAAAACCGGGCGTACAGCTGGTCGGCCGGTACCGATATGACATGCGAGGTGACGCCATTGTCCGTACGGAAGGAAAAAGTCTTCGTCGGATCGTTGTCGACAAACCCGTTGACGATCAGCGGCTGGTTGAGACCATGGACACCGGCCGAGTAGCCGCCGGAATAGCCGAATTCAACCGGGAATGTGATCGATCCGGTGCCCCCGAAAGAAGTGACTTCCGCGGGAGCCAGGACGGATGCCGGTTTCACGGCTATCGGGCTGTAAACATCGATCGATTCGTTCGACCAGGTCAAAGAGCCGAAGCGCCAGAGGTCCAGTGGCCCCGACAGGAAACTCAACGTGACGTCATAGCTCGCCGATTCACCCGGACCGAGGGACAGGCTGGACGGAGACACATCGACGCCGATTCCGGGCGGGGCTGAGACCGAGACAGTGTAGGCGCCAGCCTCGTCGGACACATTGGTGACGCGTCTCGCCACGGTTCGTGAGCTGATGAGTCGGGCGGTGGCGATGGCCGGCTGATTGAGGTCGACCGGCGCGAACGAGAGACCGGCGTCGGCCAACGCATCGCAACGGGCGGCCGCCACCGCCGGCGACGCAGTGCCGCACGCGAACGCGTCGAATTCGTCATCTAAAACGTCGTAGACGAGACCAGGGTCAAGCGCGCTGTTCGGCTCAATGTGTCCGGCACCATAGTCAAACGGATTTGCGTCGGCGAGGCCGGCCGACGCGCTCACGTCCTGGCGGGCGGTGGTCATCAGCGCTGACTTCAGCGCTGACGGCGTCCAGCCTGGATGGGCCTGCAGCAGCAGAGCGGCGACACCGGCGACATGCGGCGTCGACATCGAGGTGCCGCTCAGAAATGCGAAGTCTTCGCCCTGCGTTGCGTTCGCCGCATCCGGCGTAAAGCCGGCGAGAATGTTGATACCGGGTGCGGTTACATCCGGCTTCAGGATATCCGCAATCGGCGCCGGGCCGCGGGCAGAAAACGATGCCATGACATTGCCGGTATCCTCCGTGGTCAACAGGAAGCTCTTGTCGAGCACGACCGTGATGGTGTTGCCGTCGTCGAACTCCGCGAGAAACAGGTTGGCGTCCGCCTGGCCGATCATCACCGCGGGAATGTCCGACAGCCCTTCTTCGCCGTTCATGACGATCGGGTCGCCGGCCAGGTTGTAGACGACGGCGGCAATGGCACCGGCATCGGCGGCGTTGCTGATCATTTCGTCGAAACGACAGCCGCTGCGCTGCAGCAGGGCGATGTTGCTGTCGATCTCATCCGTATTCACGATTGCCTGACAGCCGTCGCTGGTCGTACCGGTGCTGCCATCCGGTAGCGAGTCGTCTTCGTCATCGACCAGCACCAGGCTCGCCTCGAGTGGGTCGACGTCCTGGAGAGGCGACGTGAAGTTGGCCTCGAAGGTTGCGTATTTGCCGGCGATGGACGGTGGTGCCGTTATTTGCAGGGCCTCGACCGACGACTCTCCGTCGCGACTCGAGGCCGCCACGGTGATGGCCCAGGGTCCACCTGCCGGAGAACCGACCGTGCCGAGGTTGGGGCCCTCGTTACCGGCCGCGACGACGGCGAGCACACCGGCCTTGGTCGCCGCCATCAACGCGATATCGTCCGGTGCCGTTATCTTGCTCATCGAGCTGCCGACCGAGTAATTGATGATGTCGACGCCATCGGCGACCGCCGCATCTATCGCGTTCGCCAGGTCCGACGTGTTACAGCTGGCGCGCGTCGTGCCCGGACGCAGCCAGCAAGCCTTGTAAACGACCGCGCGTGCTTTCGGTGCAATCCCTTCGACGTCGCCGATGAGGGTGCCGAATATTGACGCGCTGGTGCGATTGCCGACGGCGGTTGTAATCGTATGCGTGCCGTGGCCATCTGCATCGCGCGCCGAGCGAAACTCGTTTTCATCGATCGGCCCGGTTTCCAGGGCGCCGTCGATAAACCAGCGCGCACCGATCAACTTGTTATTACAATCCGTCTCGACGAATCGATCGCCGGTTTCGCAAGTCCCGTTCCAGTCCTCGGGTTCGTCAAATACCAGCGTGTCAGGGAGCCTTCGGTAACTGCGGCACAACCAGCGGCCCAATAAGGACGTTTCACCCCAGGTGCCGCTGCAAAGCCGCGGTCGATCCGCTTCCTGCGTGTCCGTCAGCGCCGGGTGTTCGGGGGCAACACCGCTGTCGATGAAGCCGATAATAATACCGTCGCCGTCCAGACCCTCACTGCTACGCAGCCCCCGATCCGCGTCGAACAACTCGAGAAATGTCGGGCTGTAACGCGTCGCAAGCGGTCGGATTTCATCTTCCCAGACGTTCAGCACTTCGGGAAGGTTTTCGAGCCTTTGCGCTTCTCCGACCGTAATGCGTGCCGCGAAACCGTTCAAACCATATTGATAGCTGTAAATCTGCTGCGTGCCGGGTCCCAGCTTCGCCAGGACGCGCTGCTGTTCGTCGACGAGGCTCGACGCGTACTGTTTGACGGCAGCGCTGTGCATGGTCGGGCGAGCTGTTGGTTTGCCGTTCGATGATGTCGCTACCGTCGATGCGTTCTTCGCTTGAAACTCGGCAGCCGAGGGCGCCCTCAGCTGCACGATGTAGACGCGCGTCTCCTCCGGGTTTGCCGAGCCGGCGAGATGCACCGGTACCGCGCCCGCGTCGCGCAACACAGATTCCACCTGCGCCATCGAACCGGTCGCGATCAGCAACAGGCCAAGCATCGACAGTGCATACGACTTTTTCATCGGAAAGCAGCTACCTAATCGTCCCGATATCCGCTGAGTTCGTCGGCTGACCAGGTGACACCCAATCCCAGGGCAATGCGATTGACGAAATTGAAATACCCGACGATCAGGGTCAGATCGAGAATATCTTTGTCTGACAGGCCCACGGCTCGCAGTTCACCAAGATCGCTCTCGGTCATCGCCACCGGGGCGTTAGTCAGCTTTTCCGCATGTCGCACGATATTGCTTAGCCGCGGCTCCAGGGTCTCGAGGCCGTCCGCGGTCTTCAGCGAGGTCAGGGTGTCCTCGTCATCGATGTAATGCTGCAGTGCGCCCAGGTGATGTTCGATGCAGTACTCGCAATCATTAGCTGCCGAGACTACAACCGCGATCGCCTCTCGTTCCGCGCGGCTGAGCCCGGACTTGCCGAACATCAGGGTCATATAGAGGTCGAGATGATTGCCCAGCGCCACCGGGTTGAGGCTATGGACTTTGAGGATATTGGATATCTTGCCGCGCTTTTTGATCAGTGCGGCGTACATCTCGGCTAATTTGCCGTCAGCCTCGCTGACGTCGACTTCGTCAATCCAGGACATGGTTCCTCGCTACGGCGACTGCCCATTCGGGTGCAAATATCCCTGCCGGTTCTGCAGCGACCGCCCTCCTTTTCGCACCCTGCTTCAAAGGACTAGACGTTACCACCGGGGCGCTCTCCCAACCAGTCTCTGGGCTTAAGATAATCGGTGTACAATTTTTCCTCCGCCGATCCCGCCTCCGGTTGCCAGTTATACGCCCAACGGACCCGCGGCGGCAACGACATCAGTATCGATTCCGTCCGTCCGCCGGACTGCAGGCCGAACAACGTGCCGCGATCGTAAATAAGGTTGAATTCGACGTATCGTCCGCGACGATATAGTTGAAACTCGCGCTGTCGTTCGCCGAATGGATGCGTAACGCGCTTCGTCACAATCGGCTTGTAAGCGGGCAGGAAACTGTCACCAACAGACCGGACGAAATCGAACGCGCTCGCAAAGTCCGGCTCGTTGACGTCATCGAAGAACAGGCCGCCGACACCACGGGTTTCACCACGATGCTTCAAATAGAAGTATTCGTCGCACCAATTCTTGTAACGCGAGTACAACTCTTTACCGAAAGGCTCGCAAGCCGCCCGAGCCGTTTCGTGCCACTGCAAAATGTCCTCATGGAACGGGTAGTAGGGTGTCAGGTCAAAGCCGCCGCCAAACCACCAAACGGGCTTGCGCTCACCAGCAGTGAAGAAGCGAAAGTTTG
>Ga0224508_10003281_pt1 | contig 13413 bp, 7 predicted proteins | sample SF_Jan12_sed_USG_4_FD_170157 | JGI IMG/M metagenome (GOLD analysis project Ga0224508, IMG submission 170157) | Sediment microbial communities from San Francisco Bay, California, United States - SF_Jan12_sed_USGS_21 | ecosystem: Environmental > Aquatic > Marine > Sediment | place: USA: California...
CGTAGAGCATGCTTTGCGTACGTTCAACTCGCGGCAATCGAACTTCGGAAATGCGCGCCTCCGCTTGCTTCTGAAGCGTCTGTTCAATCCGATCCAAAACAAAATCATGGTGATAGGGGTGTTGTGTAGCACCATGAACAGCATCAGCATTGGCAAGCGACGTCAATGAATTCAGATACGGAACGCGTGCCATCGGAACTAGGTTGCCAGTCGCGGAGTAGTTTCCGAAAGTAAGGAACGCGAGAGGTACATCCGAGCCCTTGCATGCCGCCACGAGAGCGGCAAACGTGGGATACGCCAAGCTGTCAAGCTTGCCAGTAGCCATGTACCGCGAGCATGGCGAGTGATTGTTGACGGAGTAATCAAGCCCGTTGAGTACCAGCAATTCGTCGCCGTACTTTTTGAAGAAGTCCTCGTTGCTCATCCCCGCCTCGATGTGGTCAGCGATTGGAGCAAGGCGATGCTGGCCTTGTGTGATTATGTCGCCTTCCTTGTAGAGCCGATTTATTCCATTGATTCCTTTCGGATCCATCATGTACGTCGTGTCCCAGCCGCCCGACGCGTTAAACACGACGTAGTATGGGCCGTCGTACGCTGGCAATTCGTCGTCGCCGCGCAGTAGCGTTGCCGGACCGACTGGTGCGGCAAAGCCCAGTCCGGCGGCTCCACAAAGTTTCAAGAAATTGCGGCGTCTCATAGAAGGCCTTTACTCGTATAGAAAGTCGTGTTGGCGAAGCATGTAGGTAACGACGCCGCGCCAAGCGCGAAGGGTGTAATTTGGGTCGTCTAAGTGCTTTTCATCGATCCTTTCACAGAAGTAACTTCCTCGCTTGTCTAACGTCTGCATAGCCGCCGCATCGCTGATGATTCCGGCAAACAACTGGTAAGTTCGCTCGACTTCCGGGTGATCAACTGTATGCTGCCGCCCAAGCAAATGTTGGTGAAGATGAATGATTGCCTCGCGGATTGTTTTCTCGGCATCGGGGCCGTCGTTTGGAACAACGCTCGGTTCGATGCTGGGGAACAGTCGGCGCTCGCTCGGTTCCTTGGTGAAATCCAAAGCCACATTCTTGCAAGCAACATCGTTAGACATGATTCTTTGAATCGCCCCCATTGCTCCGCTCGGATCAGTCATCCGCTCAGTGACAGCCTTTGAGTCGATTCCGCCGTACAGGATCTTGAACTTACTTTCGCGATTAACAAGGCGACCCCATTCCAGTCCAAAGATCGCCGTAATCTTGCGTTCTAGTTGTTCCGGAGTCAGCAAACGAACCAGACCAATGTCATCCAATTCGGCTTGCCGACGCGGGTGTTCTGCGACTGTTGCTAAGCCATCCGCTCGATAAAACTTCGAAGCGATCAGATACTTGAATGCAACTTTGAGATTAAATCCCGCTTCAGCGAATCTCTCAGCCGTGTTGTCGATGACCATTCGCTGCTGTTGATAAGCACGGCGCCTTGAGCCGAACATGGGATCGTCAATACTTTCAGGCGGTTGCAATACTTTGCGGCCCATTAAGGTGTAGTAAACGTGTTCGACCATCGCTACGGCGAATCGCGGATCTTTGGCAGTTCGTTCGCCCAACCATTGCAGTGATCGCCATCGCTCGTCTTGCGGCAGATCCTCGCCTTCAAATCCAGGCCCGAACATGTCGGTGTACCAACCATCTTTTCGAGGACCAAGATGACCGCCTTCGTTGAAGTCCTGAAACAATCCTGCGACAGGATCAATTGTTTTGTGGCAAACGACGCAATCCGCGGCTTGCATCGTTGGAATTTCGTACTCAGCATCAACCGCGGCGGCATCCGTAACGCGCGGCGCAAGTTTCATAATATCAATGCCGAGAAAGTGCTGATAATACATTCGCGCACGAAGGCGGTTTCGATTTGTCTCGGTGGTTGGGTAACGACGAAGATAATGAAACATTGCCAGAAAGCCCGCGTGCGGATAAAAGCCTGTCACCGATTCTTGGACTTTCTTGTTGCGTGAGACGATCGCCTTGAGCTTTGTTGGTACATATTCAAATGGGTCGTCTGGATCTTTGAACAACTCGCGAAGCTCTTCAAAAACTCCGTAGCCCCGCGCAGAGTACGGCGAGACCATGATGTAGTCAGCCGTCGCAAGTTCCGTGAACGGACGATGATTGCGCACGATGTATTCGACCAACTCAAGCGGCTCGCGTTTGATTGCGTCGCGGTAGACGTCTGCAAGATTCCACCGCGCCCGCTGTCGTTCTTTCTCGGCCACGTTGGTCAAATCGTGTTTCTGATACCAGAGGCGTGTCGGCTGAAAGTGGTCGTACGACAAGACCTCTTCGCCATTGCCGTCGTAGCCAAGCGTCAGAAAGATGTCGTTGAAGCCTTCCTTCAGTCGCTCATAAAAGGCGTCTTCCTGCATGACTTGATCGAGAATCGAACTCATTGCTTGCAGACCGTTCTCTTTCACCATCTTTCGTTCTTCAGGAGAAGGCAGCCGCGCGGCAAGCGACAATGTGACTCGACGAAGTAAACGATCAGGTGACATCATTTTGATCCCGTCAAAGAATGCCGGTGCATCGTAGCCAGCAACCTCCGGAATTTTGCTCGGTTTTCCACCGACTCGCCGAACGTAACGATCAAGAATTCGATACGCGGACGAGTTGGACTTCAGCACTTGCCCTCCGCCATGATCGAGACCACCAGCGACCTTGGTTAGCAGCAGTGATTTACCTTCTTCGCTCGCTTTTGCCATGCGCTCAAAAGCGGATCGATTGTGGTTGAGAGCATCGCGAGTTACTTCATCGCGCGAAGTGCTCAGCAATAAGAAACCGCTGTCCGACCCGTCACCTTCGGCGTTGTGGCATTTTAGACAAGTCCGCTCACCCACCTTAGCCCATACTTCGTCTTCAAAAAAATGATCGACTACGAAGCACTGCGGTCCACGATGCGCCTTTGATGAAGATGCCGAAGACTCGCTTTGATTCTTGCCATCGTCTGCGCCGTAACTGAATGAAGATATGGATATTCCGCCCCCCGACGCGATAATCACGAGAAGAAGTGCAAATCCAGTGGTTAGTACCCAATGACGACTAAACATTGACAAGACCTTTTTTAGGTTCATCTGACGCAGTAAATCATCATAACCGCTGCAGGATGCCTTTGAAAACGTTGCACCCAGAAATCCGACGACTAAACTGCTGAGCCGACAACCGGCTGGCCGCGGTCTTTGAGTGCCTGATCGATTGCTTCAAACTGTTCGGGCGATAGCTTCCAACCCATCGCTCCGGCAGTTTCTTCGATTTGATACGCTCGCTTGGCACCACACAGTGCAACGGTGACGCCGGGTTGATGGACCGTCCAGTTGATGACGACTTGTGATACGGTCCGGTTCGCATCTTTTGCAACTTCGCGCAGGCGATCCAGGAAGTCTTGATTCTTTTGCCACTCGTCACCGTGAAACATTGGATACTTCGCGCGTCCGTCTTTCGATTCAAAAACGTGATCGCGAGGAAGATGTCCGGCGAGCAGTCCTTTCATCAACGGCCAATAGACCATAACTGAAACTTTATGCTCGCGACACCACGGCAAAGTGTCTTGTTCGATTTGCCGTTGAAGCATGTTGTAGGCTGGTTGAAACGCGGAGATCGGACAAACTGCGTAGAACGATTCCAGTTGCTCGACTGTAAAGTTCGACACGCCAATCGAGCGAGCTTTGCCTGCATCCATTAGCTCTTTCAAAGCTCTCGCTGATTCGACAACTGGTACGTGCGGATCGGGTGCGTGCAAGTAGAGCAACTCAACATGATCCGTCTTCAGTCGCCGCAAGCTCTCTTCACATTCTCGTTTGATCCGTTCCGGACGAGCGTCGAACTTTCGTTGCGGTATTTCGTCCCAGTGCATGCCACACTTCGTAGCGATCACAATCTCATGGCGATGCTTACCTAGTGCCTGGGCAATCATGCATTCACTCTCGCCATTGGCACCGTAACCGTAAGCCGTGTCGAAAAAGTTGACACCGGAATCGAATGCTGCTTGCAGTGTTTTCAGGCTGTCTTTCTCATTAACGTTGATGCTTGTCATGCCAGCAATTGGCCAACATCCCATCGCAACGGGAGTTACAAGTATCTCGGTATTTGAGATCGGCCGAAGTTCGGCGTCAGTGTTCGACATTTCTTCAATTTCTTTTGCAGTTCGATTGCGGCGTTGCAAGCGGAATTCTCTGCTTTCAACAGAATATATTGAACTTGACTTGGGCTGAACATTAGAGGCACACTGTTTGTCCCGTTTTCGGCACGAGCGCCGTGCTTATTGAAGGATCGAAATTAAAAGACAGGGAGTTAGTCTGATGATGAAACGCTTGTTACTACCAACTGTTTTTGTAACTGTCGCAGTCGGGTTGACACAACTTACGGTTTCCGGCCAAGCTACTTTCCCAGGTCCCCGCGCGGTTCCGACTCCTTATTCTCCTCCCGCCGATGTTCCCGCGCCGGCTGCTCCAGATGTTTCACCCATGGCTCAGCCAAAGCCAAAACCGGACGGTCGTATCACCGTCAATCTTACCGACGGCTCATGCCTGATCGGCCGACCAAAGGAACTGTCCACTATCAAGTTCAAGGCAAAGTTTGGTGAGGTTGCGGTGCCCCTCAAGTCGATCAGTGGCGTGCGTCGCGCGGGCACCGACGAATCGCCAATCGCCAGCGTGGGACGAGTCACACTCGCTTTTAAAAACGGCGACATGCTTAGCGGCGAGTTGCAACTAAGTGAGATCGAACTTGAATCGAAATGGGGTAAGACAACGGTTGCCATGGAATATGTCGCTTCAATAATTACTTCGGTGGGCGACAAGGTGTGGGTACACCACGATCGCTGGCGACTTGTGCCCAAGGCCAATTGCGTGGCACCCAATGGTCTTCCGCTCTATCCAGTTCAGGGGTTTACACCCAGTACGATCGCACCGGCCGGCGGCTACTCAACACCAATTGCCGCTCCACCGCGAGTTGCGTATTAAACTGCTTGACAACAAACGACAGCGTCTTGCGAAATGTCTAACTCGTATATAGTTAGCGCTGTTCGAACGCCAATTGGAAAGTACCTTGGCGGTCTTTCATCCACCTCAGCGCCAACACTTGGCGCTGAGTCAATTCGAGCGGCTCTCGAACAAAGCGACATTACACTGGATCGTGTTGACGAAGTGATCATGGGCAACGTCCTTTCCGCAGGTGTTGGACAAGCACCTGCGCGACAGGCAGCACTTGCCGCTGGATGTCCGCCAAGCGTCGCGGCTGTCACTGTGAACAAAGTTTGCGGATCTGGTCTGAAGGCAGTCATGCTCGCCGATCAGGCTATCCGTTTGGGCGATGCCGATGTCATCGTTGCGGGCGGAATGGAAAACATGAGCCGAGTTCCGCATTTGCTGATGAACACACGCGGCGGTTGGAAGTTCGGCGACCAGACGGCAATCGACTGCATGACGCACGACGGTCTTACTTGTTCGACCGAGAACGTTGGTATGGGTGAGCTGGCCGAGTACATCGCCGAGCAGCATGACATTAGTCGGGCCGATCAAGACGCATTCGCCGCGGAGAGCCATCGTCGCGCTATTGACTCTCGATCGGCAGGGAGATTCGAATCAGAGATTGTGCCCGTGACAGTGTCCACTCGAAGGCAAGAAGTTGTTGTTAGTGATGATGAAGGTCCAAGGGACGATACAACAACCGAAACGCTTGCGAAGCTTCCGACAGCTTTCAGATCGGACGGAACTGTAACTGCTGGGAATGCGTCGCAGCTTAGCGATGGAGCGGCAGCATTAGGTGTCACAAATGAATCCATTGCGAGAGATTCGAACTCGCCACTAAAAGCACGAATTGTTGCGTCTGCAACCAGCGGAGTCGCTCCGAAGGATCTCTTTATCGCACCGGTCAGCGCCATTGAGAAGGTGCTCGCAAAAGCCAAGATGTCGATGGATGACATTGATCTTGTAGAGCTTAATGAAGCCTTTGCAGCACAATGTCTCGCGTGTATGCGGCCCCTCAAACTCGACCACGACAAAGTCAATGTACATGGGGGCGCGATCGCCCTCGGACATCCAATCGGTGCAAGCGGCGCGCGCGTGCTCGTGACCTTACTTCACGCCTTGACTGCTCGTGGTGCTTCTCGCGGTTTGGCGTCTCTCTGCCTTGGTGGCGGCAACGCCGTGGCAATGATTGTCGAGATTATCTGAGTTTCCCTGAAACAATTGCCCGCTCGAAGTGCCATTTGAGTGTGTTGGCCTGGAGTTTCTTAACAACTTGGCTCAGACCTGCTAGAATCTCTATCTGTTGAACACGCCAATACACTCACTCTTTCCCCTGCCTCGCCATGATACGTTACTCGTTGTTCTCTTTGTGCTTATGTGTTGCAAGCCAGATCTGTGCCGCGCCGATACCGGGCGATGTCGATCGCTCGCCCGTCGATTTGGTTTTGTCACAGGACAACGCCTGGCTTGTTACCGCAAATCAATCGTCCGACAGCGTTTCATTAGTGAGCACTAGTGACGGTGTTGTTCTAGACGAGGTGGCCGTTGGTCGTCATCCGGCGGCGCTCGCGCTTGCTCCCAACGGGAAACAAGTGCTTGTCACCGGTAGTTATTCTGGTGACATGACGGTCTTGGAAGTTCGCGACAGGCGGCTTGAATTGATCGCTGCGATCCATGTCGGATACGAACCGACGGGAGTCGCGGTTAGTCCCGATGGCAAAGAAGCCTACGTTGCATGTTCAGCCAACGCGGAAGTCGCCGTTATCGACCTTACGTCTAATGAGGTTGTTGCGCGAATCGAAGTTGGACGTTGGCCGCGTTATATGGCTCTCTCTCCCGATGGCACACGGCTGGCCGTGGGAACGAGCGGCGATCGTGGCGTGTCGGTTGTCGACACCAAAAAGCGGAAGATGCTTTACCTAGAAAAATTCGTTGGCCTGAACATCGGTCACATGCAAACGTCTCGCAATGGCAGGCATGTTTATTTTCCGTGGGTCACTTATCGCCGCAATCCGCTTAACGCCCGTAACATCCGTCTTGGCTGGGTTTTGGCAACACGTATCGCTCGCGTCAAATTGGATGGCAAGGCGAGACGCGAGGCCGTGTCGCTTGACCCACAAGGCAAGGCGATTGCCGATCCGCACGGACTAGCTTTGACGAGCGACGAAAATCGCTTGGTCGTATCGGCATCAGGCACGCACGAGTTACTCCTTTACCGAGCGACAGACCTTCCGTTGCAAGACTACGGCGGCACGGACCACGTCCCGTCTTCGTTGTTGCGTGACAAGGATCGGTTCGATCGAATTGACGTTGGCGGACGACCCATGGGCCTGCGAATTGCGAAGGATGATAAGACGGTTTTCGTAGCGAACTATTTAGACAACTCAGTTCAAGTAGTCGACATCGAGACTCGGCAACTCGTCCGAGCAATTCCATTGGGCGGAGCTAGTGAACCATCACTTGCGAGACTTGGTGAGGCGATCTTCTTTGACGGTCGGCGGAGCCTCGACCAATGGTACAGTTGCCATTCGTGCCACTACGACGGTGGCAGCAATTCGGTCACGATGGACACACTGAACGACGACACGAACCAGACCTACAAAACCGTTCTCCCATTATTCAATGTCAATAAGACATCGCCATGGACTTGGCACGGCTGGCAAACGGATCTGCACGCGGCGATGAGAAAGTCAATCACGTCAACCATGATCGGCGAAGAACCAAATGACGAAGACGTCGATGCGCTGGTGGCGTACTTGAAGGCACTCCAGCCACCACCAAATCCGTTTCGCCAGAAGGACGGTTCGCTAACAGAAGCTGCGATCCGCGGCAAGGCAGTCTTCGAGAGCGATCGCGCGAATTGCGCCTCATGCCATAACGGGCCGTTGTTCACAGATGGACAGATTCACGATGTTGGCGTTGGCAGAGATAGTGACAAGTACAAGGGATTCAACACCCCATCGCTAGTCGGCCTCTATCGAAAAATCGCTTTTCTGCACGACGGACGCGCCAAGTCGCTCGGAGACTTGTTGACGGACTTGCACAGTCCCAAAAAAGTTTCTGGAAGCGAGCAACTTCGAGACGACGAAGTGCAGGATCTAATTGCATATTTGAAGTCGTTATAAGTCAGCCACGGTGGCAGTAGTGTGGCTTTCATCTGCCACAGACAATTGAGTTTCCACCTTTTGAGGCGGCTGGAAACCACCACTACCTCTCCGTGCTTTCTCGCCCAATTGATCCCGGCCGTTGAGTCACGTTAAACTCAGTTGCTAAAAGCGCAGTTCAACTTTCCCTTAATACTGTTAGTGGGGTCGCGAATGTCTGCGGAATTTGATCCCTATTACAAGTGGTTCGGCATTCCGCCAAAGGATCAGCCGCCAAATCATTATCGGTTGCTGGGCATCGAGTTATTTGAGTCTGACGAGGAAGTGATCGATGCTGCGGCGAACCGGCAGATGGCGTATCTGCAAGACATTGTTGATGGGGATCATGTTGATCTTTCTCAACGCTTGCTAAATGAGATTTCTGCCGCGCGACTTTGCTTGCTCAGTCCCCAGAAAAAGGCCGTGTATGATCGGCAGCTTAGATCGAAGGCGGCTCCGACTTCGCGCGAATCAAGCAAGCGCTCAAAGAAACCGTCTGTAGTGAAACAGCCGTCTGGCCAAAGCGTTGCAAGTCGATTCCAGAGTCGCAAGCGAACGAGTCAGATCAAACCAAAGTGGATTATTGCCGGTGCGATTGGAGTCGTGATTGTCGTCATCGCAACCATTTCAATCTCATTCTTCGGATCGAGTAATGAGATATCTGTAAACAAGCAACAGACCAGTGAAACGGTGTTAGACAAAACAACTCCGTCTGTTCAAAACGCGGCAACTGCGTCCGAGCGGAAGACTGATGATCAATCGGGTGGGGACGATGTGGCGACGAATGCTACTCGTACCACCAGCGCCGAACATGTTGCACTCAAACCGGTCGTCGAAAACGGCACGCTTGTGCAACCACCAACATCCGATCAAAGCACAGAACAGGTTGAAAAGAGTGATGCGATCGCAAGTAACGGCGATCAGCAGAGTGGAGCCGCGACGCGAGCATCGGCCGAAGCAGCTGATACGAATGCGGGCTTGGTACTATGGTTGGACGCTGCCGATGAGAACACGCTTGAGTTGAATGAACAGAACCAAGTCGTCGGTTGGAAGGACCAAAGTGGCAGTGAAAAGCAGGCCAGCGCATTTTCGCTGGGCAAGCTACCCACTGTTGTGCGTGCCGAGAATAGCAATCTAGCCGTCGTTCGATTCTCTGGCGGACAATCGCTCAGCGTTTCTGATCCCGAAAAGTTTAACTTCGGTAAAACGTACTCAATCGTTTTTGTTGCCCGAGGAAATCAAGGGATTTTGATGACGAAGGGCATCGGATATCAAGGCAAAGGGTTTTCGTTTTGGAAGAGCTTGGGAAATTTTCGCACAAACAATAAGTACTTGCGCGCGGACGACAGACAACCGGAGGCATTCAAGGTGCGCACGATTGTCGCGGATGAACAATCGTTGCAGTGGTTTGTGGGTGATCGGGCAACTAAGATTCATAAAGCCGCGCACGTGGTCGATAATGATGGTCCTCTGCTGCTAGGATGCCGCGACAAATCAGACACTCCGCACTTTTTTGTCGGCGATCTTGCTGAGTTGTTGATTTACGATCGAGCCATAAACAAGGTCGAACGCGAAACACTTTATGCGTATCTCAATGACAAATGGCTTAGCACATCAGATCAATTGGCTTTTGCATCGAATAAAGCGATTGAGCCAGTGGTAAATGCGGTTGCTGCGAAAACGACCGATGTGCCCGACAAGACTGAGCCACAACCTGAGCACGCAAAGCGATTCGTCGTCCTCACGCCAATCGACGCCGCCGCGTCTCAAGAAACGACATTAGATTTATTGGACGAGGGCCGCATTCTCGCCAAAGGGAATACGAAGCGATCTGAAACTTACCAGATCAACTTCTCGTTGTCGTTTGTTCAAGCGACGGCATTTCGAATCGAAGCACTGCCAGACGAGTCGCTGCCGGCTAGAGGTCCGGGCCGTGGACCGTCGGGAAGATTTTCGCTGAATGAGGTTGAATTTGCCCACGCTGATGGAGACCAGCAAACAAAGATCACGGTGGCGAGAGCCATGTCAATCGCCAGCGGCAAAGTTGAACAAATCATTGACGGCGACAAGTCGAGCCATTGGGGAATCCGGCGCGGCGGCGAAGCGAAAACCATTACACTGATCCTTAAAGAGCCGCTTGAATTGTCGAAGGATGCGGTTGTCTCGCTGATTCTTCATAACCGCGAAAACCTGGGTTGCTTCCGATTGCTCGCAACGTCGGCCGCGAAGCCCGAAGAGTTAACCGATGGTGTCGAAGATAGTGCAGCAACGAACGGATTAGCGTTGCATGTTAACTTTGGCGGCAGTCAGTTCAAGGACGAGAACGGGGTCACTTGGGCGACGTCAAAGACCTATGATGACGAATCGTGGGGACATGAAAAGGGTGGTAAAGTAATGCACAAGGATGATCCGAATCCGCTCACGTCCACCGCACTGCGCGGCATTCGCGCGTTTCGAGCAACTGTGCCCGACGGACAATACGAGGTTTACTTGTTGTTTTGCGAGCATTGGACGTCAACGCCAGAAGGGCGAATGTTTGCAGTGCTTGTCGAAGGACAACGAGCAGGTGCGTTGAATCTATTAAAGGACTCTGGCGGAAGAGGAAAACCTTTTGAATTGCCACTGCGCACGGTATCAGTCAACGATGGGCGGCTCGATATCGAATTTGAACCTTTGACAGACAAGGCGTCCGCGATACTCAATGCAATTACAATTAGGCAGAAGCGATAGAAACAGAGGCCGTAGTCGATGTCAATTCCAGTGACTTGCAGTTGTGGGAGGAGCTTCTCAGCGCAGCCCCATTTAGCAGGCAAAACGGTTCGTTGTCCTTCGTGTAGTCAACCGTTGCAGATTCCAGGCGCTAGTGCGCCGGCGTTCACTACTACTCAACCTCAGCCGACTAATCCAACAGTCGCTTCGGCTCAGTTCCCAGCGCAGCAGCCAACTTGGAATGCTGCGCAGCCAGTATTCTCAGCAGGTGGTGCCGCTCAAACCCAAGTCGCTGGACAAACGTCTGGCAAGAAGACGTTGTGGATTGTCCTCGGGGTCGTGGGCGGCGGCATCGGATTGCTGATGTTGGTCTGCTGTGGAAGTGTTGCTTACATGCTGCGACCACCAACTGGTTCTGCCGCGTCAAAGCAGCCCTTCAACATAGCCAGTGCGCCCTTGCCGCAGTTTCCCGATCGTAGTCAGCCGAATCAAATCGACGGCGGAATCAAGCATTACTACATAGAACTGGGAAACGGGAGTGGTTACGGAATACCAGCGGGTCACAACTCCGCCTTCAATTTGTATCTCCCGCCCGGAGAACATGCTCCGGGATCGCTGCCTTGTGTTTTGATTACCGGCGCCGGAACGCCAATGTTCTACGGCTATAAGCTCGGTGATCTGAGTCAATACTCGGCCGATGTCCCTGAATTCTTACCCTATGCGGAAGCTGGCTTTGCTGTCGTGGCGTACGATATGGACGGCGCAGTTGACGATTATGAAGCGGAATCAGACAGCGCGCTGCGCAAAGGTTATGTCGCCTTTGTTACGGCAGGTGCTGGAGTGGTCAATGGCCGAAACGCGTATGAATTTCTATTAAAAAAAGTGCCGGAAGTTGATCCGCAGCGAGTCTATTCAGCCGGACATAGTTCCGCCGGTTCCACGTCGCTCTTGCTAGCCGCACATGAACCAAGGCTGGCTGGCGCAATTGCTTACGCGCCGTGTTACGATCTTCCTGAGCGACTAACGCCAATCGGTGTCCGAACGCTCTCGGCCTTGCTGCCAAAATTTGTGGACTTTTCGATTCAAAGTTCACCGAAGACTCAAGAGTCTCGGATTAAATGTCCGATTTTTCTTTTTCATGCCGCGGACGACTCGAATGTACCAGCGTCAGCATCGAGGGAAGCAAAGCAGCGCATGCAGGCCCTCGGCATCAATTGCACCTACGTCGAAGTACCAACCGGTGAACATTATGAATCGATGATTGAGGAGGGAATTCCAGCCGGAATCAAGTGGCTTAACTCAATCGACAAAGGTTCTTGAGGTTCGTGTGTAGCTGAATTCGTGAGAATTCAGTCAATCCCTGAAGTTTATACAACTTCAGCTACGGATACCGATCAATAGCTAGTTCACTTCCGCAGTCACTCCTGGCCAATCGTCTGTTCGAAACGGCGTCACAGGCAAACCGCCTCGGCTTTGTAAATTGCAAACAGGATTGTCGGCCCAACCGTAGCGAACGGCAACGGGATCAGCGACTTCGTCACTCCAAACTTCCACCATGTTTTTGCCAACCACTTTGCCTTTGGCCCAAACGAATTTCTTATCCTCCCCGGCAATGGCCAGTCCCACCGGTTCTTTCACGTCAAATGTATAAAGCCCGCTACCGACGTGATCCAAGGTGACAACAATCTTGTTGCCCTTCTTTTCCATCGACTTATAGATCGGACTACGGTAATTGATTTCCACATCGTAGTTTTGAGCCAACGCCCAGCGAGCGAGCCGACGGGCGACTCCCTGTTTGTTACGCGGATGGATGTCCCGGCCTTCGCCGATGTCGATGATGACCGCTTCGCCTGTGTTTTTTAGTTTTCTCATCGTCATCGTTTGGGCTTCGCGGAGTTCTGCCCAGACACTTTCCTGTGGATCAGCAGACTCGGCTTTAAAATCGGCGAGTTGTACCCAATAGAAAGGAAAGTCGCCTTGCTGCCACTCGTCTCGCCAGCTTTTAATCATCAGCGGAAACAAGTGCCGATATTGGTACGCCCGCCCAGAGTTTGACTCGCCTTGATACCAAATTGCGCCGCGAATTCCATAGCCAAGAACCGGTTTCAGCACTCCGTTGTAGAGGTTGGCAGGACGGTGTTGACCAGTTAACCGATGACGCGGCGCGGCTGGTCGTGCGGGACGCGGTTGACCATGAGCGCGTGCGGTGGCTGCCTCTTTTTCCCATTCTTGCGCGGCGATTTGAAATTGCGTGAACGGCTTCGTTTGCGATTCATTCTTTTCTGTTTGCGCCCATCGCTCCAATAGCGGTTTGTATCGCTCGTCCTCTTGAAGCAGATCGAGCTTTACCCAAGCCTCGCATGCGGAACCACCCCACGCGTTATCGATCAAGCCGATAGGTACGTCGAGGTTCTGGTGTAATTCCCGGCCAAAGTAATATCCGACGGCGGAAAAATCTACGACCGTTTCCGGCGAACAGACTTGCCATTGTCCTTCGAAGTCAGCCTGCGGAGTTTGCGTGCCGACTTGCGGAACGGTAATCAACCGAATCTTCGGATACTTTGCTGT
>Ga0224508_10003282_pt1 | contig 13412 bp, 11 predicted proteins | sample SF_Jan12_sed_USG_4_FD_170157 | JGI IMG/M metagenome (GOLD analysis project Ga0224508, IMG submission 170157) | Sediment microbial communities from San Francisco Bay, California, United States - SF_Jan12_sed_USGS_21 | ecosystem: Environmental > Aquatic > Marine > Sediment | place: USA...
GCAGCGCGTGGCTGTATTGAGCAAACGTGCCTTCGACATAGTCGGGGCGCAGGGTTGGGGCCGCGTTGACTTCATGTTGGATGAAGACGGTGCCGCCAGTTTTCTTGAAGTAAACACAATTCCAGGAATGACGTCGCACAGTCTCGTACCGATGGCCGCGGCGCGGGCCGGGATCGATTTTGCTTCGCTGGTATGGCGGGTTCTCGAAACCAGTTTTGAGCGAGGTGAAGTGGCATGAGCGTAATTCACCGTCGCACCAACCGACGTAAACGGGCTCCGCGCGACTGGAGTCCGGTAGTCAAACGGGTGACACGGCTCATACGTCACATTGGCGTTGCCGTAGTCGTTTTGGGATTAGCCTGGGTATTCGTGCTATTGCTCGACCGCCCCCTGAGCAAGGTGACCATAGACGGTTCTTTTCAACGCGTCACCGCGGTACAGCTCGAGGCCATCGTTCGTTCGCATCTGCCGGCTGGTGTATTGCGTGCGGATATTTCCGCGATACGCGAATCCCTCAATGCAGTTGACTGGGTTGATCGGGCGGCGGTCAAACGGCGTTGGCCGGATGAGCTCCACGTGATTATCACCGAGCACGTTCCCGCTGCACGTTGGGGAGAAAATGGCCTGCTCAACACGCGTGGCGAACTGTTCTTGCGTGAGGCCCGGCATGTGCCGGCCGAGTTGCCGCGACTCGATGGACCCCTGGGCACCGAATGGCAGGTAGCGCAGCGTTATTTATGGATGCGCGACCGGTTGCTTGCTGCGGGCCTGGGGCTTGCCGCAGTTCAGCTCGACCCGCGTGGTGCCTGGCGGGTGGAGCTTTCCAACGCAATAGAAGTAAGGCTGGGGCGTGAGGAATCCGATAAGCGCATCGAGCTATTTGTCGAAATTGTCGCGCCGATAATCGCGGCGCGGATTGGAGAGGTCACTTACGTGGACATGCGTTATAGCAACGGTTTTGCGATCGGCTGGGGCGACGGCTCCGACACCCGGACTGCGGAGGTCTTGCCAGGTGTCTAAGCGCAGCGACAGAAAACTGGTAGTCGGTCTCGACATAGGTACCTCCAAAGTTGTCGCGATTGTCGGCGAGGTGAATGTCGATGACGAATTGGAAGTGATTGGAATTGGCATGCATCCGTCGCGTGGGCTGAAAAAGGGCGTGGTCGTCAATATCGAGTCAACTGTGCAGTCTATTCAGCGGGCCATCGAGGAAGCTGAGTTGATGGCCGGGTGCGAGATTCATTCGGCCTATACCGGCATTGCCGGTAGCCATGTGCGCAGTCTCAATTCACACGGCATCGTGGCGATACGCGACAAAGAAGTCAGCGGTGGCGATGTTGACCGGGTAATAGATGCGGCACGCGCAGTGGCGATACCAGCCGATCAGAAAGTGCTGCACATTCTGCCGCAGGAATTCATCATCGATCACCAGGAGGGTATCCGCGAGCCGGTTGGGATGTCGGGTGTGCGTCTCGAGGCGAAAGTACACATGGTTACCGGTGCCGATAGCGCGGCACAAAATATCGTCAAATGCGTGCAGCGCTGCGGGCTGCAAGTAGACGACATCGTTCTGGAGCAGCTCGCGTCGAGTTATGCGGTTCTTACAGAAGACGAAAAAGAGCTCGGTGTGTGTTTGGTGGACATCGGCGGCGGAACCACAGATTTGGCCGTATTTTCGGGTGGCGCTATTCAGCACACCGCAGTAATCCCGATCGCTGGTGATCAGGTCACAAACGATATCGCCGTTTCGATGCGCACACCGACACATCACGCCGAAGAGATAAAGGTGCGTTATGCCTGTGCGCTGGGCCAGTTGGCTAACCCGGACGAAACCATCGAGGTGCCTAGCGTTGGCGACCGGCCGCCACGCCGGCTGGCGCGACAGACTCTTGCTGAAATCGTCGAGCCACGCTACGAGGAGTTGTACTGCCTCATCCAGGAAGAACTACGTCGTAGTGGTTTCGAAGAACTGATCGCCGCCGGATACGTATTAACTGGCGGTACTTCGAAAATGGAAGGTGCAGTGGAACTTGCCGAAGAAGTATTTCATATGCCGGTGCGTCTCGGAATTCCGCAGTACGTTACCGGTCTGGTCGATGTCGTGCGCAACCCAATCCATGCTACTGGTGTGGGTCTATTGCTGTATGGCAGGGAGAACTTTTCCAGGCGTGAATCCGCGGCGCCACTTGGCAGCGGATTGCGCGATGTTTGGGGCCGCATGCGGGCCTGGTTCCAGGGGAATTTTTAATGCGACGGCACTCAAGAATAGCCGCGTGACACTTTCTATTTAGTTACCAGAGAGGAGAGAGAGATGTTTGAGTTAATGGATGCATATAGTCAAAACGCTATTATCAAGGTGATAGGCGTTGGTGGTGGCGGCGGAAACGCTGTCGCTCACATGGTTCGTACCGGTATCGATGGCGTGGACTTTATCTGTGCAAATACCGATGCCCAGGCACTGAAGAGTACTAACGTACCAACGGCGTTACAGATCGGTTGCAATATCACCAAGGGCCTCGGTGCGGGGTCGGATCCCGAGGTGGGCCGCCAGGCCGCGATGGAAGATCGCGACCGAATCCAGGAAGTCATCGAAAGTAGTGACATGTTGTTCATCACTGCTGGTATGGGTGGTGGTACCGGCACCGGTGCGGCGCCGATCGTCGCACAGGTTGCCAAAGAGCTCGGCATCCTGACAGTCGCCGTCGTGACCAAGCCGTTCATGATGGAAGGCACCAAGCGCGATCATACTGCCGAAGCCGGGATCAGTGAGCTGGCACGCTTTTGTGACTCGCTAATTACCATCCCCAATCAGAAACTACTGAGCGTAATGGGTCACAACACGACCTTGCTTGATGCATTTGCTGCAGCAAATGACGTTCTGCAGGGCGCAGTCCAGGGAATTGCCGAACTGATCACTTGCCCCGGTCTGATAAATGTTGATTTCGCTGACGTGCGTACCGTTATGGCCGAAATGGGAATGGCGATGATGGGTACCGGTTACGGCACGGGTGAAGAGCGGGCGCGGGAAGCCGCTGAGGCTGCCGTGTCCAGTCCGCTGCTGGAAGATATCGATCTGGCCGGCGCCAATGGCGTGCTGGTCAATGTCAGCGCGGGTAAGGATCTTTCCATAGGCGAGTTCGAGGAAGTCGGTGCGACTGTGAAGGAATTTGCATCGGAAGAAGCCACGGTTGTTATCGGCACGGTTATCGACGCGGATATGGAAGATTCCCTGCGGGTGACCGTGGTGGCGACTGGTCTTGGCCGCCCCATCGTTCGACAGCAACCTACGCCGGTTCCCGCGGTCCAACGAAATGCGGGTGGCGAGCCCAATTACGGGTCGCTGGATCGACCGACGGTGCAGCGCCAGCGGGCCATGGGTGAGTCGGTGCCTTCGGGCGCCGCAGTAGAGGAATTGTTGGATATTCCGGCCTTTTTGCGTCGTCAGGCGGACTGATCCGAACAAGAGTTGGAGAATCAGGAAGTTGCGGCTGATTTTGCAGATGTGTTAGCGTACGGCGCCCGTTAAGGGCTGGCCAGCGGCAGGTTATTGCTACCAATGATCAGACAATCAACGCTCAGAAATTCGATCCGCGCAACCGGGATCGGCTTGCATACCGGGAAGAAGGTCTACATGACTTTACGTCCGGCGGCTCCGGATACCGGTATTGTGTTTAGGCGCACGGATCTCGATCCACCGGTCGATATCCCGGCGCGGGCGGATCTGGTCGGGGAGACATTTCTTGGCACGACACTGATCAATGACGATGCCAAAGTCACGACCGTCGAACATCTCCTCTCGGCGATGGCGGGACTGGGTATCGACAATGTGTATGTGGACCTGAGTGCGGGCGAGGTACCAATAATGGATGGCAGTGCCGGGCCATTCGTTTTTCTGCTGCAATCTGCCGGAATTGAGCAACAAAACGCGCCAAAGCGTTTCCTGAGAATCAAGAAGAGCGTGCGAGTTGAGCACGGCGATGGCTGGGCGGAGTTTCATCCACATGACGGTTACCGGTTGGAATTTGAGATCGAATTCGATCACCCGGTGTTCAAACGCCACACACAGAAGGGTGCTATCGATTTTTCGACGACCGCTTTCCTCAAGGAAATATCGCGAGCACGTACTTTCGGATTCATGAGTGATGCCGAGAAGCTGAGGCAAAAGAACCTGACGCTGGGCGGCACTATGGATAACGCAGTGGTGCTCGACGAATACCGGGTATTGAATGAGGACGGGCTGCGCTACGAAGATGAATTCGTCAAGCACAAGATCCTCGACGCTATCGGCGATGTCTATTTACTCGGTCACAGCCTCATCGGGCGGTTTAGCGGCTTCAAATCCGGGCATGGTCTGAATAACCAGCTACTGCGCGCTACCCTGGCCGATGCCGATGCCTGGGAGGAAGTGACATTCGAGGACGAGGCCGCCGCGCCTCTGGGGTACCTGGCACCTGCCGCAGCGCAGTAAGAAAACTCGCTAAGTCCTTGAGATTACATAATCTAGGCTTGGATGCCCTGGGCCGACGTGCTTAACGGTGCAGCGCACCGGCCACGCTGACTTTAACTTTCTGCAAACTGCGTCCTTGTGTCGCACATAGGGATATGAGAATGTCCGGCGCGTGGTAGCGTATTTTCGCTGCCCAGGCGGCAGAGTCAGCGACAAGACAAAGAGTTATGTCGCGTTGATCGGCTGCCAGCAGGTGTGGCCTCATAGCGTCTGGAAGCAGACGCCTCACCTCCGAGGTGAGGGTGTCGATATCGGCGCTACGCTTTATTAATCGACCGACCGTGGTGTCGGTTCCGCCGAGCAGTTCCTTTAGGGGTTTGGGCTTGCTGGTGGACAAGGGAGAACTCGCTGAAGATCGTGAGCAGTTAGCGTAAATGAACGTAATCATATTTACAAAGAGCCGTGGTTCGTCACGTCAGATCGACCTGAAGAGACCGCGCACATTTTTTACGGCGCTGGCGTTCGTTGCTGCGGTGGCAGCGGTTGTTTTCCTTACAGGTTACGTCTACTCCGCCCGGACGATACACATCGATCCCGATGTCCGTGTCGTCGAGCTGGAACAAGTCATTGAAAGTCGTGAGTCCGAGTTGTCTGAAGTTCGTAAGACAACTCGTGAAAATATCGATGCACTCTCCGCCCGGATCGGCCAACTTCAGGCCAACGTAGTTCGCCTCAACGCATTGGGTGCTCGTTTGTCGCAGATGGCCAAACTCGACGATGGCGAATTCGATTTCACCAGCCAACCAGGTCTGGGTGGCCCGCAATTACAGGGTGGTCGTACCTCGCTGGGTGTCAACGATCTCAATGGAGAACTCAGCGGTCTTGAGAATTTGCTGGTTAACCGGCAGCAACAGCTTGGCGTGCTCGAAGACATGCTGATGACCAACAATCTTTACGAACAGGTTCACCCGGAAGGCTGGCCACTAAGCTCCGGTTGGGTGTCGTCCTATTTCGGTTTGCGTACCGACCCATTTACCGGCAAGCGTGCGCGCCATGAAGGCCTCGATTTTGCAGGCCGTGAAGGTACTCCCATCATGGCGGTCGCCGCAGGTGTGGTTACCTGGTCGTCGCCACGATTTGGTTACGGTAACCTGGTCGAGATCAATCATGGCGGTGGCTATGTCACGCGTTATGCGCATAACAAAGAAAATAGTGTTGCGGTTGGCGACCGGGTCGAAAAAGGCCAGGTAATTGCCGCCATGGGCTCCACCGGCCGTGCTACGGGCGCCAACCTGCATTTTGAAGTGATGCACAATGGCCGTCCGGTCGATCCGCTCGACTTCATCGGCGAACGCCACTAAGTATTGTTCCACGAATGCAGTTGGAGCTGACATTGCCGGAAGCAATGCAGCTCAACTGGGTTTGTTCCACGAATGCAGTTGGAGCTGACATTGCCGGAAGCAATGCAGCTCAACTGCTGTTGGTTGGGTAACGTGCCACCATCACTGTCTTGCGGGGTTCATCCCCGGATTTTGTAAGGCTAGGTTTTTGGTGGTGGCGAGCCCACTTTTGTTGGTGCAAGAGCCTGTTTATTGTTTGGATGAGGTCTGGTTTGCAACCGCGAGTATCTCGGTGAGCCAGGGATTGACGCGGGCGTCGATCACAAGATGAACGCGATCTTCGGTGCCTTTGTTATTGACGTGATGCGGATCGCTGAGCCGCAGATACCAGCACTCACCTTCCTTCATCTCAATCCGGGCGCCATTCAGGTAGAACTCGACAGCAGGATTCGTGGCGATAGGCACATGCAGGCGAATCTCGCCGTCTTCGAGCGATAGATCGTGGTCGCGGTGCTCCTTGATCATCGAGCCCGGCGCCAACTTCATAAGCCGCACGGCGTCGAGCTCGCATTCGAATTGATCGAGGATATAGCGAATGTAGGGACAACGATCGAGCAAGGGCGTATCGGTAAATTCAGTGCACCCCGGATCGGAATAGATCATCATCACGGGGTGTGTGGCGCCGGCCGGTCCGCGCAATGGAATGACGGTCCATTCCCCCTCGTAGTTACCCGTCACGAAATGATCGATCCAACCAGTTTTCCCAACGGCGCGAAGATCCCTGCGGAGTCGCGCCGGATCGAACCTTAGCGGCAATTTCAGGCAGTCGTTCATTGGCGATGCATCGAGGATTTCCGGCCCCAGGCTAAAGTATCACCCTTTGTTCTCGAGGTGGCTCATGGAAGCCGCACCCTTGCCGCGATGCGTATGATTGTCGCCGGGAAGCTTGTTGGAACTCGGGCAATCTTGGCCACGGTGGCCATGCCTCGATAGCCCCAAGCCAAATTCCGGTTTGGCGTGCGAATTGGCCGGTGGACTGGGGCGGCGCATATCGCTAAGGTTGCCGTCCGGACAGCGCCTGATCCCTTGAGAACAGGGTCAGGCGGCCCCATGAAGTCTGGATGCGGTCGTGGCACCGCCCCAATCGATACAGGAAATCAATAGCTTGGCATTTCTAACCCGGATATTTGGCAGTCGAAATCAACGGCTGCTGCGCAGCTACGGCAAACTCGTCAAACGCACAAACGCGCTGGAGCCGGAAATGGAAGCCCGCAGCGACGATGAGCTGCGCTCGTTGACCGGCCAGTTCCGGGAGCGTCTGGCGCAGGGTGCCGATCTCGATTCGTTCATTCCTGAAGCGTTTGCAGCCGTACGCGAGGCGTCCCGGCGCACTCTTCAGATGCGCCATTTCGACGTGCAGTTGATCGGCGGCATCGTGCTGCATCAGGGCAAGATCGCTGAGATGCGTACCGGTGAAGGCAAGACCCTGGTCGCCACGTTGGCGGTCTATCTCAATGCCTTGAGTGGCAAGGGCGTGCACGTCGTCACCGTCAATGAATACCTGGCGGGTCGCGATGCTGACTGGATGCGGCCGGTCTATGAATTTCTGGGTTTGCAAGTTGGCGTAATTCGCAGTGGCATGACACCGGAAGAAAAACGGGCCGCCTATGCCTGCGATGTTACCTATGGGACCAACAACGAGTTCGGGTTTGACTATTTACGCGACAACCTCGCATTTCGCTTGGAAGACCGTGTTCAGCGCGAACTGAATTTCTCAATAGTCGACGAAGTCGACTCGATTCTCATCGATGAGGCGCGTACGCCGTTGATTATCTCGGGACCCGCGGAAGAGAGCACCGAGATGTACGGCAAGATGAATGTGCTGGTGCCCAAGTTGAAGAAACAACAGGAAGAGGATGGGCCTGGTGATTTCTCAGTCGACGAGAAGGGCAAGCAGGTGCACATGACTGAAGCGGGTCAGGAACGCGCCGAACAACTCATGACGCGCGCCGGATTGCTCCAAGAGGGCCACACACTCTACGACGCCCAGAATATTTCTCTGCTGCATCATTTAAACGCAGCATTACGGGCACATGTGCTGTTCAAGCGTGATGTTGACTACATAGTCAAAGACGGTGAGATCGTCATAGTTGACGAGTTCACCGGTCGCACAATGCCGGGACGTCGTTGGTCTGACGGATTGCACCAGGCAGTCGAAGCCAAGGAACGCGTCAACGTCAAAGAGGAGAACCAGACGCTCGCTTCGATTACTTTTCAGAACTTCTTCAGGATGTATCAGAAGCTGGCCGGCATGACAGGCACGGCAGATACAGAAGCTTTTGAATTTAATCAGATTTATGGCCTTGAGGTTGTCGTCATACCGACCCACAAGAGCATGGTCCGCGACGATGCGGCGGACCTGGTTTATCTGGCCCAGAAGGACAAGTTCGAGGCCATCATCGAAAATATCGAAGATTGCCGTGGTCGGAAGCAGCCGGTGCTGGTCGGCACCGCGTCAATTGAGACTTCAGAAATACTGTCCGGATTGTTGAGCAAGAAAAAAATTGCCCACGAAGTGCTAAATGCCAAGCAACATGCACGTGAGGCAGATATCGTTGCGCAGGCGGGGCGACCTGGCGCCATTACGATTGCCACCAACATGGCCGGGCGTGGAACCGACATTGTCTTGGGCGGTAATCTGGAAGCCGAACTACACAAGTTGGCAAGCGATGATGAAGCCGTGCAACAAGAAGTCCGGGACGAATGGGCCGAGCGGCACCAGTCGGTGATAGATGCCGGTGGTTTGCACATCGTTGGCACCGAGCGTCACGAATCCCGGCGCATAGACAACCAGCTGAGAGGTCGTTCCGGTCGGCAGGGCGACCCCGGATCCAGTCGTTTCTATATTTCGCTGGACGACAACCTCATGCGGATCTTTGCCGACCCGGATCGCACCAAGGCCCTGTTGTCGCGTGTGGGTATGAAGGAGGGCGAAGCAATCGAGAGTCGTCTGCTAAGCAGACAAATAGAGAAGGCGCAGCGCAAAGTGGAAGCGCACAACTTCGATATTCGCAAAAACCTTCTGGAATATGACGATGTGGCGAACGATCAGCGTCGCGTGATCTATGCACAGCGCTCGGACCTGATGTCGGCCGACGATGTGGAAGACGCCGTCCAGGGCATACGTGACGAGGTCGTCGGCGAGACAGTCGATCAGTACATTCCGCCGGCAGCCGTCGAAGAGCAGTGGAATGCCGCCGGCCTGGAGCAGGCTATCGAAAGAGATTTCGGTGCCAGATTGCCGATCCGTGAATGGCTGGATACTGACACCGAGTTAACCCAGGACACACTGCGTGAAACGGTAATCGAAAAGGTAGATGCGCAGTACCAGGAAAAAGTGCAGACGATCGGGTCGGCGGTAATTCGGCACCTGGAAAAAGCTGTCATGTTGCAACAGCTGGACCTCCACTGGAAAGAACACTTGGCTGGCATGGACTATCTGCGGCAGGGCATACACTTGCGTGGCTATGCTCAGAAAAACCCGAAGCAGGAATACAAACGCGAGTCATTTGATATGTTTTCAGCGATGCTCGACCGCGTTAAGCATGATGTAACGGCAATACTCTGTAAGGTCCAGGTCCGCACTGAGCAGGAAGTCGATGAGATGGAACGGCGGCGGCAACGACGGGCCGAGGCTGCCATGCGCGCACAGCATCCGGTGGCATTAGGTGCAACTGCAGCAGCAAGCGGTGTTGGCGGCGGTCGGCCGGCGGTTGCCGAAGCGCAAGCGCCGTTTGTGCGTGAGGGACGCAAGATTGGGCGCAACGAGGCATGTCCGTGTGGGTCTGGCAAAAAATACAAGCAGTGTCACGGCCGTATCGGCTAACCGTGCCGCTTGCCCTAGGCCATGGCCGAGCAAATTCATGTCGTAGCCGGCGTCTTGTATGACGCAGACGGACGAGTCCTCCTCGCACAGCGTTTACCGGGAAAGCATATGGCGGGGCGCTGGGAATTTCCCGGTGGCAAGCTGCAGTCATGCGAGTCACCGTCTGCAGGCCTGGCCCGTGAGTTGCTCGAAGAGCTCGGCGTTACGGTCAAACAATCAACTGCCCTGATTCGTGTTCGACACGCGTATCCTGAACGCGAGGTCTTACTCGATGTGTGGCGCGTCGCTGACTACGCCGGCCAACCGGTCGGGGCCGAGGGCCAGGCGTTGCGTTGGATACATGTTAGTGAGCTGCATGACGCAGACTTGCTCGAAGCCGACAAACCGATTGTCGATGCGTTGAATTTGCCAGATCGCTATGCGATCACGCCGACACCGGGTGATGACCTGGCAGCGTTTTCTTCGCAGATTGCCAGGGTGACGGCTGCGGGTGACTGCCTGCTACAATTGCGCGCGCCGCGTGTGGATTCCAGGCGCTTGCATGAACTGGCGGTGGCGGCAGTGCAGGTGGCCCGCGGGTGTTCGGTCCTTATAAATGGGGACCCGAGAGTGACTATTCCGATCGCGCTTGCGACAGGGGCTCGCGGAATACATTTGCCGTATCGCTATGTCGGCCAAATCTCCCGCCAGGCCATACCCGCCGGGTTCCTCGTTGGCGCGTCTTGTCACAACCTCGCAGAACTTGAAGCCGCCTCGGATAGTGGTGCCAACTTCGCAGTCTTGGGCCCGGTTTTGCCGACGCCGTCCCACCCGGGTGCGACCACTCTGGGTTGGGATGATTACGCGGCATTGGTCGACCGGGCCAATCTACCCGTCTATGCGCTGGGTGGTGTCGAACTGGCCGATATTGAGCTGGCCCGGACTTTGGGGTCACAGGGCGTGGCGGGCATTCGGGCTTTTTTTGGCTGATAAAAGAAGCACTTAGGCGTCAGGTGCAACGTCTGTATCGTCTGCAATACGGTGCTGTTCGTTAAACCACTCCCCCAGATCGATAAGCCGGCACCGGTCACTGCAAAACGGTCGCCAGGTGGATTCCGGCGACCACTCGACAGATGTCTGACAGGTCGGGCAAGCCACTGAGACGGGTGTGCTGGCATGCTGCGGCGGATCGACGCTCATGGGTTAGCAGCAGCTAAGATAAAAGGAAACGTCGTCGCCGGTCTGGACTGGCCGGCTGCCGATGTCATGCCAGCGTTGAAACCGGACGGTGAAGCGATGCTGGTTACCACTAATTTCCGGATAGACATCGGCGGTATTCGGTAGCGCCACCCGCAGCAGTTGGGCGCCGGAATTGCGTTCCAGTACATGCTGAAACATGCCGCTAACCGCGGTGTGTTCGACCGGTGCTGCACTCTCACGTGTTAACCAGAGTAGTTTGCTAACCGCGTCGCGTAAGGGCACTAAAGATTCCATCCATTTATTGAAATCGCCACGGCGATTCTCAAAGGGGCGGTTTAGCCAATGGCTGTAGTCGGGTAAATCGAATTCACAGGTGCCCCCAGGGATTGCACTGCGGTGTCGAACTGAACTGAGGAAATCACAGTCCGCCAGCTGCCGTGTCAGTCGTTTGTTGCAGCCGCCGAGCTGGTCTCGCAAAGACTGGACCGCTGTTAACAATGCTGCGAGTCGGGCATTATCAACTCCTGGGCGGGCACGGAATTGCTCCAGATCGACCGCATATCTTTCGAGTTCGTGCAGAACGTCTTTACGCACATCGGCCCTGGTAACGATCGCCAGGATGTCGAGCAAACTGCCTACAGCCGCACGGGTTTCCCAGGTTCCCTTGCCGGATGAATGATGGCCAGCCTGACGGAATAAAAACTCGAGACGCAAAAACGTGCGCATCCGCTCAGTCAGCGGTTGCTCGTAAGTGACGAGTTGCAGGCCTTGCTCAGGTGCCAGTGATGGCGCGGGATTGGTCATTCTTCGCCCTACGCTCCCCCAAGATCGTCAAAATAGCAATCCTGAGAGAAAATACAAGCAGGGTCAGATAGCTAGTGCAGAGTAGGCCTTGTGCAGGTCGCGCACGCTGGCTCGTAACTGATTGAGGTCCCCATCGTTGACCAGCACGTCATCTGCCCCGGCCAGCCGTTTCGTCCGCGTCATCTGGGCCTCGATTACCCGCCGGGCGCTGGCATCGGTCTCCTTATCACGCGCAACTAGCCGTTTCAGCTGCATTTGTGGCGGACTGTCAACAACCAGCACCCGGTCCACCAGAGTGTCCATTCCGGTCTCCAGCAGCAGCGGAATGACGAGCACCTGGTAGCTGCCGGTAGCCCGTCCGGCCTGGGCCAGCACCTCGCGCCGGATAACCGGGTGCAGAATAGCTTCGAGTTTTTTGCGCTCATTTTTGTCGCCAAAAACCCGCTCGCGCATTCGGCGTCGGTCCAGTCTGCCGGCCGTGTCCAGCACCTCCGGGCCAAAGACCTCGACAATTTTCATCAAGGCGGGTTGACCAGGCTCGACAACTTCGCGAGCTATGACATCCGAATCAATAACTGTGACGCCAAGTTCGGCGAACATAGCTGCGACCGTGGATTTGCCGCTGGCAATGCCGCCGGTCAGTCCAATTTTCATGACATGCCGGTAATTCGCAGATACTGAGCGGTCAGTGTGTCACCCCACAGCAGTGCGATCCAGCCGGCTGCCGCGAGAAAAGGGCCAAACGGAATTGGCACCTCACGGCCGCGCCGCATAACTAACATCAGTGCGCCACCCAATACTGCCCCGACTACGGCGCTCAGCAGGATTATCAATGGTAACGACTGCCACCCCAGCCAGGCGCCAAGCGCTCCGAGCAATTTGAAGTCACCGAATCCCATGCCTTCTTTGCCGGTGGTGAGTTTGAAAAGTTGATAAACAGTCCACAGTGACAGATAGCCTGCAGCAGCGCCGATAATTGCAGTACGCGGATCGACAAAAAGTCTTTGCCCGTCGACCTGCATGTGAAAAATACTGAGGAGCAGGCCCAGCCAGAGTAATGGCAGTGTTATTGAATCCGGAAGTAGTTTGGTATCGAAGTCAATTCCAGACAACGAAATCAATGACCAGGTAAACAGCAAGGCGAAAAATGTTTCCCAGCCAACGCCGAAACGCCATGCCACGATTGCCGAAAGCAAACCGGTCAGTAGTTCGATAGCCGGATATCTGGCAGATATGCGTTGCTGACAGCCGGCGCACTTACCGCGGAGCATGAGCCAACTGATGACAGGGATATTCTCGACTGCTCGAATGGGTCTTTTGCAGCCCGGGCAAGCGGAACGTGGCCGCACCAGGCTAAAAACCTCTTCCTCGGGTATCTCGCGGCCTTCCAATTCCGCGCATTGGTGCCGCCAGTCGCGCTCCATAATCAGCGGGAGCCGGTAGATCACGACGTTTAGAAAACTGCCAATAACAAGCCCGAGCACACCGGTGACTGCCACAAAGAGGGCCGGGGACTGATGCAAAAGTTCGAGGACTTCGTTCACGCTTGCGTGACGTAGCTAACGCACCGGTGTTGGCGCGCCACGGTGTTTGCTAGCCGACCACCGCAGCCATTTTGAATATCGGCAGATACATGGCAACAACGAGCCCACCGACCAGGATACCCAATATGCCCATGATCAATGGTTCGAGCAGGCTGCTCATGCTGTCGACGGCGTTATCCACTTCTTCCTCATAAAAGTCGGCGACCTTCGCC
>Ga0224508_10003283_pt1 | contig 13411 bp, 11 predicted proteins | sample SF_Jan12_sed_USG_4_FD_170157 | JGI IMG/M metagenome (GOLD analysis project Ga0224508, IMG submission 170157) | Sediment microbial communities from San Francisco Bay, California, United States - SF_Jan12_sed_USGS_21 | ecosystem: Environmental > Aquatic > Marine > Sediment | place: USA...
AAGCGGCCAGCCAGCGTGCAGCCTTGCCCGCCTCTTCGGCGATCCCCCATTCGAGGCCACGGGCGCGCGCGGCCTTGCGCAGGTGGGACTCGGTTTCAGCGAGCGTGAGGTTATAACTCACGGTGCCGCTGCGAGTAGCTCGGGCGGAAAGGGCGCATCCTGGTACATGCAGATGCGCACCCAACGGTCCGAGCGCGGATCGAACTTGGTGGCGCCGAAGAACGACAGCTTGCAACGCAAAATATCGATCGGCAGCATGTCGGCCGAGATCAGGTTGTCCTGGATTTCGGCAAAGGGATGTGAAGCCAGGTTTTGAACCCGCCGTGCGGTGTGGCGATGCTCGGGATGGGCCAGCAGGAATTCAGCCGTGGTCGGTCCGTCGTCCCATATCAACAATGCCGAATGCAGTTGCTTGATATCACAACCGACGGCAAGCGGGAGTTCATACTCAGCGCCGAGTTCGACAAAACGCTCACCAACACGAGGCTCAAGTTTTTCGGCCGAGGTGTACCAGAAGCGCGATTGATTCTCGGGCTGGTCATAATCAACCCGCAATGCCCACTGGCACTGGGTTTCGATAATTTCGCGCAAGCCTGCGACCGGCATCGCGCCATCGATAAAAAAACTGAGGTGTTCATCCGCATCCATGCATTGCGTCAGCTCATCGACCAGCTCACCGTATGGCTCCAGTAACAGGGACAGCAACTGCTCCTGACCTTCCAACGACAAGCTATCTTCGGCCCAACGGTAAAAACGGTCCCAGGGATGATCGTCGGTGAGCGATTCGTGCTCGATATAGCTCGCCATTTGCTCGAGATCAGCGCCGAGCGCTTTAAGCTTTTCAATCTGAATCGGGTGCTGCGAATGCCATTGCGAGACGTTGAAGCGCGCGCGTTCGAAATGCTGCTTGAATTCTTTGACTGCCGCCGGTTTTGCTTGCGGAAGCGATCGCACGCGTGCAAAAGCCTCTTCGCGTGCCATCATCCAGTTATTGAGCAACGCCGGGTGATTAATCAGAAACGGCGCCATGCCGAGACCGGTGGAATTACCCACGCCGATGCGACGACGCAATTCGGGATCAATGGTAACCGCCTGATCGCCACCACGTGCCCTGGCAATATGTTCGACCAGGTCGATCGAAAAAGCTCGTGTCAGCCACACCGATAACAATTCGGCCTGAAACGGGCCGCTGAGCTCCGGACGTTCGGCAATTGTCAGCCGATCGGCTGCACCAAATTTGCCGGAACCGTAAACCGCGGTGGTACGCATCAGGTAACCCACCGCTTCAAGCTGGTCGCGATCAGGCTGCCGGCCTTGCGAAAGGCGGTCGATAACGTGTTGCCATAACCGCACCGAACGATTCGCCCGCGACAGGCTGAGCTCGGAGTCGGAAATTCGGCCTGCTTCCTGTTTCGGCACGTTCTGCTCGAGACGGTCGAGATCGGCTTCGCTCGGAATACCATCGTAAAGGGCGAAAGTCGCATCCCAGGCCGTCGCGATGACACGATCGGAGCGCATTTCATCAGGCAATTCGTGCGAAAAGGCAACCAGCGAGTAGGTTCGCTCGGGTCCGTATACCGTGTATACCGCACGACCGAAGCCCTGCTCATCGATCGCCCACAGGTTGCGTTTGAATTTCCAGTCTTCTTTTTTGAGGCGCCGCAATAACGTACGCATGAATGACAGCCGGGTCTGGTGAAAGCTACCCATGCGTGCCAGCCTCATCACAACCTCGGGGGATCTGCGGTAGCCCTCCGACGCCGGCATCGGATTGTTGTCTGCGCAATCGCTCATAACTTAATAGTCCGGCCCAAAGTTTTCATCGAAGAAGCGTAGCCAGTTATTACCCATGATTTTCGCGGTATCTGTAGCGTCAAAACCAATCTCGAGCAAGCCCTTTTCGATATTGCCGAAGTCTCGATTGTCATTGAACCATTCCGGCATCGGCGGGAAGCCGGCATTGCTGGCCGAACCCTCGCCGTAATCGATTTTCTTGGTCCAGCGGCCGACGCGCATCCACTCGACCACCGAATCCGGGTGGTCCTGGCACAGGTCGGAACCGAGCCCGATATGATCGACACCCATGATCTCGGCGCAATCGGCAATCATTTGACAAAAACTCTGCAGGCTGCAGTCGCTGCCATCCTTGAGATGATGCGGGTACATGCTAAAACCGAGCATACCGCCGGTTTCACCGAGCCCTTTCAGGATCGCATCAGACTTGTTACGCAGGGCAGGATGCCAGAAGGCCGGATTGGCGTGGGTCACGACGATCGGGCGGGTACTGATTTCGATCGCATCCAGGGTCGAACGCTCGGCCGAATGGCTCATATCGACGACGAGACCGACGCGGTTCATTTCCGCGATCACTTCACGCCCCATGCGTGTCACGCCGGTGTCTTCGGTTTCGTAACAGCCGGTGGCCAGCAGTGACTGGTTGTTATAGGTCAACTGCATGAAACGCGCGCCGAGCGTATGCAGGATTTCGAGCAGGCGAATATCGTCTTCGATGGGTGACGGATTCTGAAAGCCGTAAAAAATCGCGGTGCGGTTAGTGTCTCGCGCGAGACGCACATCGTCACCGGTGAAACCCTGGAAAACCAGGTGCGGAAAGCGTTCGAAGTAACTGTTCCATTGTTCCATGTTGGCCACGGTTTCACGGAAATTTTCATGGTACGCAATGGTGACATGCACCGCGTCGACCCCGCCGGCGCGCATTTGTTCGAAGATCTTTTCGGACCAGTTGGCATACTGCAGCGAATCGATGCGATACGAGGTTTCGGTCATGCCGGATTACCGCTCGCGATATAGGCCGTCTTGACCGTGGTGTAAAACTCCTGGGCATACTGTCCCTGTTCGCGCGGGCCGTAAGACGACTCGCCACGTCCGCCGAAGGGCACGTGGTAGTCGGTACCGGCTGTCGGCAGGTTAACCATCACGCAGCCGGTTTTAACGTTACGGCGGAAATGCGTCGCACGCGCGAGACTGCTGGTAACTATCCCAGCCGTCAATCCAAAACGGGTGTCATTCACGGTTGCGAGTGCCTCGTCGTAGGAATCGACCTTGATGACGCAGGCGATCGGTGCAAATAGTTCCTCGCGATTCACCTGCCAGTCATTCTGCGTACCGACAAATACCGCCGGGGTCATAAAGTAACCCTCGGTTTCACGCTCGACATGCTCACCGCCACAAAGCAGCTCGCCACCTTCTTTTTTGGCAAGTTCTACGTTGGCCAGGTTTTGCCGCAACTGGGCGTCGCTCGAAACCGGCCCGATCTGGGTCCCCGCTTCGAGTGCGTGCCCGACTACCATATTGCGCGCACCCTCGACCAGGCGTTCGACGAAATAGTCATGCACGTTCTTGTGCACAACGATGCGTGACGAGGCGGTACATTTTTGACCGGTGCTGCCGAAAGCGCCACCCAGAGCGCAGGCGAGCGCGGTATCGAGATCGGCGTCATCCATGACCGCGAGTGCATTCTTGGAACCCATCTCGAGCTGAACCTTGGTGAAATTGGTAACCGCCGACTGGGCGATGCCGCGCCCCACCGGGACCGAGCCGGTGAAGCTGATCGCGTTGACCTGCGGGCTTTCGACGAGTTCCTGGCCGACTCCGCTGCCCGAGCCCATAACCAGGTTGAACAATCCCGCCGGGACGTCCTGCCGCGAAATGATCTCTGCAAGTGCGACCGCACTTGCGGGCACCAGGTTGGCGGGTTTCCAGATCACCGCGTTACCAAATGTGAGCGCGGGCGCAATTTTCCATACCGCGGTCGCAATCGGAAAATTCCACGGGGAAATGACGGCCACGGTACCCACCGGTTCGCGGCGTACATCAACTTCGATGCCTTCACGTACCGAGTCGGCATTGTCACCGATCTGGCGCAGTGCCTCGGCGGCATAGTAGGTGAAAAACTGGCCCGAGCGATAAACCTCGCCCTTGCCCTCGGGCTGGGTTTTGCCTTCTTCGCGCGCGAGCAAGGTGCCGAGTTCCTCGCAACGATCGATCAATTCATTACCGATGGCCATCAACACGTTGTAACGACGTTCGAGCCCGGCATCCGCCCATTCGCGTTGCGCAGCCTGCGCGGCATCGAGCGCTCGCTGCAGTTGCGCACTATCGGCCTGGGCGTACTGACCGATGGTATCGGACAAATCAGAGGGGTTGATATTGGCGATTTCACTGGCACCGGCGAGCCATTCGCCAGCGATAAAATTTTGGTTGAGGTTGGACATTATGTTTCCCGGGAACGGCTCATAGTAGCCCTACACAATAAGTCCGGTCAGTCACGCCGTCAATGGTAAAACCATTAAAAGAACCGTGCAGAAATAGCCGAAGGCAATCCAGTCGCCACCTTGGAGAATAGCCCACAAAAGGCGCTCCCAACCGGCGCGAGCGCCGGTTGGTCCATCCATGGAATCGCTTGAAGCCCGAAGCGTCGGACCGCGGCATCCATGCCTCGCTACACTTTTGTGGGCTATTCTCCAAGATGGCTAACGTAAATTTCGATAACCGATAGGGTCGTAACTGCGATTAATTGAGGACGAGGGTGTCGCCGATCCTGGCGGGCTGGAACTGTTCGAGGTCGAGACCGCGCCGTTTCATTTCCTCAACCAGTAGTTGCGCGGGTTCGAGTATCGGCTCAATGGTCAACTGGAAGGTGCCCCAGTGGATCGGCAAGGATTGCTGCGCGTTTACCTCGAGGTGAATGTCGATCGCCTGGGCCGGGTCGACATGTGCGCTCTCCATGAAATAACGCGGTGCATAGGCACCGATCGGAATCATCGCCAGGCGAAACGGGCCCAGGCGTTTGCCAATGTCCTTGAAATAGCGTTCGTTATAACCGGTATCCCCGGCAAACCAGCTATTGAAACCTGCAATATCGACAGCCCATCCACCCCACAGGGTTTTGTTGGTGTCCCAGGGCGTGCGTTTCGACCAATGCTGTGCCGGCGTCATCGTCACTTCGACCTGGTCATTGAAGCGATGACTCTCCCACCAGTCGAGTTCGATTACGCGCTCATCGGAAATTCCGCGTTCGACAAACCAGGCCTTTAGTCCCAGCGGCACATACCAGAGTACCGAATCGCCAAACATATCGACGGTACGATGATCGAGCGAATCATAATGGTTGTGCGACAGCAAGATGAAATCAACCTTTGGCATTTGCTCGAAGCTCAGCGCAGGCTGGGTATAGCGTGGCTCGACCGCAAATTCGTAGTAAAACGGGTACTGGGTGAGGTGCGGATCGGTTAAATAGCCGATGCCGTTATATTGCACCAACGCGGTTGCATGCCCGATCCAGGTCACCCGCGGCCGGGTTGCGAAAGACTCGACCAAATCCAGGTCAGCTGTGCCGACGATCGACCTGATTTCCTCGGGATCGCGCGGTGGCGGGTCGTCCTCGCGCAAGCGCATAAAAAAATGTCCCAGGAACGAATCCTGTTTGGTACTAACGAATTCGCCGTTACCATGATGCGCTTTTGCCGCGTCGAAATCGACGCCTGTGTAAACACAACCCAGCAGTAAAAGGCATAGTATGCCGAGAGTCGTCGGCCTGAATTTATCCGATTTTTTCACCCATCTTCCTACAAATCTATTGCAGGTATTATACGGGAGAGGCGTGGTAACAGATCAACTGTCAATTCCCGGGATTAGCGTCATTCCGAGGGGAGTTTTGTTTCCAGATACCTGGTCATCTTGTCAGGGGACAGCGGCGCGCTGAAATAGTAGCCCTGGTAAATCTTGCAACCATATTGTTTTAACAGATGAAACTGGTCCAGTTGTTCGACACCCTCGGCAACGACCTCGAGGCCCAGGTGCTTTGAAAGCGCCAGAATCGATGCAACCATGGCCTGGTCACCCGGGTCGTCACAGATATCCTTGACAAACGAGCGATCGATCTTGATGTGGTTTACCGGCAGGTTTTTTAAATGCGCCAGCGACGAGTAACCGGTACCAAAATCGTCAAGCGAGAAACTGATGCCGCTATGGATGAGTTCCTTCATACGCAGAATCGCATCATCGAGGTTATGGATAATGTTGTGCTCGGTGACTTCCATCATGATGTTTTGCGACGGCACGTTGACGCGCGCGAGTTGCCCATGAATATTTTTCGCAAACTGGGCATCGCGGAATTGTCGAGGACTGATGTTAATACATAGCATGAAGTCTTCTGCAACCAGGCCCTGTTCCATCCATAGCGTCATCTGCTTGAGCGCGGTTTCGATGACCCAACCACCCACATCGACAATTTGTCCCGATGATTCGAGCACGTCGAGAAATTCCGCGGGCGCAACCAGGCCCAACTCTGGATTCTCCCAGCGAATCAGGGCTTCCACACCGATAATTTCCATTGCAGTGTTAACCAGGGGTTGATAGTGAAGGCGGAACTGGTCTTCCTTGAGCGCTCGATGCAACTGGTTTTCAAGCTCCAGTTGACGAGTGACTTCACTGCTCATGCTTTCGCTGAAAAATTCGAGCCGGTTACGCCCCTCTCGTTTGGCCTCGTACATCGCGGTATCGGCAAAGCGCAGCAAATCATGGCCACTGGTTGCTTCCTCCGAGATCATCGAGATGCCGATGCTCGCGGTGACGTGTAAATCGGTTTCATGAATTCGACATTCCATCGAGATCGTGTCACGAATCTTGTTGGCGATTTCACGCGCACGGGAAATAGCCTGCCGGCCATCCCGGCTCAAGCTCGACAGGATGACGATGAACTCATCGCCTCCGAGTCGCGCCACGGTATCGTCACCGCGCACCTGTCCCTTTAATCGCTGTGCCATTTCCTGCAGCACGAGGTCACCGGCAGGATGTCCGAGCGAATCGTTGATGTTCTTGAAGTTATCCAGGTCAATAAAAAAAAGCGCTCCGAAGCTCTGGTTGCGGCGCACGCGCACGACTTCCATATCGAGACGCTTGGCAAGCTCATTACGGTTCGGCAAGCCGGTTAAAGTGTCGTAATAGGCAAGAAACTCGACGCGTTCTTCGGCCGCGCGCAAATGACGAATATCGCGCGCAATGGTTGAGAAAAACTCAATCTCACCTAGATTGTTGCGATGCGAAATCAGTACCTGGGACGTGAGCACCTTGTCACCATTAAGCGACATAAAAGTGGTTTCGTCAGTCCACATGCCCTCACGTATCGCCTGGGGAATACCTTGACTCAAAATCTTCTGGCCATCGGCGGGAGAGTGAAAATCGGCAAGGCGGATACGGCGGATGTCTTCGTTCTTGCCGATTCCGAGCAGATTTCGGCCTGACTGGTTGATATAAGTCAGAAAGCCATCGAGGTTAGCAATACAAATCAGGTCCGGAGTCGCTTCGAGAATCGCGGTCAGGCGTTGCTGCCTTTCCCTGGCAAGTTTCTGGTCGATGATAAGACGCCATTCACGCATCACCCGGTTCGCGGTGCGCGGTAACGATGTCATGGATTCCTGGGTTTTAACGATATACTCGGTCGCGCCAGACTTTATCGCGTTTACCGCCACTTTTTCGTCGCCATGACTGGTCATAACGATGGTCGGGAAACCGCTCGTGGGAGCCAACAGCTCGGTACCCTGCCCATCCGGCAATCTGATGTCGGTAATCACCAAATCAGGAGGAGTATGATTAATCAGCGATTTTGCCTGGGCCAGGCTCGTGGTAATAACCAGCCTGCATTGCGATTCGGTTTCAAACGCCCGATTGATCAGGGTCGCATGATCCGGGTCATCCTCGACGAGTAAGATATTATATTCTGGCTGGATGGGCATGGCGCTGCGTTTGAATCTTGTATCACCGTATGCAAACTTCTCGCCGTTTTATCGGCAGGCGCCTTATTATCCTAAGATAATACTTTTAACCTCCGCGCACTGTTGCTCACTGGTTTCAACGATTTCATCCAGGTTATTTTCGTCGAGCTCCAGTTTTCCAATCAAAAACTCGTGCCTGCTATCATATTCGCCGTCCTGCGCAAGATCGCTGCTGGTCAACAGGTTCGCCAAGGCCAGGATCATGGTTGCCTGCTGATCGCTCCTGGCCAGTTGATACTGGTGATGACAACGGGTTAACTCGCTCAGGGCCTCCGATAATCCCCAGGCTTCGATCAGCAGGGCACCAACCTCGGCGTGATCAAAGCCCATTAATTCACGCTCTGCCTGGTCACGCAGCTGATGCTGCTCTTCGATCTGGCGCTTAACCGCATCGGCCAGGACCTCGTCCTGCTGGTAAATAACGAGAATACCGATATCGTGCAACATACCGGCAAGAAACAGAATCTCTGACTGAGGCCCGCCTTTCGTTTTTGCAATCTGGCGCGCGGTGATTCCACAGCGCAAGCTGTGCAACCAGAATTCATCGATATTGATACCACGATATTTTAATGCGCTCATCGAACCCACTACGGTAGTGGCCAATACCAGGTTACGCAGATCGAGCTCACCGATAATACCTACCGCGCTCGAAACAGTTTCAATCTCGCGCGCAAAACCGTAATAGGAACTATTAGAAATACGCAGTACTCGTGCACTCAGGGAAGGATCGTAAGCGATAATTTCGGCAACCTGCTCCCGACTGTGCTCCGGATCATCGATCGTTTGCTGTAAACGTAAATAAATTTCCGGCAGGCTGATAAGCTGTAGAACGTTTTCTACCAACGCCCGGGGTGTTTCCACTCTGACACCATTATCCACGATCTATTTGTTATATTACGAAAGTATTCGTAAGTATAGACGGGATAATTTATAAATCACCGGGATGCCCGGGTGCAATAAATGGGGGCCTATCAGCGCCAGGGATTTTGATTCCAGGCGAGCCAATAATGTCCGAGATTGTCTATTAAAGACTCAAACTCGGAGAAATCCATCGGCTTAACGATATAACTATTGGCGTGGTACTTGTAGGACTGTGCGACATCTTTGTCCGCCGCCGAAGTCGTCAGAATCACGACCGGCGTTTTGCGGGTGTTTTCGTCGGATTTTATACGGCGCAACACCTCGAGGCCGTCAATCTTGGGTAAACGAAGATCGAGTAAAACACAGTGCGGGCTGGGGTATTTTTCCAGGTCAGTATATTCGCCTTCCCGGAAGATATAATCGAGTGCCTTCTGGCCATCATCGACATGGAAAATATGGTTCATAAGCTTGTGTTGCGCAAAGCTGCGCTTGACCATTTCCGCATGCGCATCATTATCTTCAACCAGCAACAGGTTCAACGGTTCAACAGTGGTTTCAGAGGTCATATTTCAAGTCACTTCGTGGACCTGTAGCGTAAAACAAACCAATAGTCCTGTCCATCACCCCGAGATCAAATCAGGATATCTCAATCGTGCATATCAATAATCTCAATTAGCAGGGCAAGACTGACCCCAAATAACAGGGTCTGCCATTCCTGGCATCATGTTTAAGCCAGGACTGGTTCAATTCTTTTTCGGATTAAACGCCTTCGGCCTCGGGTAACGCGAGGTAATATCAAATTTGGTCAGGTCCATATGGCTGCGCGTATATTCCCCGGATGCATCGCGCATCGGATTGAAGTCCCAGCCCTGGTAACGACCGATGCGCAGTGCCGCATGCACCGAACGCCGACGCTGCTGATCGCGAATTACCGTATCGCGCATTGTCTCGGAATCCCAGTAGTCGGCAGCTTCCTGACGAAAGCTTTCGAGCTTTTCGTGATCGCTTAAATTTTCGAGCTCGAGAGGATCCTGTTCGAGATCGAAGAGCTGTTCTGGGTCAGTGCTGCAGGATATGTACTTGAAGTGCCCGCGCCGAATCATCAGCATCGGCGCGCCGGTGCCCTCGGCAAGGTACTCACTGATACAGGCATCGGGATCATTGCTGGCATCACCATCGCAAAGCGGCACCAATGAACGTCCGTGTAGCGGATCGATCGGGGACGGACGATCACCGCCCGTGGTCTCCGCGGCCACGTCAACCAGTGTCGGCAATACGTCGACCTGCGCCACTGGTGTTGCCACGCGCCGTTCAGCGAAGCGCTTTGGCTGGTGCACAATCATCGGAATGCGGTTCGACCATTCGCGGAAACTCATCTTGTACCACAATCCGAATTCGCCGAGCATGTCGCCGTGGTCGGCAGTGAAAATGATCGTGGTGTTATCAGCCATGCCGCATTCGTCGAGCGTTGCTCGCAGACGTCCAAGCCATTCATCTACGTAACTGACGTTGCCGTAATAGGCGCGGCGCGCGTTGATAATGTCCTGCTCACCGATATCGACCGCATCCAGCGCAATCGCTTTTTCGAGCCGCGCGTTATGCGCATCCTGGGTTGTCGGGCGGGGTACAGATGGCGGCGGGATATCAACCCCTTCATACAGGTCCCAGTACTCTTGCCGCGTGGCGTATGGATCGTGCGGATGAATAAAGCTCGCTACCAGGCACAGCGGGCGCTCATCTTCACTGCGCGCATGATCGTAGAGCACGCGTTGCGCCTGCGTGCCGACTTCGTCGTCGTAAGCAAGCTGGTTGGTGATCGCCGCGACGCCCGCCTGTTTGACACTCGACATATTGTGATACCAGAGATCGATACGCTGGTCGGGTTTGGTCCAGTCGGGAATCCAGCCAAAATCAGACGGGTAGATATCGGTCGTGACCCGGTCTTCGAAACCGTGCAGTTGATCCGGCCCGACAAAGTGCATTTTGCCGGAGAGACAGGTGCGGTAGCCCATCAGGCGCAGGTAGTGCGCAAAGGTTGGCATGGTTGCGGGCATGTAGGATGCGTTGTCATAACCGCCACAGGCAGAAACATTCTGTCCGGTCATAAAAGCGTAGCGCGCCGGTGTGCACAACGGGCTGGAACTATAAGCGGCATCGAAAATAACACCTTCCCCGGCGAGGCGGTCGATGTGCGGACTCTTTACAACGGCGTTATGGTAGCAGCCAAGTGCAAGTGCACTTAACTGGTCCGCCATTACTACGAGGATGTTCTGCATGTCGGTTACTCCCCGATCAAGTCAATAGCTACAACAGGTTTGCGCCATCGAACACGGTCACTTCCATGCCACTGGTATCGATGTCGTCTATGCAGCCGAGGTTAACCCTGCAATGGCCCGGTATGCGCAGCATTTCATTGTGGGTATAAATACCGCACTGCTTGCAAAAGTAATGTCTGGCAACCTTGCTATCGAACTGGTAAAGACCGACATCATCCGGGTCTGCGTCGATCTTGAGCGCTTCCACCGGTATCGCCTCGGTGCTCATCAGCGCGCCCTTGCGACGACAAATCGAGCAGGTGCAGCGCAGTGCCTGCGTGATCTCTTCACCTTCGTATGAAAATTTAATTGCGCCGCAATGGCAACTACCCTGGTATTGATGTGTCATGGCTACTCCGCTTGACTATGACCCTATTTCACCGCGCTAAACAGGAATCGGTTTACGCAAAAAAAGTACTCGTCTTTTTGAACAAGTCGTTCGATACCATCGAGCCAGGCCTCGGATTCCGCCTTCGAAATTGCATCCAGCTTGCGTGCGGTAGTGGCAAAATTCTGCAGCATGTTCGCCGAAAAGCTGCTCTTCGAGTAACTCGCGTTCAACACCGGAATCGCTTCCACGCGCAGTGCGCTGAAACCGATTTGCCTGAGAACCGGGCGCAGCCGGCGCGGCAGGTTTGGATTGACTACAGCGCGGCCCCAGGCATCAAGAATCTTGCGTGTCACAACCTGGTCCTCGCTATTGATGATGGCTCCGCTCCAGTCAGTTTCGATAATGGCTATGCGGCCGCGAGGCTTTAACAGGCGATAAAACTCTTTTAAGGCCTGATCCATATTCTTTACATAAAGCAATGTCTGGGTACAGCTTAACGCATCGAAACTGGCGTCCTCGAACGGCATGGTTTCAACGCTGCCCTGCTGCAGATTAACCTGCTCAAGCCCACCGCAGCGCGCACGCGCATGTGCAAGCATGTCCTCGCTGAAGTCAACTCCCTCGGCCCGGCCATCGGAACCAATGGCAAGCGCTTCAAGTTCCAGCAAGAGCCCGGTACCGCAGCCCGCGTCGAGCACGGATTCACCACTGGAAAGTGCGAGTGCGGCGAGCGTGCGCAGGCGCTGATTCACGATTTCGGGGGTCTGGTAACTGCGCTCGATAAGCTCGGCGGCTTTTTTATCGTAGGTTTCCATATCGCCTCAAAACCATGTCAGTTTTTTGTTTCGAGGCTAAGCTTGAGTCCCTGCTGGTAATAGCTTGCAGCCTTGAGGGGCTGCTGCAATTGATGTTCGAACAATTCGGCTAGTGCGTGACAGGCAGCCGGTGTTGCCCTGGCGCCGATACTGGCTTCAAGGTAGCCCTGGGCCTTACCCCACAGGCGTGCGCGCACCGCTATCCGCCCCAGGGCCAGTAACAGGTTCTCGTTGTGACCGAATTCATCGAGCCATTTCTCGACACGCGCCAGTTGCACATTCGCGTCCTTTGCCTCGAATCGTCCATAACACTCGATCAGGCCATCATCCCATTGATTATCAAGCGCTTTGAGGAAAAGCTGTTCGGCCTTACTGCTGTACCAACCCTGTTGCGCCATCAGGTCGAGATAGTAACGCATCATGACGGCATCGGATTGCAAGGCTTTTGGGATCTTGCTCCAGGCTTCTTCAAAACCCGCCTGGTCACCGCTGGCGAGATCTAGAATTCCGCGATAACCGGCCTGTTCCATCTTCTTGAGGCGCGATTCCTTGAGCAGTTTCTTGCGCCGCACTTCGGGCAGAATCTCGACCAATGCCTGCCAGTCCTTCAGATCAAAGTAAGCACGCGCCAACAGCATGGTCACGTAGTCGTGGCGCGGCGCGATGCTGTGCAGGTGCGTCAGTGTTGCCAGCGCCTGCTCGGTTTGCTGATGCGCAAGCTGGAGTTCGGCCTGTGTGACACCGACTGCGAGCTCGGCATCAGGATTCGCCTCGTGCGCATCTTTCAGGTATTTGTCCCGGGCGTCATGCTTGCCCTGCAGCTGGGCTGCACGCGCCGCGCCGAGGTAATGCACCAACGGGCTCTCACTGGAATCGACCAGGCGCATCAAGTGGTGCTCCGCCTTTTCGAAACGCCCCTCGGAAAGATCGATCAGGCCCTGGTTGAGCTGCCGCCGCGCCCTGGCATAACGCCGGTTTTGCGACTGGCGTCGCATCGTACGCGGCAGGCGCCAGATGCCTCGCAACAACCTGAGGCCGTAGTAAAGCGCGATAACCAGTACGATCAGTACCACCAGCCCAAATGCAAGGGTAGTTTCGACCGTGTAGTCACGATATCGCAATAGCATGAAGCCCGGGTCTTCGCGTACCAGCAATACTGCGCCCAGCGCAAGGATTACCAGGATTAACAGACTGACAATAAACTTAACCATTGTCAGGCTCCGGGGCTTCGGTTGGAGCGGGTTGCGGTGCCGTTTCACGCTGGCTCAGAATACGCAGTAATTCGCGCAGGGA
>Ga0224508_10003284_pt1 | contig 13407 bp, 14 predicted proteins | sample SF_Jan12_sed_USG_4_FD_170157 | JGI IMG/M metagenome (GOLD analysis project Ga0224508, IMG submission 170157) | Sediment microbial communities from San Francisco Bay, California, United States - SF_Jan12_sed_USGS_21 | ecosystem: Environmental > Aquatic > Marine > Sediment | place: USA...
CGCTGGATGTCACCCGTGAGGTTGAAATCGAGTCCCGGCGCCAACAGGCGGAGCAAAGTTTCCTGCGGGCGATCGACGTCCTGCCGGTGGCATTCACCATGTATGACAGCCGCGACCGATTGGTGACGTGTAACCGTGTCTATCGGCAATCCTATGGGAATGCCGTCCTTCCGGCGGAAGCAGGGGTCCGTTTCGAAGATATGGTCGACGCATTCGTTGGATCCGGCCGGGTGGGGCATGACGAGGCGGTCAGAGAGAATTGGCGCAGCGCCCGCCTGAAACGCCGGGCTTCACCGGCGCGCGGCTTCCTATATTGCGATACGGATGGCCGGTGGGTCGAAGTGAACGATTACCTTCTCGATGATAACAACATCATTACACTCGCCGCGAACGTCACCGAGCGGCAGCAAGCGGAAGAGAAAATCAGACGCCATGAATTGGAACTCGCGCAAGTGTTGCGGCGCAGTACCATGGGAGAAATGGCCGCGATGTTGGCGCATGAACTCAACCAGCCGCTGACCGCGACGTTGAACTTTTCGACAGGCGCGATCAACCGCCTGAAATCCGACCGGTTGGACCAGAATGAACTCTTGACGGTTTTGCACGAGATCCATGCCCAGGCGGAACGGGCCGAGGGGGGTCCTGAAAAGGGTTGCCGATTTCCTCCGGCCGAACACATCGGAGCGGCGCAACGGTGCCCAGGCCCAGGTGGAGGGCGTGGTCGATTCCGTGACGGTCCTGGCGCAAGCCGAACTCATTGCGCACCACATCGATCTTAAACCGTCAATCCCGCCGAACCTTCCGACGGTCGCGGCATCGAAGATCGAATTGGAACAGGTACTGTTGAATCTCGTGCGCAATTCCATCGAGGCGATGCAGGAAGGACGTGACGGCGGACGTATTCTTAAAATCGCAGCGACGTGCAAAAGTGGAAACGAGGTTCGCGTGGATATCGTCGATTCCGGGCCGGGACTCGATCCGTCGATCGAGGACAAAATCTTCGAACCTTTCGCGACGACGAAATCGGACGGTCTCGGTATGGGTATCGCGATAAGCCGCAGGATTGTCGAAGGCGCCGGCGGGCGGCTGTGGATCGCGAAGTCCGGGCCCGATGGATTACAGGTTTCACTAACGCTGCCGGTAGCGGGGGCAATCTGATGGACATTCAAGAGTCGATTGTCTTTGTCGTCGATGACGATGCCGCCGTACGGAATTCGATCAAATGGCTTGTCGAGTCGGTTGGGTTGACGGCGCGGGCATGTGCATCGGGGAGCGAATTTCTCCGAAATTGCGATTCGAGACAGCCCGGGTGCCTTGTCACGGACATGCGGATGCCGGAGATGAGCGGGCTCGAGTTGCAGGACCGGCTTTTGGCCAAAGGCATAAACATGCCGGTTATCCTGATGACCGCCTATGGCGACGTTTCCACCGCGGTTCGGGCAATGAAAAAAGGCGCGGTCGACTTTGTTGAAAAACCATTCAACGAACAGGCCATGCTCGATTTGATCAACAAGTGCTTGAATTCGGACGTCGAACGCCGGAAAGTTGAAGACGAATGCCAGGAAATTTTGGCGCGCTTTCAAAGTCTTTCCACACGCGAACAGGATGTGTTGCGGCTGATCGTCGATGGGAACTCTAACAAGCAGGTCGCACGGCTGCTCAAAATCGCCCCGAAAACCGTCGAGACCCACCGCGCGCAGGTGATGGAGAAGATGGCGGCGCCGACCTTCGCCGACCTCGTCCGGCTGACGCAAACCTGTATTTAGGGCAAATCCCGAGCGGACCGAAACGGTTCGCGACGACGTATTTGCGTATAAATAAAGAGATAGATCATTTCACTTGAGGCAATTTGAACAAGAAATGGTCTTGGCGGCGCCGCGAATTGGCGCCGACGCGCCGTTCCAGGCTACTCTAACGGGAGACGAACAAGTTAGGGCGGCGAAGCCGCTCTCGCGGGCTCTTCGTTTCAACAAACATCAATCGGCAACGGGAGGAAACAATGAAGGTAGGCTTTATCGGCGTCGGCACCATGGGTGCAAGCATGGCGGCCAACCTGCAGAAGGCGGGATACGACCTGGTGGTCAATGACATCCGGCGCGAGGCGGCCGAGCCGCATATCGCCAACGGCGCGGAGTGGGTGGATACGCCGAAAGCGGTTGCCGAAGCGGGGGAAGTGGTCTTCACGTCCTTGCCGGGGCCGGTCGAGATGGAAGCGGTGGCATTGGGCGAAAACGGCCTGCTGGCCGGCATGAAGCCCGGCAGCGCGTATTTCGATCTGTCCACGAATTCACCGACCCTGGTGCGCAAGGTCTGCGCGGAATTTGCGAAACGCGATGTCCATATGCTCGACGCGCCGGTGAGCGGTGGGCCGCATGGCGCAGCATCCGGCAAGATGGCGCTTTGGATCGGCGGTGACGAGGCGGCTTTCCATCAGCACAAATCCGTGCTCGACGCGATCGGCGATCGGGTCATCTATATCGGGCCGATCGGCGCGGGGTCGGTGGCCAAGCTGGTGCACAACTGTTCGGGCTATGCGATCCAGACTGCGCTGGCCGAGGTCTTCACCATGGGCGTCAAGGCGGGTGTCGAGCCGCTTGCCCTATGGGAAGCGGTGCGGCAGGGCGCCCAGGGTCGCCGGCGAACCTATGACGGGCTGATCGCGCAGTTTCTGACGGGCGAATTTGACCCGCCGGCCTTCGCGCTGCGCCTGGCCCACAAGGACGTCACGCTGGCCACCCAACTGGCCCGCGAAGTCGGCGTGCCGATGCGCATCGCCAATATGACGCTGGAGGAAATGACAGAAGCCCGGAACCGGGGCTGGGATGACCGCGATTCCCGCGTCGCCATGCTGCTGCAGGAAGAACGGGCCGGTGTCAGTATTGCCGTCGATCCGGAGAAATTGGCCGAGGCGGTCGAGCGCGACGGCTCGCAATAGACCCGGCGCCTTATCCGGCGCAGCAGGAGAGCATGGTCACATCCTTGTGGAAGGTCTGGGCCGCCAGTTTCAGGCCTTCCACCGTGGTCAGATACGGGAAGATCATGTCGCCGAGCATCGAGACGGTCATGCCGGTCTTGATCGCCAGCGCGGCGGTCTGAATGCTGTCGCCGCCTTCGGGCGCGAGGATGTGAGCGCCCAGTAACTTCTCGCTTTCGGCATCGGCGATCAGCTTGATCAGGCCCCGCGTATCGCGGGCGGCCAGCGCGCGCGGCAGGTATGACAGCGGCAGGACCGCGGTGTCCACCGCGATGTCCTTGGCACGGGCCGCGGCTTCGGTCAGGCCGACACCGGCGACCTGTGGATCGGTGAAGGTGACGGCCGGCATCGCGGTTGCGTCGTAGCGTTCGTCGTCGCCGTTTAGGGCGTTGCGCGCCGCGAGCTTCGCGCCATAGGCGGCCATGTACACGAACTGGTCACGCCCGGTCACGTCACCCGCCGCATAAATATCGGGGTTCGCGGTGCGCAGGCGGTCGTCGACCTCGATGCCCTGGTTCGCCGTCAGACGGACGCCGCATTGCGGGAGATCGAGACCGGCGGTGTTGGGCTGTCGTCCCGCTGCAACGAGGAGCTTTTCGGCTTCCAGCGTTTCGCCGGATCCTTCGGCCGTTATGTCCAGTGCGATACCCGTGCCCGACGTCCGGGCCGCCCGGTAGGTGACACCGGTCCGGACGGTAATGCCTTCGTCGCCGAAATATCCCGCCAGGGCGTCGCTGATTTCCGGCTCGCTTTCCGGCACCAGCCGGCTGCGGCAGAGGATGGTAACCGCGGCGCCCGCCCGCGCGAAGATCTGTGCGATCTCGCAGCCGATATAGCCGCCGCCGATAAGTAGCAGCGATTGGGGCAGTTGATCGAGTTCGAGCGCTGTCGTGCTGGTCAGATAGGGGGTCGATTCGATGCCGGGGATTGCCGGAATGGCGGCGGACGCGCCGGTGGCGACGATCGTCTTGCCGCCGTGGATCGTGCCGCCGTTCAAGGCGACGCCTTCCGGTGTCAATCGTGCGGCGCCCTCCAGATAGGCGATATTGTTATAGGCGGGCAGCAGGTCGATGTATTTGCTCTGCCGCATGTCGGCGACCAATGCGTCCTTCTGGGCGACCAGCGCCCGCCAGTCGGTGACGCCGCCCGTGGCCTGAACGCCGGCAAAGCGGGCGGCGGCGGCCGTGTGGTGAACCGCGTCCATCGCGCGGATCATCGTCTTCGACGGGACGCAGCCGACATTGACGCAGGTGCCGCCGATGGTGTCGTAGCCGATCAGGGCGACCCGCGCACCGAGTTCCGCAGCGGTAATGGCGGCGGAAAATCCGGCGGACCCCGCGCCGAGAACAATGAGATCGTAGTCGCCGCCGTTGGAAGGTTGCGCTGGGCGGTATGTCTCCGTCATTGTGCTTGCCCGGTCCGTTTGCCGGAGGATGATTTTCGAATCATTCGGAACACGGCATAGGCGGTGATGCCGAGAAATATAACTAGAGACGGCAACAGCACGTAATCGAGCCAGCCGAGCCAGGCCGACAGGCCGACCGCACCGAGAAGGATCACGAGCGCCGGGGTGAAACAGCAAATGGCGGCGATGATGGTTCCGGTACAACCGGTTGCGAGTAGTTTTCGATCGTTCATGGCAATTCCTTAAACACCTGCCGGATCTGGATCCGAATATGCTACCATCCACCCTGTAGTACCTACAGGATCAAGGAGTTTTCCGTATGGTGAAGTCTGCACGGGATGGCGCCGGGACGTTTACGCGGGGCCGCCTGTCGAAGCGCACGGGCTGTAACATCGAGACGATACGGTATTACGAGAGTATCGGTCTCGTGCCGGACCCACCACGCACCGCGGGCCGCCATCGCGTCTACGGCGAGGAGCATTTGAAACGGCTGACCTTTATCTGCCGCAGCCGGGAACTTGGGTTCAGCCTGTCGGAGATACGAAGCCTGCTGGCCCTGGTCGATGGTGGGGATTCTTCCTGCGCCGAGGTGCAGGCATTGACGCTCGCCCATGTCGGCGACGTCAAACGCAAGATCGCCGACCTTCGCCGGATGGAACGTGTCTTATCGGCCATGGCGGTGCAATGCGAGGATGACGAGATTCCCGAATGCCCGATCATCGATGCCTTGTTCGAGGATAAATCGCGCCCCGAACTTTAACCATTCCGGCAAGCTGCTACACTGTGAGTGTTCCAACATTGGATCTAACGAAGAGAGTAGGAATTGCATTGATAAAAGTTGGCGATCAGGCGCCGGCGTTCTCGCTGCCCAATCAGGATGGCGCGTCGGTGGACCTTGGAGGGCTTGCCGGGAAGAATGTTCTTCTCTGGTGGTACCCGAAAGCAGACACACCCGGTTGAACGATCGAAGGCAATGGGTTCCGTGATAGAATCCAAGATTTCAACGATCAGAATGCCGTCATCCTGGGTGTCAGTTTCGACACGCAGGCGGACAACCGGCATTTCCAGCAGAAGTTCGATTTTCCGTACGATCTGTTGAGCGACGAAGGCAAGGAAATGTCGATCGCGTATGGCGCGGCGACCGCCGAGTCGGAAAAGCCGAAACGCGTCTCGGTGCTGATCGGACCGGACGGTAAGGTTGCGGTTGCATACGCCGAAGTGAAGCCGGCCGACCATCCCGATCAGGTTCTGGCTGACCTGAAGCGGTTGGGCTGAACGCGTCGATCTCTAATGAATCGGCCGGACGATTGCGGGGGGAGCGCGGTGTTCCTCCCGCAATTCACTCTATCCCGTCGGCGGCGCGCGGCGGGTAAGGGCTAGCAATGACAAATCTCGGCGAGCCGCTCGAACAGACGCTGACGCAGGCTGCGGACGGTTTCGACGCGGATGTCGGGCGCTTGCAGTGCTATATCCGCCAGCCGTCGATCACCGCGTTGAACCAGGGGCTCGACGAGATGGCCGGCCTGCTGGTGGCCGACATCGAAGCCTTGGGCGGCATCGCGTCGGTGTGGCCCGGTCCCGCCTTTCCCATCGTATACGGCAAGATCGACGCGGGCGCCGAACGGACGGTGCTGATCCACAGCATGTATGACGTTGTGCCGGCCGACGAGCCGGAGTGGATCGTCGAGCCCTTCGCGGCCACACGGATGGAATTTGCCGATAAGGGCGATTGCATCATCGCGCGCGGGGCGGAGGATACCAAGGGCCCCGTCTCGGTCATCTTCAGTGCGCTGAACGCCATGCGAGCGGCGGACGTTCCGTTTCCGGTAAACTTCCTGCTGATCTTCGAAGCGTCCGAGCTTGGCAGCGCGGACTTGCCGGCCTTTGTGGACGCCTATCAGGACGAATTGCGCCAGGCCGACGTCGCCTACTGGCCGTTCTTCACCCAACGGGCGGACGGCACGCCGGTGGTCTGGCTCGGCATCAAGGGGCTGACCACATTCAAGCTGCGGTGCACCGGCGGCGACTGGGGCGGGCCGGCGCGGGGCGATCTGCACAGCGGCAACGCCACCTGGTTCGGCAACCCGGCGGAGCGCCTGATTGCGGCGATTGCCTGCCTGCGAAAACCCGACGGCACGATTGCGGTCACGGATTTCTACGAGGGCAGGGGCGAGCCCAGCGAGGATGAGGAACGCATGATCAAGATCCTCGCCCAGCGGCTCGACGGGCGGCGTATCCTGGAAGAGTTCGGTGTCGCCCGGTTTCGCCAGGACAGCATGGAGGATGCGATCCGTGCGCAGTGTTTCGACTCGCCGATGAACATCGCCGGGCTGAAATCGGGCTTCGTGGTGGACGATGCCCACAAGGCGATCATCCCCGGCGAGGCGGTCGCCAGCATGGATCTGCGCTGTGTCGGCGGGATGACGCCGGAAGGCGTGGAACGCGCGCTGCGCCGGCATCTCGACGCGCATGGTTTCGAGGACGTCACACTGGAAATTCTCAACAGCTATGGCGGCGGTGGCACGCCGGCCGGCAATTGGGCGGTGCGCAGCCTGCTTGGGACGTACGAGACCTGCGGGCTGGATCCGGAGGTGTGGCCGCGCGGGTCGATTTCCATCGCCAGCGGGCTGTTCACGAATTTTCTGGGGATGCCGTGGATCGCCACGCTGCCGGGGCACGCGGGCGGCAAGCACGGGCCGAACGAATATCTGCAGATCGATGGATACCGGCGCGCCATCGAGTTTCTAATCCGGCTGCTTTACCGCATTGCCGCCGCCGAACGAGATTGAGGAGCACCACCATGGCCGACACGACGCGCGGATATAAAATCGACAATCGTGAACTGATCGCCTAAAGCGCCGGGCTTCGGGTGCAGATCCTGACCGTCGGGGCGGGCCAATGCGTGCCGTGGCACCATCACACGAATATCACCGATACGTTCTTCTGCCTCGATGGGCCGATGGTGGTCGCGACGCGCGACCCGGACGAAGAACATCACCTCAATGCCGGCGATCGCTGCGCCGTGCCGCCGAAAATGCCGCATCGCGTCGGCGGCAAGGATGACGGCCCGTGCCGCTTCGCCATCGTGCAGGGCGTTGGCACGTACGACTTTGTCCCCGACGACTAGAGTAGGATTGGATTGGTTGGGGCGGATACTGGAACTTATTATACTTCAACGTACTAAATCATGATCTTAACAACGGATGTAGCCTATCGCGGTGACACGGCAACCGCCGTGGGCCTCCTGCATGCCGGCTGGCGGACCGATGTCATCGCGCAAACCATCATCAAGAAAATCGACCCGGTGGCGCCCTATGAGTCCGGGCAGTTCTACAAGCGCGAACTGCCGTGCATCCTGGCGGTGCTGGCCGATGTCGATTGCGTTTTGGATGCAATCGTCGTTGACGGTTACGTCGATCTCGGCCGCGCCGGAAAGCCCGGCTTGGGGCGGCATCTATTCGAAAGCCTCGGTGAGGCGGTGCCCGTCATCGGCGTGGCCAAGCGCCCGTTCGCCGAGACGCCTGACACGTGCCGCGTGCTCCGGGGAAAAAGTAAAACGCCGCTTTACGTCACGTCGGCGGGGATGCCGCTTTCGCGGGCGAAATCCCACGTTCGGGCGATGCATGGCGGCTACCGGATACCTACGCTCTTGAAGCGGGCGGACCGACTATGCCGGGACAACCGCTAACAATCGCCCGCGGCCCTATATTTGGTAAGGCCGCGGGAGCTGGAGGATCAGTTACGCCGCCTGATAGGCCGAATTGCGCAGCAACTGGCCCGGATAGGCGCCGGTGTGCTTGTTGTTCTCCATCAGCACCGTGCCGTTGACGATGGTGTAGTGGATGCCGCGCGATCCCTGCTGCAGCCGCTGGCCGCCGCCGGGCAGGTCGTGCACCACTTCGGGTTCCAGCGCATCGATGGTCTCCGGATCGAAGATGGTGATGTCGGCCGCCATGCCGGTCCGTAGCAGGCCGCGATCGTTTAGGCCGAACACCGACGCCGAATGGAATGTGAGTTTTCGCACTGCATCCTCGAGCGACATGATCTGCTTTTCGCGTACCCAGAAACCGAGGAAACGGGTGCAATAGCCGTAGCCGGCATCGAACACCACATGGGCGCCGGCGTCCGACAAGCCGATCACGGTGTAGGGGCTGCTGAGAATCTGTGCGACCGCTTCTTCATCGCCATTGGTCTGATTGATTTCGAATCCGGTCTCCAGCTTCTCCTCGACCACCAGATCGAGGAAGGCGTCGAGCACGTCCTTGCCCTGTTCCTCGGCCAACTGGGCGACGCTCTTGTCCTTGTGGTCGTGGTTCTGCGGCAGCGCCGGCTGGGCGATGTACATCAGATCCCAGCGCCGGGAGAAGGTCGTCGGATCGGTCGATACGACCGCGTCGTGGTGCAGCTCCTTGCGTTTCGCCGGATCCGCCAAGGCCGCGAGCTTGGTGTCATCGTCCTCGAGCATGAGCGGCAGCCAGCTCGGCAATCCGTCGAAGATTTGCGCGTTTTTCATCGTAAACCGCGTGTTGTTGCGCCGCGGCGTGCAGATCGGATAGGCTTGGAAGCCGTCCGCGAAACCCTTCTCGGTCATGTCGAGATATTCGCGCCAGATGTTGGGCTCGGACCAGCGATGGGAGATGGTCAGCCAAACCACCGGCCGGCCGCTCCGTTGCGCCGCCAGTTTGGACATCTCGTAGTTTTCTTTGACGTGCTTGCCGCCGCCGCCGCTGGTCTGGATGACCCCCGCGCCGACTTCGCCAAGCACTTCGCAGAGCTGCAATACCTCTTCGTCGGGTGCGGCGACGCTCGGGATCGGTTTGCCTTCGTCATTGATGTGGTTGGGATTTTTGTCGGTGGTGAAGCCGAGTGCGCCGGCACGCATGCCGCCACGAATGATCTCGCGCATCTGTTCGATTTCGTCGTCGGTCGCGTCGCGCTCGCTGGCGCCGTCACCCAGCACGTACTGGCGGACCGCCGAATGGCCGATCAGGCTGCCGACGTTCAGGCCCAGCTTCTGCTGGATCCGGTCGAGATACTCGCTGATCGACTCCCAGCCGAAATCGACCCCGGCGCGCAGCGCGTCGATTGGAATGGCCTCGATCCGCGACAGCATGCGAAGCAGGGTATCCCCTTCACCGGCCTTGGCGGGCGCGATTGCCAGCCCGCAATTGCCCATCACCACGCTGGTGACGCCGTGATAGCAGGAGGAGGTGAGCATGGGGTCCCACAGGACCTGCGCGTCGAAATGGGTATGGTTATCGATAAAGCCCGGCGACACGGCGAGTCCCTGCGCATCGATCTCGCGCTTGGCACTGCCGTTGAATTTTCCGATACCGGCGATCTTGCCGTCCTTTACCGCGACGTCGCCATTGAATGACGGCATCCCCGATCCGTCGACGATGCGGCCGTTGCGGATAATCAAGTCGAATTCCATGCCCGTAATCCTCCGGTTGCCGTCCCCCAAAACATCGATCTACGCGAGTCACTGTGGGGAAACTATACGGCAAATTTGGCGGCAGGGCGAAACGGGGCGGGAAAATGCGCGAAAACCGGCGTCGCAACCGGGGCAATCTTGCCTCGGCTCGACGTTCGGGAACTCGGTGCGGTAAGATCGATAAACATCGCAGAAAAACAGGAGGGAATTAGGATGGGTGCGCGGATAGCGATTATGGGGACCGGCGCGGTCGGCGGCTACGCCGGTGCGCATATGGCGCAGGCGGGCGAGGATGTGACCTTTATCGATCCATGGCCGGAAAATGTCGAGACGATGAAGTCCAAGGGGCTGAAGATCAGCCATATCCGCGACGTGCCGGAATTCACCGTGCCGGTGCGCGCCCTGCATCTCACCGAGTTGCAGAGCCTCTCCAAGGAGGCGCCGATCGATATCGCCTTCGTCTGCATGAAATCCTACGACACCGCCTGGGCGACCACGATGATCAAGCAGTATCTGGCGCCCAATGGCTATATCGTTTCGCTGCAGAACTGCATCAATGAAGAGACCATTGCCGGCATCGCCGGCTGGGGCCGCACGCTCGGGTCCATCGCGAGCTCGATCACCGTCGACATCTGCGAGCCCGGCCATGTGCGGCGCGCCGCGGGCAAGAGCGGGGACTCCCACACCGTGTTCCGCGTCGGCGAAGTGCATGGGCGGATTACCGACCGCGCCGAGGAGGTTTGCCGGCTGGTGGCGTATTCGGATTCCGCGAAAGTGACGCAGAATCTGTGGGGCGAACGTTGGTCGAAACTGGTGACCAACGCGATGGCCAACGGCATGTCGGCCAGCACCGGGCTGATCAGCCGCGAAATCCTGCTCGACGACGGGTTGCGCCGCTTCGGCGCGCGTCTCGGCAGCGAGGCGATCCGAGTCGGCCAGGCGCTCGGCTACCAGCTCGAAGAGATCCACCATATCGATCCGGAAGTGATCGCCAAGGCGGGCGAAGGTGATGCCAAAGCCATTGCCGAGTACGACGAGCATCGGCTGGTCGAGGCGAAAAAACCCGGCGGCGGCGCGCATCGCCCGTCGATGGGGCAGGACATGGTCAAGGGCCGCCGGACCGAGATCGAATTCCTCAACGGTTTCATCGTCAACAAGGCGGAGGCGATCGGCGTGCCGACGCCCGCCAACGCGGCGCTGACCGATATCGTGAAGCGGGTCGAGAAGGGCGAACTGGAGGCGGATCCCAAACATATCCTCGACCTGCGGCTGAACTGAACCGCCACCCGCACGTCGGGTACCAATTCGGCCCAGGCACCGCCCTCCCGTTCGCCGTGTTCACCGTGGGAAATGCCTGGGCCGGCCCGGCTGGCAGCATGCCATACGACAAACCCAGAATGGGGTTAGCCAATGCCGATAATCCAACTCGAAGATGCCCACCGGGAAGAGTTCGAGACGGGCCGCGTCTACCAGACCCTGGTGGGCGACGACGACGGATCGACGCCGGTCCGGGTCGGTATTCAAACCTCGCCGCCCGGCTATTCCACCGGCACGCATGCGCATCCCTATATGGAAGTCGTTACCATCATCGAGGGCACGGGCGAGGCCTGGATCGGCAGCGAGGCGGAAGCGACCGCCATCGGTCCGGGATCGACGATTGCCGCGCCGCCGAATGTTGCGCACGGGTTTCGCAATACGGGGGCGACGCCGATGCGATCCTATGGCGTGCATGCATCGCCGGTGCGGATCACCCGGCGGGACGGCGACGCTTCCGGCTGAATTCGGAGAGATCGATCAGGGGCGGGAATGCGCCGGGCAGTACGCCCGGCGCATTTTCCCTTATGCCGCCGGATAGGCCGAATTGCGCAGCAACTGGCCGGGATAGGCGCCGGTATGCTCGTTGTTCTCCATCAGCACGGTGCCGTTGACGACGGTGTAGTGAATGCCGCGCGACAATTGCCGGAGCCGCTGGCCGCCGCCGGGCAGGTCGTGCACCACCTCGGGCTCCAGCGCATCGATGGTCTCCGGATCGAAGATGGTGATGTCGGCCGCCATCCCCGGGCGCAACAGGCCGCGGTCGTTCAGGCCGAATACCGACGCCGAATGGAAGGTGAGCTTATGGACCGCGGCTTCCAGCGACATGATCTCCTTTTCCCGCACCCAGAAACCGAGGAAGCGGGTGCAATAGCCGTAGCCGGCGTCGAACACCACATGGGCGCCGGCATCGGACAGGCCGACCACGGTGTACGGGCTGCTGAGAATCTTGGCCACCGCGTCTTCGTCGCCATTGGTCTGGTTGATCTCGAAGCCGGTTTCCAGCTTCTCCTCGACCACCAGATCGAGAAACGCGTCGAGCACGTCCTTGCCCTGTTCCTCGGCGAGCTGGGCGACGCTCTTGCCCTTGTGGTCGTGGTTCTTGGGCAGCGCGGGCTTGGTGATGTACATCAAATCCCAGCGCCGGGAGAAGGTCGTCGAATCGGTCGCCACCACGGCCTCGTGATGCAGCGCCTTGCGTTGCTTAGGATCCGAGAATACCGCCAGCTTGGCCGCTTCGTCCTGCAGCATGACCGGCCGCCAGCTCGGCAACCCGTCGAAGATTTGTGCGTTCTTCATGGTGAAGCGGGTGTTGTTGCGCCGCGGCGAACAGATTGGATAGGCCTGGAAGCCTTCCTTGAAGCCCTGTTCCGCCATGTCGAGGTATTCACGCCAGGTATCGGGTTCGGCCCAGCGATGCGCGATGGACAGCCAGACGACGGGCCGGCCGCTGCGCTGGGACGCCTTCTTCGACATCTCGAAATTGTCCACCCGGCCGCCGGCGCCGCCGCTGGTCTGAATGACCCCGGCGCCGATTTCGCCGAGCACGTCGCAGAGCGCGAGGACTTCTTCCTCGGGCGCGGCCACGCTGGGTACGGGCGTTCCGTCCTCGTTGATGTGGTTCTTGTTCCGGTTGGTGGTGAAGCCGAGCGCGCCGGCGCGCATGCCGTTGCGGACGATGTCGCGCATCTGCTCGATTTCGTCGGGCGTCGCTTCGCGCTCGCTGGCGCCGTCGCCAAGTACGTATTGGCGGACCGCCGAATGCCCGATCAGGCTGCCGACATTCAGGCCGAGTTTCTTTTGCAACAGTTTCAGATAGTCGTCGATCGACTCCCAGCCGAAATCGACGCCGCTGCGCAACGCATCGATTGGAATGGCCTCGATCCGCGACAGCATGCGGAGCAGGGTATCGCCGTCGCCCGCCTTGGTCGGCGCGATGGCCAGCCCGCAATTGCCCATAACGACGCTGGTCACGCCGTGATAGCAGGAGGAGGTGCACATCGGGTCCCACAGAATTTGAGCGTCGAAATGCGTGTGGTTGTCGATAAAGCCGGGCGATACTGCGAGCCCCTGCGCATCGATCTCGCGTTTCGCGCTGCCATTGAATTTTCCGATACCGGCGATCTTGCCGTCCTTGACTGCAACGTCGCCGTTGAATGACGGCATGCCGGATCCGTCGATGATGCGGCCGTTGCGGATTATCAGATCATATTCCATGCCCGTAAGCCTCCCGTTGTCTGCCCCCGAATGCGATTTGCGTGAATTACGGGCATGGAATAT
>Ga0224508_10003285_pt1 | contig 13403 bp, 9 predicted proteins | sample SF_Jan12_sed_USG_4_FD_170157 | JGI IMG/M metagenome (GOLD analysis project Ga0224508, IMG submission 170157) | Sediment microbial communities from San Francisco Bay, California, United States - SF_Jan12_sed_USGS_21 | ecosystem: Environmental > Aquatic > Marine > Sediment | place: USA: California...
ATCTTCTGCTCTGATCCCAAACACTACGGTGTATGACAGCAGAATGCGTGACGGCACACCCACTTTGAGCTCCAGCCGGCCTTCCATCCAGCCTCTGACGCGGGCGCGGCGAATTGTCGTCAAAATCGGGTCCTCACTATTGGTCGAGCCTGAGTCCGGGGAGCTCAATCGCGTCTGGCTGGACGCCCTCATACAGGACGTCGCCCGGATGCGGGCGCGCCAGCAGGAAGTATTGATCGTATCGTCTGGCGCCATCGCTTTAGGGCGTAGATATCTGGGTCTCCGGCCCAGCCCAAGGGACCTGCGTTTGGAAGAAAAGCAGGCGGCAGCCGCGGCAGGCCAGATTCGCCTCGCTCATGCGTTCGAAGACGCGCTCCGGAAGCAGGAGACCTCAGTGGCGCAGGTGTTGCTTACTCTGGAGGACACCGAGCAGCGCCAGCGCTATCTCAACGCCCGCAGCACCCTCGAAATCCTCCTGGCGTTGGGTGCGGTACCCGTGATCAATGAGAACGATACCGTGGCGACCACGGAGATTCGCTACGGTGACAACGACCGGCTGGCCGCGCGCGTGGCGCTGATGATGAGCGCCGACTGTCTGGTTCTGCTGTCCGATGTGGACGGCCTCTACACCGCCGACCCCGCAGAGGACGACCGCGCGGAGTTCATCTGGCAAGTCAGCGAGATCACCCCGCAGATAGAGAGCATGGCGGGAACGGCCCTCTCGGACGTGGGCACCGGCGGCATGCTGACGAAAATCGAGGCGGCTAAGATCGCCCTGAATGCCGGATGTCACGTACTGATCGCCAGCGGCAAGCTGCTGCATCCAATCCGCGCCGTTGAGGAGGCCGCCCGGTGTACCTGCTTCATTCCCAGCCAGACGCCCCTGGGGGCTCGAAAGCAGTGGATTGCGGGCTCGCTGTCACCCAAGGGTTCTTTGACTGTGGACGAGGGCGCGGAGGTAGCGCTGAGTCAGGGAAAGAGCCTGCTTCCGGCAGGCGTCGTGAGCGTGGAAGGGGAGTTCGAACGGGGCGATGCCGTCATCGTGCTGGCGAAGGACGGCAGGAGTCTGGGCCGGGGCTTGTGCGCCTACTCGGGCCGTGAGGCGGCATGTATCATGGGCCGGCAGACCCTGGAAATTGAGCGGCTGCTCGGCTATCGAGGCCGGGATGAAATCATCCACCGGGACGACCTGGTAATGAGTAGCTAAGATGTCGGCAGACCTTGAATCGGAACTAAAATCGGCAATGGAGAAGCTGGGCGCGACCGCCCGCGAAGCCGCTACCATCCTGGCGAGAACCGGCGGATCGGCCAAGAATGACGCCCTCGGCCGCGCAGCCGAGCTGCTGCGAGCCCGGCAGGACGATCTGTTGAAAGCCAACGACCGGGATATGGCGGCGGCCGCGAAGAAGGGGCTGTCGGATGCGATGATGGACCGGCTGAAGCTCGATCCGGAGCGCATAGAGGCAATGGCGGCCGGCATAGAGGCCATCGCCGATTTGGACGACCCGATCGGCGGTGTGATCGCCGAGTGGGAGCGCCCCAACGGGCTTCGGGTGCAACGCGTGCGCGTCCCCTTAGGCGTCATCGGTATCATCTACGAGAGCCGGCCGAACGTCACCGCAGATGCCGGGGCGCTGTGCCTGAAATCCGGCAACGCCGTGATTCTCCGCGGGGGTTCGGAAAGTTTCCATTCGAGCCGGGCCATACACGCCTGCCTGGCAGACGCGCTGGCTGCCGCTGGTCTACCGGAGGGCGCCATTCAAATGGTCCCCACGACGGACCGGGATGCGGTCGGCCATATGCTCAAGGACATGGGGCAGTACATAGATGTCATCATCCCGCGCGGGGGGAAGAACCTGATCGCGCGTGTGCAACAGGATGCCCGCATTCCGGTCATGGGGCATTTGGAGGGGCTCTGCCACGTTTACGTGGACAAGGCCGCAGACCTGGAGAAGGCGAAGGCGATCACTCTCAACGCGAAGCTGCGCCGCACGGGCATCTGTGGAGCCGCGGAGACTCTGCTGGTGGACGAGGCGTGCGCGGACACGCATCTGGCGCCGATCATCAAAGAGCTGCTGGATGCCGGATGCGAGGTGCGGGGCGACCAGGCCGTCTGCCGCACAGATGACCGTGTCAAGCCGGCGAGCGAGGAGGACTGGAGCACGGAGTACCTGGACGCCGTGATCTCGGCGAAGGTTGTGCAGGGGGTCGAGGGCGCCATTGACCACATCGTTCACTATGGATCCTCGCACACGGAATCGATCATCACTGAGGACGCCGAGACGGCGGACAAGTTTCTGAGCGACATCGATAGCGCCATCCTGCTACACAACGCCTCCACGCAGTTTGCCGACGGCGGCGAATTCGGCATGGGCGCGGAGATCGGCATCGCCACCGGCAAGCTGCACGCCAGAGGTCCCGTCGGTGCCGAGCAGCTCACGAGCTTCAAGTACGTCGTCCGCGGCGACGGCCAGACCCGGCCTTAAGGCCCGTTCGTCTCTTTCATCGCGCCTCGACCGCGTCGAGTTCCGCCGCTAGGTCTGAACCAGGTTTTCCGGCTACCCTGCTTCAGTGTTTGACCTCCATGTGCCAGCCAGTAAGATGCGTGGCACGCTTACGGCGGAGAACAATAATGGAAGACTACGAGAAGCTGGGCGCGTTCTACCTGGGCAAAGCCTACGATCTGGAAGCCGATGAGTTGTTGGAGGACATCGTCCTCTACGATTCCAAGGACTTGACGACCCACGCCGTCATCATCGGCATGACCGGCAGCGGGAAGACCGGCCTAGGCATCGGGATGCTGGAAGAGGCGGCGTTGGATCACGTCCCGGTGATCGCGATCGACCCCAAGGGCGACCTCGGCAATCTCATGCTGACCTTCCCCGAGCTGCGGGCGGAGGATTTCCGGCCCTGGATCAACCAGCGCGAGGCGACGGACAAGGGCCTTACGCCGGACGACTTCGCCAAAGCCCAGGCCGAGCTGTGGAGCAAGGGCCTGGCCCAGTGGGGGCAGGGCGGCGAGCGGATCGCCAGGTTGCGTGACTCCGCCGAGTTCACCCTCTACACGCCCGGCAGCTCGGCCGGCCAGCCAATCTCGGTGCTGCGTTCATTCGATGCACCCTCCGAGGCGCTGCGTGAAGACAACGATCTATATCGAGAGCGCGTGCAAGCCACGGCCACCAGTATCCTGAGCCTGCTCGGCATGGAGGCCGATCCGATTACCAGCAAAGAACACATCCTGATTGCAAATCTCCTCGAGGACGCGTGGCGCGACGGCAACAGTCTCGACCTGGCCGGACTCATAGCATCCATCCAGCAACCGCCCATGAAGCGTATTGGTGTGATGGACATCGATACGTTCTATCCGGCCAAAGAGCGCTTCGCCCTGGCGATGAAGCTCAACAATCTGCTGGCTGCGCCGGGCTTCGATATCTGGATGGAGGGCGAGCCCTTGAGCGCCAACCGGCTTTTCTACACAGACAAAGGCAAGCCAAGGGTCTCGATCGTGTCGATTGCTCACCTGTCCGACGCGGAGCGGATGTTCTTCGTGAGCATGCTGCTGACTGAGATCGTCTCGTGGATGCGGGCTCAACCGGGCACCAGCAGCCTTCGGGCCATCCTGTATATGGATGAGATTTTTGGCTACATGCCGCCGACGGCGGCGCCGCCCTCGAAGAATTTGTTTCTCACTTTGCTCAAACAGGCCCGGGCCTACGGTTTGGGGTTGGTTCTCGCCACTCAGAACCCGGTGGACCTCGACTACAAGGGACTATCGAACACCGGCACCTGGTTCATCGGCCGCCTGCAGACCGAGCGCGACAAGGCGCGTTTGATGGAGGGGTTGGAGGGCGCCGCCGCAAGCGGTCTCTTCGACAAGCAACGTATGGAACAGATACTCGCCGGGCTTGGCAAGCGCCGCTTCCTGCTGCACAACGTTCACGAGGATGAACCTGTCGTGTTCAATACCCGCTGGGCGATGTCTTATCTAGCGGGGCCATTTACGCGTCAACAAATACAAACCCTGATGGCCGTACGCACAACTGGGCCGACGAGCCCCGTAGAAGAGGTACCCCGGCAGGTAGCCGCCAGCGGTACCGCGCCGATCTCCGAGGCAAGCCAGCGACCAGTATTGGCGCCGGACATTCCCCAGTACTTCATGCCGTTGAGCGAGCGCCCGAGCGGTGACGAGCGTGTCGTCTATGCTCCCAGACTTATAGCCGCCGCAGACGTCGTGTATTCGAGCGCCCGCTACAAAGTTGAAGAGGAGAGACGCTTTTTCTTTGCGTGGGAGCTCACGGACGGGCCCGTGCCCGTCGAGTGGGACGCCGGAGAAGCGCTCGCAGGAGACCTGGAGCGATTGGAGCGCGAGGCGCGGGCCCAAGCCGCCTTCGGCGAATGTCCGGGCGTGGCTCTAAAGAGCAAGAACTTTTCAAAATGGGAGAGTGCCTTCAAGCGCTGGCTTCGTTCGGCGGAGCCGCTGGTACTGTTCAGAAGTCCGGGGTTCAAGCTGGTATCCCTGCCGAGCGAGACGGAGGGGGATTTCAGGGTCAGGCTCCAGAACGCGGCCAAGGAGAGGCGAGACATTGCCGTTGAGAAGTTGCGAAAGAAATACGCGGCGAAGACGACGACGCTGGAAGAACGTTTGCGACGCGCCCACCAGATTATTGAGAAGGAGGCGGAGCAGTCCAGGAAAAAGAAAATGGACACGGTCATATCGCTCGGCACCGCCATCCTGGGTGCGGTCCTTGGGCGCAAGCGCCTGAGCTCCACTTCCGCGTCGCGTGTGGGCACGGCGATGAAAAACATCGGCGGCATGCAAAAGGAAGCTGGGGACGTCAAGCGTGCCGAGGAGACTGCCAAAGCTGTTCGGGCAAAGCTCGAGGAACTCGAGTTGCAGATGGAGCAGGACCTTCAGACCCTGGAGCCTTTTGATGCGCAGGCCGAGGACCTGGAAGAGATCTCTGTCAAGGCGAAATCAACCGACATCCACATACATTTTGTGGCGTTGGGATGGCTCCCTTACGGACGGACCGGGGAAGGCCGGTTGAGTCCCGCCTATGAATGACCCGGACGCAGGCACGACGTCACCATCTTGTTAAACTTTGTCAAGCCCTCTCCTCAGAGCCTGCGAATGATGGTGTGATTAGCCACCAGTGCATAGGGTAGCGAGGTGGACTGCCATCCACGTTTCTGCCAGAGGCAGAGGCGCTGCGTCGCGCTCGCAGTGAAACGGGCCATTGTTGGATGAGTTTTCAACAGCTGAGGATCAGTACATGAGCAATCACGAATCCTTCTACGGTGGACTTGCTTTGGGTTGCCTGCTCGTGGCGTTCGCTGCACCAGCACTGGCGGACGAAAAGCCATGGTCCGGGGCCGGCAAAGTGGGCTTCGTCTCCACGGGTGGGAACACGGACACCGAAACGCTCAACGTTGGATTGGATGTCAACCGCAAGTCGGAACGTTGGTGGCACTCGATATTGTTCGCCGCAATAAGGGCGTCGGACAGCGGCATCACAACGGCCGAGCGCTATGAACTCAACGGGAAGTCCCGCTACAGAATCGACGAGAAGGCCTATTGGTTCGGCTCGCTTCGCTACCAGGACGACAGGTTCAGCGGTTTCGAATACCAGTCATCGTTAGCAGGGGGCTACGGTAGAGTGTTCATCGACTCGGAAATCGCGTACCTGAGCGCCGAGGCTGGTGGCGGTTACAGACGCAGCAAGCCGGTTGACCTGATAGAAACATCTGATGACGCGATTTTTCAAGGCAGTATCAAATATGAGAGACAGATCGGCGCTACCAGCAAGTTCGTGAACAACTTCGTCATGGAAGCGGGAGAGGACAATACCTATTTGCAGAATGTCGCTGAGGTGAACGTTAAGATCAATCAGCGATTGTCGCTCAGCGTGGGGTACGAGCTGCGCCACAACACAGAAGTGGCTCCGGAACTGGAGAACACGGATACACTGACGACCGTGAATCTGGTTTTCGGGTTCTAGAGAATCGTGGCGCCGACGCGTTGGTGGCGGGACGATAACTGAGATGAGCGGCTTGGAAAAACGCCAATACAAGGTCGTCGTAAGAGACCCGTATGCCAGGAAGTTGCTGCCGGACTATATTGCGCGCAAGAAGGTGCAGACTGCGGACATCCTCGAGGCGCTCGAGACTGGCGACTATGAGTCCATAGAGGGCGTTGCACACAGGCTCTATGGTTCCGGTGCTGCCTATGGTCTCGACACCGTCTCGGCGTTCGGCGACAAGCTGGAGCAGGCCGCCAAGCGCAAGGATGCCCCCCTCATCGCGAAGCTGGCGAAGGACCTGGCCCACTACCTCGAGAATCTGACAATCGCGTAGCTCCGCTGGGGCTTAAGCTCAGCCGCAGATTCTCGGTCTGCCCCCTGTCAGCCGGGATGAGGGCTACTTATAAGTTCCCAAGAACTCTGGAATTTTGTATCCTGCTTAGTCCTGGGAACCTCGCCCAGGCGGAGGAATGGTACAGATAGAGGGGGGCGTTTGAGAATCGCGCTGTTGGAGGACGATCCCGACCAGCTTATCTTGATAGAAAGCTGGTTGAATGGTGCTGATCACAGCGTGGTCGGTAGCAGGACCAGTAAGGAATTTCTCCGGCTCATCGCCAGGGAAACGTTCGATCTATACATCCTCGACTGGATGCTGCCCGACCGCAGTGGAATTCAAGTGCTTCGGCAGGTTCGCGGGAGCGGCCGGGACTACGTCCCCGTTTTGTTCGTGACGGTGAAGGATGATGAGGCCAGTGTCGTGCAGGCGCTTGAGGCGGGAGCAGATGACTACATGGCGAAACCGTTGCGCCGGAATGAGCTTCTCGCACGGGCGCGGGTCTTGGCGCGCCGCGGACAGGCGAAGAGTAACCGCGATATCCATCATTCGGAGCCGTATGCCTTCAACTTGGAAAGCGGGACCGTTTCGCTGCGCGGCGAGCCGATCGAGCTGACTCATCGGGAATACGACCTGGCGCATTTCATGTTCCGCAATGCGGGACGGGTCGTCTCGCGGAACTATATACTCGAAAGCATCTGGGGCATGCACGGAGAGGACCTGCACACTCGGACTGTGGACACTCACATCAGTCGTTTACGCAAAAAAATGAGCATAAACGAAGATAACGGATGGAGGTTGTCCGCGATCTATCAGCACGGTTACCGATTAGAGCATGTCGAACCAGCAGAACCCGGTTCGGGTTAGGAACGAAACGGGGTAGTCATAGAAATGGAAGAGAACATGAAGAAACAAAACCTGGCGGCCAAGGAATCCTCAGTTCAACCCGCTGAGCAAAACGTGGACAAGATCCGCGAGATCATCTTCGGCGGGCAAATGCGTGATTACGATCAGCGCTTCGAAGAGCTGGAAGCTCATATAAAGCAAACCCAAGATAGACTGTCCGAAAGACTGGCGCGAAAAATCGAAAACATGGAGGCGTTCATGCGGCAGGAGTTTGACAACGTCTCAGCGCGTATAGACAAGGAGCAGTCGAAGCGACAGGAGCAGGATGAGACCGATCAGGCCCATCTCACGGAAATGGAGCGCTCGATCGAGAACCGATTCGCCGACCTGGATCAGCAGCTGAGGACGGAATCGAGTGCTATAGGCAGCACATTAGAAGAGCAGCGGGCTGAGCTCGTCGATCTGGTGAAGCAAACCCACGAGCAGCTAGCCACACTCCTTGATGGCAACAGCAGGGAGTTAACCGAGAAGAACGTTGCACGCGAGGAGTTGGCGGCCATGTTGGCAGAGGTTGCCAAACGCCTTGAAGCCGGTCCCGATTCAGTCTGAAACGGATATATCCTTTTCCTGCCGGTTTCTGAAGCCCTTGAATCAGCTAGATAAACTCAAGGAACTGCTTTTCGGCGTCGAGAAGCAAGAGCTCGAATCTGTCGCCGAGCGCATTGGGGAGCTGGAGAAACAGACAAGCCTGGCGGACACGCTGCCCGAGACCATAGAAGACAGCTACGGTCGTGGACCCAGGCTGGTGCAAGCGCTGCGGAAGCCTGTCGAAGAGTGCCTATCGACTTCTGTACGCGAAAACCCGGAGGAGATCTCAAACGCTCTGTTTCCGGTCATGGGACCGGCGATCCGCAAAGCCGTCAGGGAATCTCTGCGTGCTTTCGCGCAGCAGCTGAATCAGGCCATCGACAACAGCCTGACACCCAAAGGTTTGAGGTGGCGTATTCAGGCCTGGCGCGCGGGTGTCCCGTTCGGCGATTTCGTCCTGCGTCGCACGCTGCTTTACCGGGTAGAGCACGCGTATCTGATACAAAAGCATAGCGGACTTCTCCTGCAGCGCGCCCACCTCGATGCGGCCGCGTTCAAGGATGATGACGCGGTATCGGCGATGCTGACTGCCATCCAGGAATTCGTGAAGGACTCCTTCGTTCAGCAGGAAGCGGGCCGGCTGGAAACGGTGGGTATGGGTGAATACACGCTGTGGGCGGTGCATGGGCCGGACTGCATGCTGGCTTGCCTGATCCGCGGTGTGCCCCCCCGGGGGCTGCGGGATGACCTGGGGAGGAACCTTGAAGAGATCCATTTGCGATACGGGTCGGCCATCCGGGCGTTTCACGGCGGCTCCGAAAGTTTACCCGGGCTGGAGAATGAACTGGCGCGCTGTCTCCAGTTGGGGCTCAGGCCCGAGGAGAAACGCAAAAAGAAGCGTCCGATCTCACTGATCATCCTGGGGTTGTTGCTACTGGGTGTGCTGGTCTATTTCTTGGCTGGCCGCTACCTGCTGAGCAGGAAGATGAGCGCCTACGAGGACGCCGTAAGCTCGACTCCCGGTCTCGTGCTGACGGGGTTGGAGAGCACCAGAGGAAAGATTCTCGCCACCGGTTTGCGCGATCCAATGGCCCATGCGCCGGAAGATATCGCTGCCCGGTTGGGGATCCCTGAAGCGCAGTTCGTCAGCGCATTTTCCCCGTATCATTCGCTGGAACCGGAGCTGATGCTCGTCCGGGCAGTAAAGCTTCTCGAACCTCCCGGTTCCGTCAGCTTGCGGGTAGACGGCGATACGCTGTCAGTATCCGGCAAGAGCTCGTACGAGTGGAAGACCGAAGCCGATGCTCGGGCCCGCCTGATGCCGGGGGTCGGGCGAGTCGACTTCTCGACCCTGAACTACTTTGATCATGATTGGTTAGCCTTTGTACGGGAGGGCACAGCAGCGCCCCGGAGGGTAGACCTGCGGATAGAGGAGGATGTGCTGCATTTCGAGGGTCAGGCGCCGCAGGCTTGGATAGACGCTCTTCCTGATGCTCTCGCCGCGCTACCGGACATGCCGGTCACCAACTATTCGGCGCTGACGGATTCCAGGTCCGTGCTCATGCACCTTGGCCGGCAGATTCACGGCGAGGCAGTATTTTATGAAGATGCGCTTGAGTTCAAAGCGGGACAAGAGGAAAAGATCAGGATTCTGGCCACGAGGCTGCGCGCGCTGGCCGACATGACCGAAGGTGAACCGCTGAGTGCCCGGGTGGTGTTGGTGGGCTACACCGATGCCTCAGGGACGGAAATCCAGAACAGATTCCTTCGAATAAGGAGGGCCGAACTGCTGCAGGCATACCTGGTGGAGCAAGGCGTCGCGGCGAGTCTGCTGTCGGTTCGTGCTGCGCCCGAGGCGGCGGAGTCCGGTCCGGTAAACCCGGCCTTGCGCCGAGTCCTGATCGAGCTGGCGTTGATCGACGATTCCGGTGCCGATGTGTTTGAGCCATGATGGGTGTCACCGCCAAGGTGTCTCTGGTCGGAGACTTTGCCGTGGGCAAGACGAGCACGGTAACTCGCTTCGTCGATGATTCATTCTCTGAAAGCTATCTGACGACAGTCGGCGTGAAAATCGACACAAAGGAGGTGGTGGTCGACGAAGCCGATAGCCGCATCAAACTCATCATCTGGGATATTGCTGGGAAAGGGCGTTTCTCAGATACCGACATGAATTACGTGCGAGGTTCCAGCGGATACCTGCTGGTCGCCGACGGCACTCGCCGCGAAACACTCGATTCGGCATTTCATCTTAGAGATCAGATCGAAGAGACTCATGGCTCGTTACCGTACGTCCTTTTCCTGAACAAGTCCGACCTCGAGGAGTCCTGGGAACTCTCTGAAGCTGTGATTTCCGGACTGCGCGCAAACGGTGTGAGCACGTATGTCACAAGCGCGAAGACGGGAGACAACGTGCAAGCAGGCATCAAAGAGTTGGCCGAGACCTTGCACCGGCGTGCGGTTGGAAGCTGAATGAGATTTCCCGCCGCCGTGCAGGCCTACCTCGATGACTGGGTCCAGAACGATGCCAAGCCGTTGTGCTGCAGGATCTCGAGGGCCTATACGTTGAAGGAGATGCACGGGGACCCGTCTTCCCACGGGCTCGATGGGCTGTCGCTTGGAGATGATTTGCGGGCTGTTGCGCCATTCCTGGAGGATTTCCAGTGGGGCACCAATGTGGTGTTGCCTCTGGTGAGCAGCGTCGCCGGTTTCGCTTCGCACGTTCACCTTATTCCCTATGGGGAAGACAGGCTTGTGATTTACCTGGATGCTCGCGAGGAATTCGCGAACAAGCAGCAGTCGCAACAAGCTACCAACGAAGCGCGTCTCCTCAACTACCGCCAGAATCGCCTGCTGGAAGAACTGATAGACGCCAAGGCCGAGCTGGACGGGCGTCGCCGCGAGGCCGAGGAGAACAGTCGGCGCAAGAGCGAATTTATCGCCTCTATGTCTCATGAGTTTCGAACGCCGCTTACAGCAGTAATCGGATACACGAGGCTCATGCGCAAGCAGAGCGACCTTGATCCGGCGCTCGGCGAGAAAGTGAAGGCGGTAGAGCGGGCCTCCGATCATTTGCTGTCCCTCGTGGAGAACCTGTTGGACCAGGCCAGGCTGGAGGTTGGAGGCGTGAAGATTCGCCACACGGTGACTGACATCCGCCGGATGCTGGAGGATCTCAGTATGATCCTTGCACCTCTCGCGGCAGAGAAGGGCCTATGCTTCGAGATCACGGCGGACGGCAATGTGCCGAGCTTCATAGAAATCGACGAATTGAGATTCAGGCAGATCCTCCTGAATCTTCTGGGCAACGCAATAAAGTTCACCGAATCCGGATCCGTCACGCTGTCAGTGGCGTGGGATGATGGCAGTCTGAACGCTACGGTCGAGGATACCGGGCCAGGCATTCCAAAGGCGGACCAAGAACGGATTTTCGAGGCCTTTCACCGCGCCGAGGGTGCGGTCAGGCGGCCCGGCGCGGGGCTCGGTTTGACGATTGCCCTGACGCTGGCGGAACTCATGGGTGGCGAGATCCAGATCCGCTCTTCGGTCGGTAGCGGAACGGCGGTCTCCGTGGGTCTGCCCGCCGAGGCGATACGCGGTCCGGTAGTTGACGACAGCGGCCTGCTCAAGAGCGATGGTGAAGTAGGGGGGCGCGCACAGACGGCCCACATATTGATCGCTGAGGACGACGACGAGATCGTCCGGCTCGTGACCCTGCACCTCGAGGGCGCAGGTTATAGAGTGAGTGCCGCTTCCAATGGCAGGCAGGCCGTGGATAGTGCGCTTGCCGAATCGCCCGACTTAATCGTGATGGATATCAGCATGCCGGTGCTGGACGGGCCAGAGGCTGCGCGAGAGCTCCGGGACCAGGGGTACACTGGGCCAATACTGGCCTTGACGGGATCGGAGCTCGTGGAAACGCCGGAGTTTGCATTGGGATGTGGCTTCACGGATTACATCAAAAAGCCTTTTCATGTCCCTGAGCTGTTGTCTACCCTGGTCCGTATGCTCCTCGCTGCCAGGTTCTAGCCTCCGACATGGATTCAGGCAGACGAGGCGATGGAGGTCAACGGATTGCGGAAGTAAGGAACAACATGCAGAACCTCTCCAGCCAGCACTCGCTCTTTTATTTTCCTCCAGTACTCTGCGGTAAACAGCTCCCCATGAACTTCCATGAAAAGTTTGAGTAGCTTGTCGTCCAGCCCGAGAAACGCGCTGAACTGTTCTGGAAAGACATCGTTGTCTCCCACGTAGAACCACGCCTCGGCGCGCATCTCGTCCTCGTAGCTATCCGCCTGAGGTAGCTCCCGGAAGTTGCAATCCGTGAGCAAACAAAGCTCATCGTAGTCATAAAAAATAACGCGCCCATGGCGGGTTACGCCAAAATTCTTCAGTAGCAGGTCTCCCGGGAAGATATTGGACATGGCAAGGTCGCGGATTGCCTGGCCGTACTCCAGTATCGCTTTCTGAGCCAATTCCCCAGGCTCATCCCGGAGGTACAGATTCAGGGGTGTCAATCGCCTCTCTATGTACAGGTGCTCAATGATGAGGTCATCTCCTTCGACCCTGGCCGTTGCCGAGGTTTCTGTGAGCAGTTCCTCGAGCAGGTCGGGAGAAAATCTGTTCTTCTTGAACTTCAGCAGGCGGAAGTCTTGCGCATCTACCAGACGTCCAGCCCTGTCATGAATGAAGACCAGCCGGTATTTGTCCATGACATCCTGTCGGGTGATCGTCTTGGGATAATCGAATTTGTCTCTGATCACTTTGAAAACGATGTCATACGAGGGGAGGGTAAATACCAGCATTACCATTCCTTTCTCGCCTGGTGCAAATATGAACTTATCGTTGGAATTCTGCAGGTGATAGAAAAATTCCCGGTAGCGCTCGGTTTTACCCTGTTTCGCCCGTCCAAGAACCGTGTACAGCTCGTTGATAGGTTTCTCTGGGAGCAGGGATTTCAGGAACACTACAGTATCGCCCACCGTCTCCAAATCGGCGTGAAAATAGGAACGCGTGAAGCTGAATATCATGCTGACATCGCTTTCCGACATCATGACCGCGTCCACCCGTATGCCGGCATCCGAATTCTTGAGTGCGACAACCAGAGGTGTATACCAGGTATCCCCTTTTATCTTTCCGACGAGATAAGCCCGATTATTTTGGTAGAAGACCGGCTTGATAATTTCAATGCTTCGAATCGTGTTTTCACCGCCATGCTGTTTTGCTGCATAAGCGGCTACTTCTCCTGAGATGTATCGAATTGAGTTTTGTATGTTCTTGTAGGGAACGTTGAAGGCATAGTCGGCGAGCATTTCATCGAAGAGATAACGCAAGCCTCTGTTAATATACAACCGTGTTTTTACCGGTTGTTTGATGCGTTTGATGGGGTCCAGATCCAGCGCGATGAATTCTACTGCAGGATCAACTCCTTCGGTTTTGAATACGCGACGAGTAATCGAACTGAAAAAAGTCTTCGTGAATTCGTTATCCAGGTAGGTTCTTATCTCCAGCACGTAGTGAGATTTGATTTCCGACCAAAGCGAGCGATCACGCAGGCGGTCTCCCAATATGTGTTCGATATCCTGCGCCATCGTGTTTACGGCATGATCGTAAAGTTC